>Ga0268262_10005941_pt1 | contig 11895 bp, 7 predicted proteins | sample TergutNc150P3_FD_190354 | JGI IMG/M metagenome (GOLD analysis project Ga0268262, IMG submission 190354) | Nasutitermes corniger P3 segment gut microbial community from laboratory colony in Florida, USA - Nc150 P3 (SPAdes) (version 2) | ecosystem: Host-associated > Arthropoda: Insects > Digestive... | reverse complement strand
GTCGGGGCGTTGCGGGGCGGAGCCCCGCAGGGTGGGTAGCGGAAAACAAAAATGGGCGAAGCCCATTTTTGGTTGGAGCGAGGGAGGGCGCAGCCCTCCCCTTATATGAATTTGATTTTAATAATTTGACTTTTTTGACGATCGGAGCGAACACCCCATGCCGTTCACAAAGCGGGTTGAGAGCGAGTTTGAGACGCAGTGTCTTGAGGAGCTGACGGAGATTGCCAAAAAGGCGAACCACATCGATCCGGAGCTCTACAAGAGGTTCAACGTCATGCGCGGCCTCCGCAAGGCCGACAGCACCGGCGTGCTCGTGGGGCTCACCAACATCGGCAACGTGCACGGCTACATCATGGACGAGGGTGAGAAGGTCCCTGTGGCCGGGCGGTTGCGTTATCGGGGCATAGATGTTATTGACATAGTAGAGGGATTTCAGCGTGATAAGCGTTTCGGTTACAACGAGGTGGCTTACCTCCTCCTCTTCGGCGGTTTGCCGAACGAGTCGCAGCTCAAGCACTTCAGGGGGATGCTCGACGCCTGCCGCGACCTTCCGGAGGGGTTCATGGAGAACATGATCCTCAAGGCTCCCACGCCCAATATAATGAACAGTTTGGCGCGTTCCGTGCTCGCCAGCTACTCCTACGACGTTGATCCCGATTCCATAGATATACGGAACGTTTTGCGTCAGTGCATAGAGCTTATCTCGCGGTTCACGACGTTTGTGGCCTACGGGTATCAGGCTAAGGGGCATTTTTACGACAACAAGAGCCTTGTGATCCACAAGCCGCAGGCCGGGATGAGCACGGCGGAGAATTTTTTGTACATGATACGCCCCGACTCCGCGTTCACGCGGCTTGAGGCCGAGACGCTGGATTTGGCGCTTGTGCTCCACGCCGAGCACGGCGGCGGCAACAACAGCACTTTCGCCTTGCACGTCGTCTCTTCCTCCGACACCGACACCTACTCGGCGATAGCGGCGGCGGTGGGATCGCTCAAGGGGCCCAAGCACGGCGGGGCGAACATCAAGGTCTCCGGGATGATTGAGGACATCAAGGCCGGCGTGAAGGATTGGAACGACGACGAAGAAATATCCGACTATTTGGGTAAGATTATCCGCAAGGAGGCGTTTGACGGGGCGGGGCTTATCTATGGTATGGGGCATGCCGTGTACACCTACAGCGATCCGCGCGCCGTGGTTTTGCGCAACAAGGCCGAGGAGCTGGCCGCCTCCAAGTCGTGCCTTGAGGAGTACAACCTGCTGCGCTCCGTGGAGAGGCTCACTCCGGCGGTCTTCGCGCAAATTAAGGGCGGCAATAAAATCATGGCCGCCAACGTTGATCTCTACTCCGGTTTCGTCTACAATATGCTGAATATCCCCAAAGAGCTCTATACGCCGATATTCGCCATAAGCCGCATAGCCGGCTGGTCGGCGCATAGGATAGAGGAGATCATCTGCGGCGGAAGGATTATGAGGCCGGCGTACAAGAGCGTTTCGGAGGAGAGGCCGTTTATTCCGCTTGCCGGCAGGTAGGGGGCTTTTTACAAAAAAAACAGTACTCCGGCCTTGCCGCAATGTATATTTATATTTTGTCACTAGACCGTATCTATGTTCCAAAGCCAAATTTGTTAATCAGAAATCAGAAAGTAGATACAAACAAATGAGCGCCAGAAGCGACATCGCCCAATCTATTGCCGCCGTTGCGCGTGCCAAGGTTGACCGCAATCAGCCTTACACTAGCGAAGCGCCCTATCAAAATCAGCCGCCTCTGCGTAGCGACGCCGCTATAAGCGAGGCCGCCGTGGAGCTTCTGAAACTATTCGGCCGCAAGGTTAAGAGCGTCTATTCCGTTTGCGGCATAGGGCAGGAGTTCTTCCTCATAGATAGGGGCTGGTACAACAAGCGCGCCGACCTAATGTTGACCGGACGCACGCTCGTGGGGGCCCCGCCGCCCAAAGACCGGCGGCTTGAAGACCAGTGCGGCGGCACTATAAGCAATGAACGCACCCTCAACTACATGAACGATGTCTGTACCGAGGCGCACAAGCGGTTCAACATTCCGATAATCAAGTTCGGCGTTGACGTGGTCGCCTATCACAACTCGGCCGCGCCCAACCAGTACGTGTTCGCCCCGATATACGAGGAGAGGTCGGACCGCGCGATCAACCACAATCTGCTGCTGATGGACATAATGAAGAAAGTCGCCCAGCGGCACAAATTAATATGCATCCTGAACGAAAAGCCTTTCGCGGGGGTGAGCGGCAACGGGAAGCGCGTAAATTGGTCGCTCTCGGACGACAATAACAACAACTTGTTCAATCCGGGCGACACCGCCGAAGAAAACCTGATTTTCCTGACGCTCTTGGTATCGGTGATACAGGCGGCGCATCGTCACGGCGATCTGCTGCGCGCCGCCGCGGCGTCCGCCGGCAACGAGAGGCGGCTTGGCGTAGGCGGGGCTCCGCCGGTCATAATGAGCGTCTCCTTAGGCGAACAGCTCACTAAAATCATTTCCGTTATAGAGGCGGGAAAGACGGAAAAGGGGAAGAAGCGCGACCTCGCCGATCTCGGCTTGGGTTCCTTGCCCATATTCGCGCGCGACGCGACAAACCGCAACCTCGCCGCCCCGTTCGTTTTCACCGGCGCGGATTTCGAGTTCACAATGCCGGGCGGCTCGATGGACGTCTTTGCCGCAATTACGGTCGTCAATACCATTGCGGCCGACTCTATAAAGTTGATATGCGAGCGGATAAAGAAAGAGCTCAACAAAAGCAAGGGCGATCAACAAGCGGACGACGATCCGCGAAAACAGGAGATAACGACCGCCGCCGTGATGAACGTCCTCTCCGCCGTAATCAAGGAGTCGAAGGCCGTCCTATTTGACGGCGACAACCGCTCAAGCGAGTGGGCGAAGGAGGCGCAGGCGCGCGGCCTGCAAAACGTCGTGTCCACACCGGAGGCCCTAAAGGCTTTTATCGCCCCCAAGGCTGTCGAGCTCTTCGTACGCCACAAGGTGTTTTCGGAGGCCGAACTAAAGGCGATGTACGGCGCTCGGCTTGACGAATATGAGAAAACGCTCGACATAGAGATCAAAACTTTGACGGATATAGTCAACACGCAGGTGCTGCCGGCCGCCTACAACTACCAGGCGGATATCGCGAGCGGTTTGGAGGTTCTTAGGGTGCTGGCCGACGACATGACAATCGACATGACGGACGGCGCGCTTGAAGACCGCAAAGATATGTTTGAGAAGCTTACCGCGGATATCTACCGCCTTCGCAAGAATCAGAAAGATCTGTCGGCGATGATGGATAAGGCGCGCGGAATGGGAACGGCGGAGAGGGCGGCGTATCTATTCAAAGAGATCAAGCCGCAGATGGACCGCGTTAGGCAGTATGTGGACGCGCTGGAGTGTAGTATGCCGGACGAGCAGTGGCCGTTGCCGAAATATAGAGAGATGCTGTTTATTGTGTGATTTTTTGGGGGATAGGAAGGAAGATACGGATATGGCTATCGGGCGCAAGATTGTTGTGATGGGCAGTATGCCTAGTTGCGACGCCGAGCTTGTGGGCGCGGCGGCGGAGCGCTATGGGCTTGAGTTATCGGCTACGTTGCGCCTTGTCGGCGGCGTGTTGGCTGAGAGCGGCGAGTATCCGGCCGGGGTTATATCTTATCTGCCGTGCAGCCACGAGAAGATCAGCCATTTTTTTGCCGTGCAGCATATAGACTTTGTTGACGACGTGCCGTTTTACCAGTGTGTCGGCGAGGGCGCGGTTCCGAGTTATATCTACGATCTTCCGGTCAGCGGCGTCTTTGTCTCGCCGCTCACGGAGGCGGCGGCGGCAAGTTTGGTGCTCTCCATTGTGCGCGGTTGCGCCGCGCTCTCCAAGCGTATGTCGCTGGAGGCGCAGATAACGAGCAACCGCAACCAGAAAGACCGCCTTGCCGCTATCGGCATGGAGCTTTGCTATGAGAACGATCTTCCGGCGCTTTTGGAGCATATTTTGTCGGTGAACCGCGAGGCGGTGTGCGCCGACGCCGGGTGTATATATGTGCGTGACCGGATGGTGGACAACAGGTTGTGCGGCACGTTGCGTTTTATGCTCTGCCAGAGCGACTCCTTTGTCGGCGGCGCGGCGCCGGAGCCGGTTATAAAGATCGACACCGACACTCTCGCCGGTTGCGCGGTCTACACAGGGCAGTTCATTGAGGTCGACGACGTGGAGAGGATACGCCCCGACGCCCCGTTTAGGGCCGATAGAAGTTTTGTCTGCTCGCCGGATTACTATTGCAGGTCCGTACTCACCATGCCGCTCATAAACGTTGAGGACGAGGTGGTTGGCGTGTTGCAGCTTATCAATAGAAAGTTGGAAAGGGACATAACGCTGACCGCCGTAGATCAGGTGAAGGCGCACGTGTATCCCTTCTCCACCGACGACATAGGGGTAATTCGCTTTCTCTCGCGCTACGCGGCGTTGTCGATTGATAGGATAAGCCTTTACAATACCGATGATAAAGAGTAGAAAAAACATTGGATGGATAGCGAATGCTGAAAATTGCGGAAAACGTGCGTCTTGCCGAGAAGACCTCCTATAGGATAGGCGGGCCGGCGCGGTACTACGCGGAGCCGCGCTCCGAGGGTGAGGTTGTGGAGGCGTACCGCTTTGCCGCGGAGAAAGGAGTTCCGCTCTTTGTCCTCGGCAACGGTTCCAATGTGCTTATAAGCGACGCCGGTTTCGGCGGGCTTGTGATAAACCTATCCAAATATTTTTCGGCGCTTACATGGGACAACGCCACCGCTTTCGTGTTGAGCGGCTATCCGTTGGACGACTTGGCCGCCGCCGCCGCGGAGAGGGGCTACGCCGGAATCGAGTGTTTGTCGGGCATTCCCGGAACGGTAGGCGGCGCGGTTGTGATGAACGCCGGCGCCTTTGACTCCGACATATCCAAAACGTTGCGCGGCGTGCGCGTGCTGAGGGCCTCCACGCATACGATAGAGACCGTTCCAGCCAAAGATTTGAGTTTGGGCTACAGAACCAGCGCGCTTAAAGGCGGCGGCGACGCGGTGCTCTCGGCCACCTTTGATTTCGTTGCCGGCGACGCCGCGCAAATTAAATCCGTACGCGACGACATCTTAGCCAAACGCAGGTCAAAGCAGCCGGTGGATTCCCCCAGCTGCGGAAGCGTCTTCAAGCGCCCGCCGAACGGATTCGCCGGCACGTTGATAGAGTCCTGCGATCTAAAAGGTTTCGGGATAGGCAGGGCCGAAATCTCGGAAAAACACGCGAATTTTATCATCAACACCGGAAGCGCGAAAGCGGAGGATGTGAGGGTGTTGATAAGGCATGTCCAAAAAACCGTCTTTGAGAAACACGGAGTGCTGTTGGAGCCGGAGGTAATTTTTATGGGGGAATTTAAGGAACCGTTGTATAAAGGTTGATTTGTTATTAATAATGATCAAAAAAAGGCGGCGTCATGGATTACAAAAAGATAGTAACGGGCCAATTGGAAGTCAATACCTATATCATCCCGCAAACAAGCGGCGATTGTTTGGTGATCGACCCGTCAGACCGCTGCCGCGAGGTAGTCAAGTATCTGCAAAAAGAGAAACTGCGCCCCATAGCCATCCTATTGACGCACGGCCACTTCGATCACATAATGGGAATCCCGGAGATACTTGACGAGTACAAAGAGGCTGAAATCTTTGTCCATGATAATGACAAAGCAATGCTGGCCGACTCAAGCCGCAACGGTTCTATATTAATGGGAGCGGATTTCGCCGTGAACAGCGGTATCAATTCGTTAACAGAGGGCGCAATGAAGATAGGGGAGTTTGAGTTCACGGTGCTACACGTTCCCGGCCACACCCAAGGCGGTTGCGCTTTCGTCTTCGGCGACGTATGCTTCTGCGGCGACACGATTTTCGCAGGCTCCGTAGGCCGTACGGACCTGCCAGGCGGCAATTCAAGTCAATTGATAACAAGCATACGAGAAAAAATCCTACCGCTGCCGCCCCAAACAGTGCTATGCCCCGGCCACGGCGGACGAACCACGGTCGAACGTGAAGCGCGAAGCAACCCGTTCTTACGTTGACTTTGAAATGGAGGCTAAATCCAAACCATGTTCAGCAACGCAATGATATACATTCTTTTCATCATCCCCCTCCTAATAGCCCTAGGCGTTTACTGGGCCGCCCGCATGATTTACGCTTGTTATTTTAAGGATAAAATAGACATTGAAACGATGAAAGGAAAACTTATGAAATCCGTTACGTTTAAGGGCGTTACGATCGCTATTTTGACGCTGGTGTTGCTTATTCCCGGCGCGCTGATTCAGAATCTGATTACGGAACGTGAGCATAGAAGTTTGGAAACCGTTCGAAAGATCAACGACAAGTGGGGCGACGCGCAAATATTGGGCGCGCCGTTATTGACTATTCCTTACACAACCGTGAAATTTGACAAGGATAAAAAACCGTATTACGAAGATCACACGCTCAACATAACCCCGGAAGAACTTAAAATAGACGTGCGGTTAACGCCCGAAGTACGGCATTACGGTATTTACAAAGCTATTCTTTACAAGAGCGAAATCAGCTTTGAGGGTAATTTCCCGTCGCTTGCCGACCTGAGAACGGATGTCGGCGAAAATCATCATTTCGACGACGCTCAGATCGCCATAGGCGTGACGGATTTGAAGGGCGTGGCGCAAAATCCTCATTTGAAAGTCAACGGTAAACAACTCAAAACAAATTTTGGGAAACTGAGATATTATTCGGTTGGCAGAACGCTGGTTGCGGACTTAAAAGGCGTTAATTTGACCGACGGTTTGCGTTTTGAGTGCGTGATGCGGCTGAACGGCAGCAGTTCCATTAGTTTTATTCCGCTAGGGCGGCATACCGAGGTTACGGTTGACGGGCAGTGGCAGTCGCCGTCGTTTATCGGCGGTTTCTCGCCGGAAACCGCGATTGATAAGGAGAAGTTCACCGCCGTTTGGAATGTTTTAAATTTCAATCGCGATATACCCGATAGGTGGTCTGACGATTACGCAGGGGGTTACGCAAGCGGTTTATCACTCGCTTCTTTCGGCGTGGATCTCATGGAGACGGTCAACTGCTACCAGCAAAATACGCGTTGCGCGAAATATGCACTGATGTTTATAGCGTTGACATTCATATCTTTCTTTTTTGTTGAGATTCTTACGAAAAAGACGATACGCTTTTTTCAGTATACCCTTGTCGGCGCGGCGTTGATACTCTTTTACAGCCTGCTGCTTTCGCTCTCCGAGCAAATAGATTTCAGCTGGGCGTATCTGACGGCGAGCGCCGCGACTATTCTGATGATTGTTATCTACTTTCATTCGCTGATAAAACAATCGGCCCCGACTATCGTTCTTACCGGCGTTATGGCCATGCTTTACGCGTTCTTGTACGTGATATTGCAAATTGAGGACTCCTCGTTGCTTTTCGGCAGCATATTCTTGTTTGTGATTTTGGGCGTGATAATGTTTGTGTCGAACAAGATAAAATTGGGTAAGGCGGACAACGGCGGTATTAAAGCGGGGGAGTGATGATGCGGATCGGCTCGAAGGCGAATGACGGAGGAGTCTGTTTATTAATAAAAAGGGTCTATTTATGCAAGAAATGCCCTATTTAGACTCCTACATGGCTTACCTGCAATTGGAAAAGACGCTGAGCGGCAACACCGCCGTCTCCTACCGCTTTGATTTGCAGAGGCTCGCCGGGTACCTCGCCCAGCACGACGCGATTGATTTGCAAAAGGTGACGCCGCAGCTTCTCTCCGCCTATGTCAGGCTGTTGTACGATTTAGGGTTCGCCGCTACGTCCATACAGCGCACGGTGTCGTCCATGAGAAGTTTTTTCGCGTTCATCGCCGTAGAGGGTTACATAACAAGCGATCCCACGGAACTCTTGGAAAGCCCCAAGCGGACGCGGACGCTGCCCTCCGTGCTGTCGGTGGAGGAGGTTGAGGCGGTGATAAACGCGGTGGATTTGGAGGGGAAAAACGGTCTGCGCGACCGCGCTATCATAGAGACTCTTTACGCGACGGGAATGCGCGTGTCGGAGCTTTGCGCTTTCACGATGGAACAACTTTTAGAGAAAGAGCAATTGGTCCGCGTGGTAGGCAAGGGATCGAAGGAGCGCATAGTGCCCATAGGCGGCAGCGCGCTATATTGGATTAATCAATACGTGGATAAAGAGAGGGGGCTGTCGGCGAGGCCGTATTCGGGGAGCGTTCTCTTTTTGAACTTTCGCGGTCGCGGTTTTTCGCGTATGGGAATATGGAAGATGGTGCAACAGTACGCGGCGGCCGGCGGTGTGAAGAAAGAGATATCGCCGCACACCTTCCGTCACTCTTTCGCCACCCATCTGCTTGAGGGCGGCGCTGATATACGGACGGTTCAAGAGATGCTGGGCCATTCAAACATAGTGACGACGGAGATATACACGCATGTCGACAGGGAGTATCTGCTGGAGGTGCATAGGAGTTTCCATCCGAGAAGCCGGAAGGTTTTTAATGGAATTAAATCTCCACCGTCCCCTCAAACACCTTGATGCAGGCGCCTGTTTTGTAGACGGTTTCGTCGGTATATTTTATGATGAGTTCGCCGCCCGGAAGCTGTACTTTTATGTCGGCGTTTTTGTCGCAGTGACCGTTTAGAACGGCGGCCACCGCGGCGGCGCAGGCTCCCGTCCCGCAGGCTTGCGTTTCCCCGCTGCCGCGCTCCCATACGCGCAGTCGCAGGTGGTTTCTGTCCATGATCTCCGCGAACTCGGTGTTGATCCTCTCCGGGAACAGTTCGTTGTTCTCAAACTGCGGCCCGATCTCAGGCAGGTTGATTTCGCTCACGTCGTCGCAGAAGACCACGGCGTGAGGGTTGCCCATCGAGACGCAGGTGATTTCGTATTCCGTTGCGCCTATGGTTATTTTCCTGGCGATTACGTTTTCGCCGGGCAGTTTGACCGGGATCTTTTCGGGGCGCAGTTCGGCGGGCCCCATGTCGACCTTGACGGAGGACACCTCCCCGTTTCTTGTGGTCAGGTAGAGGTTCTTTATGCCGCTGTGCGTTTTGATCTTTATGTGCTTCTTATTGACAATGTTGTTGTCGTAGAGATACTTGCCGACGCAGCGTATGGCGTTGCCGCCCATGCCGCTTTCGCTTCCGTCAATGTTGAACACGCGCATCATCGCGTCGGCTTCCGGGGTGTCGGATGGCAGAATGAGCACCACGCCCTCGCTGCCGATTCCCGTGTGCCTGTTGGAGAGAAGCGTTGAGAGCGATTCGGGAGAGTTGATCTCCGTTTCCAAACCGTTGATATAGATGTAGTCGTTGCCGCACCCGTGCATCTTGGCGAACGACAGTTTCATGCGCTTATCTCTTAATTTGTTTATGTCGACAAGTTCGGTGTTGATTTCGCTGTAATCGGATAGGAGGCTGTCCGCCAAGGCGTTCGCGGTGTCTATGGATGTCAGGCTGGGGACGCCGAGCGTGCACGCTTTCCGGCGGATCTTTACGTCGTCGAACGCCGGGTCTCTGCCTTTTTCCGATGTTGAGATGATGTAGCTGACTTTCCCGCTTTCCAAGAGCGCGGCGGTGTTGTTTTCCGTGTTGGCGCTGATCTTATCCACCGCGTTGACGCGGAATCCCTTTGATTGGAGAAACCGAGCCGTGCCGCGCGTAGCGTGGAGGGTGAACCCGCGCTTGTGAAGTTTTTCGGCGACGCCCGCGATCTCCCCCTTGTCGCCGTCGCGGACGGTGATCAGCACGCCGCCTTTCTTCTTCATCTTGTAACCGGCGGCGATCAGCCCTTTGTACAGGGCCTCTTGCATGTTTTTGCCGAGTCCCAAAACCTCGCCTGTGGATTTCATCTCCGGGCCGAGGTGCGTATCGACGCCGGTCAACTTTTCAAATGAGAATACCGGGACTTTTACCGCCACGTAAGGAGGGATCTTCGCGAACCCGGACGTGTATCCGAGTTCGGAGAGCGTCTTGTCGACGCTCACGCTTGTGGCGAGCTCGCACATGGGAACGCCGGTCACCTTGCTTATATAAGGAACGGTGCGCGACGCTCGCGGGTTGACCTCTATCACGTAGATATCGTTGTCGTAAAATACGTATTGGATATTAACCAAGCCCTTGACGTTTAGCGCCATGCAAAGTTTTTTGGTAACTTGATAGATATCTTCCGCCAAATCGTCGTCAATATTCAGCGCCGGATATACGGCGATGCTGTCGCCGGAGTGGATGCCGGTGCGCTCTATGTGCTCCATGATGCCGGGGATGAACATGTCCGTGCCGTCGCATATCGCGTCAACCTCAATCTCCCTGCCGCTTAGATATTTATCGATCAGCACCGGATTTTCTTGTTTGGAGCGAAGGATTATCTCCATATACTCGCGGATATCCTCCGAGGAGAAAGCGATGATCATGTTCTGCCCGCCGAGAACGTACGAGGGTCTCATCAACACCGGATAGCCGAGCTTATCGGCGGCGTCGAGAGCCTCGGCTTCCGTCATCACGCCGTAGCCTTTGGGCCGCTTGATTTGCAAATTCTCCAACAGTTCGTCGAAACGTTTTCTATCCTCGCAGACGTCGATGCTGTCCGCCGGCGTGCCGATGATTTTTACGCCGCGTTCGTGCAATTTCTTAGTCAGCTTTATAGCCGTGCCGCCGCCGAACGCCACAATGACGCCTACGGGTTTTTCGATGTCAATCACGCTCATCACGTCGTCTATGCAAAGCGGCTCGAAGTAGAGCCTGTCTGCGGTGTCGAAGTCGGTGGATACTGTTTCGGGGTTGTTGTTGATCACTATCACCTCGTATCCGAGTTTCTTCAGCGTCCACACGCAGTGAACGCAAGCGTAGTCGAACTCTATTCCCTGGCCGATCCGTATAGGGCCGCTGCCGAGAACTACGATTCGCGGTTTGGAGCTCTTTTCGATGAACGGCAGAGCCTCGTTTTCGCTACCGTTTCTGATGGAGTAGAAGTACGGCGTCTTAGCCTCAAACTCGCCTCCGCATGTATCGACCATCTTGTAGATTAGTTTACCGCCGTTGTTGGATATTGATCGGGGATTATCATTCGAGGATTTGCTTTTGTTATTCGGGGATGATGAATTATCGTCAAACAATCCCTTATGTATATTGACCAGCCCATGCAAAAACCAGCGGTCAACCTTAGTTATTTTATACAATTCATCCACGCTTATGCCGCGTTTTATAGCCTCGTACAGGACGAACAGCCGCTCGTCGGTCACCGTTTTCAGCATATCTCGGATATCGCCCTCCGATTTCGCGGCGAGGCGGGGCAGGTTCAGGCTCGACAGGCCGATTTCGGCGCCGCGCACCGCTTTCAGCAGGGCCTCCTCAAAGGTGTCGGCTATGGCCATGACCTCGCCGGTCGCTTTCATCTGGGTGCCCAGCTCTTTATGCGCGTAAACGAACTTGTCGAACGGCCACTTGGGGAACTTCACCGCCACGTAGTCGAGCGCCGGCTCGAAGGCGGCGAAGGTCGTGCCGGTGACGGCGTTGGTTATCTCGTCGAGAGTGTAGCCCAGCGCGATCTTTGTCGACACCTTGGCGATGGGGTAGCCCGTAGCCTTGCTCGCCAGCGCCGACGACCTGGACACCCGCGGGTTGACCTCTATCACCGCGTAGTCGAAACTGTCCGGGTGGAGCGCCAGCTGAACGTTGCAGCCGCCCTCCACGCCGAGCGCCTTGATGATGTCGAGCGACGCCGTCCGGAGCATCTGGTACTCCTTGTCGGCGAGCGTGACCGCCGGGGCGATGACTATGCTGTCGCCGGTGTGGACGCCCACGGGGTCGAAGTTCTCCATGGAGCAGACGGTGATCACGTTCCCGGCGCGGTCGCGCAT
>Ga0268262_10005940_pt1 | contig 11900 bp, 11 predicted proteins | sample TergutNc150P3_FD_190354 | JGI IMG/M metagenome (GOLD analysis project Ga0268262, IMG submission 190354) | Nasutitermes corniger P3 segment gut microbial community from laboratory colony in Florida, USA - Nc150 P3 (SPAdes) (version 2) | ecosystem: Host-associated > Arthropoda: Insects >... | reverse complement strand
TAGCGGACGCTGCCACGCTTTCCCTCAGTATTTTTTCAAGTTCCGCCGAGGCGCTGTGCCCGAAGATCGCCCCGCTTACGGCTTTAACCTGCGCGGAAAGTGCTTTGAGGCACAGGAACGCTTCATCCGCGTTTGAGCCCGAAACGGATAAAAACGCCACTGCCCAACGCCCCGCGTGAAACATTCTACTTGCTTCCTTTTTGCGCTACGGCAGAGGTCTCTGCCGAAAGCTCGTTCAGCATCATATTCACATAACGGCGGTTGTCGTCGCCCGAAAAATCCTTTGCGGCAAGTTTCGCGGAAACGGCCATTACCAAAGCGGCGGCTTCAAGTTTGAACTTCGCCAGGGCCGCCTGACGCTCGGTCTCAATCTGTTTTAGTGCGGCATTGAGCGCGTCCTGGGCCTCGCGCCTGCCGTCGGCGATTATCAGCTCCGCCTGACGCTCGGCGCTCTCTCGCGCCGTTTTCAGAATATCACGCGATTCAGATTCGGCTTCTTTGAGTTTTTTTTCGTATTCTACAAGCAGTTTTGTCGCCGCTTCTTTTTCATTTTGCGCCTGCTCAATCGAATCCTGAACGCGCTTTGCCCGTTCCGCCATGAATTTTGATACCGGCTTAAACAATATCGCCCTTAAAAGAAAAAACAGAATGGTGATATTGATAATGGTAATTACAAATGTGACGGAAAAATCAAGCATGATAACCTCTGCCTTGCGCGGTTGAATAACCGCGCTGTTGAATCGAACATGAAACGAAGTTTCATGATTTATTAACCCAGTCTTGTGATCAGAAGGATCGAAACAACCAGCCCGTAAATTGCCGTTGATTCCGCCAGCGCCACGCCGACAAAGAACATGGGTGTCATTTTCCCGCTCGCCTCAGGCTGGCGCGAAATCGCCTGCAAAAAACCCGATGTCGCGATGCCGATTCCGATGCCGGCCCCGGCTCCCGTCAATACCGCGATGCCCGCGCCTACCGCAATCAATACTGTCAGATCCATAAATAACCCCTTTTTAAGTCCGGCTGCTTATAAGCGGTCGGACTAGTTATATCGAAGTCTCCGCATCGCGGAGACACTGCCCCCTTTCCTGAATTTATTGTTATCATTCCTCATTAACTTTAACCGCCTCGCTTATATAAAGGCTGGTAAGAAACGTAAAAATCGCCGCCTGAATCAATCCGTCAAAAAAATCAAAATAGAGCGATAAAACAACGGGAAGCGCGACGGGAAGCAGTCCTTCGATCATGCCCATCAGCACATAACCGCCCAAAATATTGCCGAACAAGCGCAGGGCGAGGGAAATAAGCCGTGTTCCGTATTCCATAATATTGAAGGGAAGCATAAAGGGAATGGGGTGCAGAAGTTTTTTGAACCAGCCCGGCACCCCCCGCGCGGCAAACCCGCAGACAAGAACGAGCGAAATTGAGATTACCGCAAGAGCCGCCGTTACATTGATGTCCCTTGTGGGGGGCCGGATCGGGAAAATTGGGATAAACTCATGCCCAAAGGCCTTAAATTCCACAGGTGACAAGACAGGGATGATATTCGCGAGGAGCAGGAACAAGAAGAGAGCGCCCATGTACGGGCCGAGGTATTTTGCGAAAGAGCCGAACTGGTTTTTGGCGAAATTGTCAAGAAACTCGACTGCGGTTTCCAAAAGCGCCTGAGGGCCTGCGGGAACCTCTTTAAGTCTGCGTGTAAGGATGAGCGCCGCAATGACGAGAATAACCATTACCGCCCATGAGATTATAACCGTCTCGGTAATGGGTATTTTATGGTTGAATAAGGTAAGAGTAAAAATAGTCCTTATTTCAAGCGCATTCATAACGCCACCAAGCCCTTTTGTATGAAAGTGTACATTATTTCGAAAATAAGCGCAAGGGCAATGAATGGGGACTGGGGACTAGGGATCGGGGACTAGGGATAAAACACTGCTGCCGCGCTCAAGCGCAACCATACCCGTGCGGGCCAGTTCAAGGATGCCGTAGGGCCGAAGCAGCAGTAAAAGGCCGTTAAGTTTCTCCATGTTACCGGTCGCTTCCACGGTGATTGTTTCGGGGGAAACGTCAACTACCCTGGCCCGGAAAATCCCGGTTATTTCCATAACGGCGGGGCGGGTTTTCTCGTCCGTCTTTATTTTTACCAGCATTATCTCGCGGCGTAGGCATGATTCGTTTTCCAGTTCCTTCACGGCAATAACGTCAACCAGCTTTTCGAGCTGTTTGACAATCTGGTCCAGCGCCCGCTTGTCGGATTTCTGCCCGGTGCCGTTTATTGCGATTGTCATGCGTGAAACAGAAGGGTCGTCCGTTACTCCAACGGTTAAGCTGTCAATATTATAACCCCTGCGGCTGAAAAGCCCCGATACCCTGCTCAATGTCCCCGCGCGGTTTTCCACCAGCGCCGATACTATATACTGACCCAAAACGGCCTCCAAGGGATACGTTATCAGAAAACAGGAGAAAAGAGAAGATCTCTTGTCGGCGCAGGTGGGAGGTCTTTATAGTTCATTGTTATTTGTTGCTGGCTTTCTGCAGTCTGTCGTTTATCGCCCTTCCCAGCCCTTCTTCGGGCGCGAGTTGGGCGTATATCCGGCTGATACCCAATTTGTCCAGTTCATGCAGGGATTGGAAAAAATGCGCCGCGGCTTCGGTGATATTTCCGGTTTCGCTGAGGATTTTAATTAATGATTTATCCAGTGGAAGTTTTTGCTGTTTATGCCACAGTTTATATGAAGCGTTGTCAAAAAAGAGAAAAGCGCTGGTATTATCGGCGGGTATTTGATACAAAGCTTCAAAATCGTATACTTCCAGGGGAGCCTTCGGGGCATAGTGGCTTTTCATCATGCCGGGGGATGATGCGCCATGAATGGCGGCGCCATAAATAGCGGCGCCATAAATAGCGGCTTCATTCATGCCGGAGTCATTCACGGCAGTGTCGTCCAGGGCCGGGCTATCAGCAAGGGGGCCAATAACGGCCTCTATCGCTTCCTTTGGAACGCCGCCCGGCCTGAGTATGCGGGCTTGTGCGCCGCAAATATCAAGCACGGTAGATTCCAGCCCTACCTGCGTCGGGCCGCCGTCAAGGATAATATCAACTTTATCGCCAAGCATGGACAGCACATGTTCCGCGCTGGTGGGGCTTAAAAAGCCGAAGGGGTTGGCGCTCGGAGCCGCCACCGCGCCTGAGGATAAGGCGATGAGCTGCCTTGCCACTGCCAGAGCCGGAAGGCGCACTGCCACCGTAGGTAGGCCGCTGGTCGCGAGGTCGGGAACAATTTGCTGTTTAGGCAGGATCAGGGTGAGAGGGCCGGGCCAGAATTTTTCAGTTAACGCGTTGAGGTTTTTTATCGCGTCTCTTTCCATCAGGGAGAGATCAACGATTTTTTCAAGGGTATTAAGGGCGGCTATGTGGACAATCAGCGGGTCAAAACGGGGACGGTTCTTGATTTCAAAAATCAGAGCGAGGGCGTCAGGGTTAAACGCGTCAGCCCCAAGGCCGTAAACAGTTTCCGTGGGAAAAGCCGCAAGCCCTCCGCGGAGAATATGCGTAGCCGCCTGCCTGATTGTTTCGTTGCTTATTTTTAAAAGAGGCATGAATTTACAATAACATAACAGGGGATCGGGGTCTAGGGACCGGGGTTCAGGGAGTCCCTATTCCCCAGTCCCCAGTCCCTATTGTATAATTCCATCGTGATCAAGTGCCTGCTTTTTGATTTGGACAACACTCTTTATTCAGCCCGTTACGGGCTGGAAGATAATGTCAGCCTGCGTATCAGGGAATTCGTATCCAACCTTTTGGGCATTACCCAGGAGGAAGTCCGCGAAATCCGTAAGGCGAACGAGCGCCAATACGGGACATGCCTGGAATGGCTGATGGCGGAAAAAGGCTTTACCGATATTGAGCCTTACATGGAGGCCGTCCATCCCAAAGACGAGGCGGATTCCCTTCCCCGTAATGATAAATTGCAGAACTTGCTTGCCAGTATCCCCATTCCAAAAGCGATACTTACCAACTCGCCCAGGGAACACGCCGATTTGATTCTGGACAAGCTCGGGATTGCCGATCTCTTTATCGATATTTTTGATGTTCGGAAAACCAATTTCAAGGGCAAGCCGCAGAAAGAAGTTTTTGACAACGCCTTGAACAAGCTTGGAGTAAAAGCCTCAGAGGTTCTCTTTATTGACGACAACCCGCACAATGTGGAGGTTTTTATCTCCTTTGGCGGCAACGGCCTTGTATTTGACGAAAACGACGTTCACGGCGGCAGTTCGTTGCCGAGGATTAGGGAGCTTGGAGAGATAGCGAAATATATCTAACAACAACCATAGTCCCCAGCACTGCTCACTGCTCACTGCTCACTGCTCATTGATAACGCCAGTTGCGCGTTCTTGTCTTTCAGGCTGCGGTACAGGTTTTCAATAAGGGTTCTGTCAAGGCTGGCGTCGTGTTTCAGAATGGCTTCGAAAATATGGGGTGGAAGCGCCAGGGCCGAGACATCGGTCTTCGCCCTGATTGTAGCGCTGCGGCCCTCTGAAAGCAGATAACTCATTTCGCCAAAAAAAGAATCGGTTCCATAGGTTCCTGTCTGAGTGTAGTTGTTCGGGCCGGATAAAACCAGCGATTCAACTTCTCCTTCAAGTATATAATAGATTGCGTCAACCTTGTCCTTTTCAAAAAAGAAGGTTTCCCCCTTCTTATGGAAACGATAATACTTTCGCAAGCTGCCTTCTATGGATAAAAACAGCCTGTTTACGGCCTTCGATACCGAAGATATTTTCACCTTATTGGCGGCGTCAATTCTTGCTTTTCTCATTTTGATAAAAAGAAACGATTCAAAATAATCCGAAACATAGGCAAACTGCCCGCCCATCAGGAAAAAGAGGAAAAAGAAATATACGTTTATAAGGAGCGTAATAAGATTTCCCAGCGTCCCGTAAAGAAAATTATACCTTGACTGCCCAAGCAGTACGCTTAACGCCATTGATATAATCTCAAATAAAATAATGCAAAAAACGCTGCCTGAAAAAGCGGAAATACGACTTGGGGGATTCGCCGGAATCATGCGGTACGCGCAATATGTAACGAGTCCCAGCGCCATTGCCGTAAAGATAAAATATCCCAGTTTCGACGTAAAGAAAGCGAATAACGGGGTTTTAGGAATAAAATTGAAAATTTCATAGAAGCGCAGGGCCGCACGCGAGGAGAATATTACCGCCAGAGACAGAAACAAAGCCGGCAATTCGACAGCCAGGATTATCAGATTATCAAACGCGGGATTCCGTTTCTTCAGCCCGGTAAAAATTATTTTAAGCCCTCTTTGCAGGGACACGGACAGGAGTCTGCCCGCCCAAATAAAACTTATTATGGTGACAAGGCCGGAAAGACCGGGAAACATTATTGAATAAAAATTATCAGACAGCCATTGATCGTCAATCACAATTTCCAGAAACGGGAGGCTTTTTATAAGGGTTATTAGTGAATTGTTTGACACCTGAAAAATGTGGAATATAATGAAGCTGGCTATCAATAACAGCGGGGCGGCGGAGAGCAGGAAGCCGTAGGCGCAGGCGGCGGCGTGATTCGCGAGGCTGTTCGCGCCTGAGAATTGCATGGTTATAAACAGACGCTGCAGCAATATTTTTCCGGCGGTTATTGTTCGTTTGTTAATCGCTTTTTTATTCATGGCGTTTCCGGTTTTTCCTTTGCGGGTCATCCTTTCCGTCCTGTTTTAGAGCGGCAATCAGCGCCCCGCTTTTCGGGTCCCTCTCCTCTTTTATAACAGCGTTTACCAAAGAACCGCAAGCACTTTTTTCAATGGCCGTTTTATCACCCGCAAGCAGCGCCAGCCCTTTCGACGAACAGCAATAACGCCCGAAGCGGTTATGGGGCAGGGGAAAAGCATCGGAGACGATCCTCAATTGATTTTCCGCGCCGGGCAGGGTTTGTCCCGGACGGGTCATAAACAGAAAACTTAACGTTGCCCTTTCCTTGGGAAACCCCGCCGCTGCGGAAAGCCTGTGCAAGGCATCGGGCACATCATCGGTTTCAAAAGCGAAGTGGCACCAGCGTTTTTTACCCTTCATGGGGCATGTCTTGTCATGGGGGCAGGGAGATAAAGGACGTATCCCCTGCTCCAGAAACGCAGCTCGCAGAAGGCTTATAAATTCACCGCAGCGTGGGAAACCGGGTTCCACAACCAGAAAAGCGGATGCGGCGGAGCCGTAAGCGGCAAGCAGACGCGAGGTCTTTTCCGCGTTAAACGACAGGCTGTTTTCATTGCTCCTGGAAATGTCGCCGTACATTTCGTTAAATACGTTAACGGCGCAGACCAGGGCCGCGTCGCGGTTTAAGACCGCGTCGCGGTTCAAGACCGCGTTTCTGGTTGTTAAAATCTTGAGATCGCTTTTTATGGCGTTAATTTTCCACGGGGAATTTTCTCCCACAAGGGCTGAAAAGAATTTTTTCCCAGCGTCAAGCGCGGATCGGTTTTGGTCGACGCAATTAAATTCAAGAGGCACAGAACGAAGATCCTCACGGCAGATCCACAGGGCCGCGGTGAATGTAAGCGGCCCGCAACCAAGATCGGTTACTTTATCACCCGGTGACAGAGTAATGCCAAGATCGGGCAGGAGGCGGCACAGGCGGTACAGGTTCCACGGTAGAAAATAGCGCAGATACGCCGAAAGCAGGGGAGGGCGGCCCATGTAGGAAAGGCCGCGCTCGCCTCTGCCCGAGGTCAGCAGCCGGGAAAGCTCTGCGACGTCTTTGGGCAGAGAGGAGCGGAAGCGGGCGGGCAGGGGAAACGCCCTGTCAATCAGCGCGGGAATCCCGTCAAGCAGAAGGCGGGTTTTTGGCGGTAAAGGCGTAAATAGGGAACGGGGTCTTGGTATGAAAGCATTGCTTGTTTCTTTCACGATTAGATTTCGTACAACTCCTCTGTTCCCTGTTCCCTAGTCCCTGTTCCCTTTCTTTGATGAAGCTCGTAGTTTGACTTCCACCGGAACAAACGAAAACCCCAGATCTTTGCGTATCCTGTTTCGCAAATAGGAGACATACGCCTCGCTGACGGCTTTGGGGCGGGAAACAAAGAAAATAAATTCGACGGGGTTTGCGGAACTCTGTACGGCGTATTTTACGCTGAAACGGGTTTGGGGCCCTGAAGGCGGAGGATTTTGTTCAAGCCAGCGCTGAAGGTGTTGGTTCAGGCGGCTTGTCTCCACCTGGGTATTAAGCTGGCTGTACATGGTTATCACCGTGTTAAGCAGCTTGTCAATACCGGTTCCGTCTTTCGCGCTGATGGGGAGCACGGGCGCGAATTCCATTTTGCCGAACAGAAACCGAATCCTGTCCCTGGCCGCTTCAAAGGCGTTTTTTACCTTTGGCGCGGTGTCCCATTTGTTAAGCGCCATGATAATGCCCCTGCCTTTGTTGTGGGCAAGGGCCGTTATCTTTTTGTCCTGCTCGCTGAGCCCTTCCTCTGAGTCTATCAGCAGAATCACAATGTCCGCCTCGTCTATGGTTTTAATGGCGCGGTTCACCGAGTAATACTCAATGTTTTCGTTTACCTTTGTCCTGCGGCGTATGCCGGCGGTGTCGAGGATGGTGAAATCGCGGGACTTCCAGCGGAAACTCCCCTCAATCACGTCGCGTGTGGTTCCGGGAATGTCGCTGACAATGGAAGCGTTAGACGACGTAAGCCTGTTGGATAATGTGGACTTACCCGTGTTGGGTTTCCCCAAAATTGTTATATGTATGGGACGATGTTCGTTATCTTCTTCTTCGACCGTCTCAGAAAAATCAATCCTTTTAATGATCTCTTCGGTAAGATCCCCTATGTTGTCGCCGTGCTCTGCGGAGATCATAAAAACTTTATCAAATCCGTATGACAGCAGATTCCACGCGTCCGCCTCCCGCCTGCCTCCCTCGGTCTTGTTGACCGCGACGATAAGCCGCTCCCGGTAAGGACGCAGTATCCTGATAAACTCCTCGTCTTCGCTGGTTATTTCGCCCGCTTCCAGAAGGAGGACGATGAGGCTTGCCCTTTCGATCGTGGCGAGGGTTCTTTCAACGACAAGGTCGTCAATGCTGTTGCTGTTTTCCGCTTTTCTGTTTCCTGTTAAGCGATCAAGTTTGAAGCCTCCGGTGTCAATGAGCCTGACAGGTTTGCCGTTGATAAGAGCGTCCGCTTGTACGGGATCGCGGGTAACGCCCGGCGTGGGATCGGTGATGGTCCTGCGCTTGCGGAGCAGGCGGTTAAAAAGCGTGGATTTGCCCACATTCGGGCGGCCTACCAAAACTACTGTCGGGAGATTTTTGCGTTTTAGGGATGAATCGTGGCCTATTGAGGCCTTTTCAGTGTTTTTGGGCATTGTCCGCCTTCCATTCGTTCAATAAAGCGCGGACTTCCTCGATTGATCTGGCGCGCAGGGCGTCAGTCGCAAGCGACTTGCAGGCTTTCAGGCTGCAAGAGCGAATTATCTCTTTAATACGCGGAATGGAGGAAGCGGCCATGCTGAATTCATCAAGGCCAAGCCCGAGCAGCAGGCAGGTAGCTTCCGGGTTTCCGGCAAGCTCCCCGCACATTGCCGCATTAATTCCCCTTTCATGCGCCGCGTCGATAGTCCTCTTGAGAAAACGCAGTATGGCAGGATGAAAGGCCTCGCCCAAATAGCTTACCTTTTCGTTTCCGCGATCTACCGCAAGGCTGTACTGAACAAGGTCGTTTGTCCCGATAGAAAAGAAGTCCGCTTTTTCGGCGAGTATGTCCGCGGTCATGGCCGCCGAAGGAATTTCAATCATCGCTCCGACTTCAATGTCTTTGTTGAACGGCTGTTTCAGTTTTTTACATTCGGCGCGGGCCTCGTCAAGCATGGCGTGGGATTGTTCCAATTCTTCTATGCCGGAGATCATGGGGAACATGATACGCATGTTGCCGTGGACGCTGGCCCTGAGAATTGCGCGTAACTGAACTTTGAACATCTCGGGATTGGCGAGGGACAGACGTATCGCCCTCCATCCCAGCAGGGGATTTTTTTCATTGTTGATCTGACCGACAGCGTGGTGTTCCGGGACAATCTTGTCGCCCCCCATATCCATAGTCCTGATCGTGACGGGAAGTTCCCCCATCGCTTTTAAAACCTGGCTGTAGGCTTTATATTGGGTTTCCTCATCCGGCGCTTTGCCCGGTGTAATATAAAGGAATTCGGAGCGGTACAGGCCGATGCCTTCGGCTCCGTATTGTTTAAGGGTTTCCGCTTCTTCCGGCAGGCTGATATTGGCCTTGAGCGCCACCATGCAGCCGTCGGTTGTTTCTGCGGGAAGTTCCCGCAGACTGCTAAGCCGGTCGGTCTGCTTTCGCTGTTGTTTTTCATCGGTTCTAAAACGCGTCAGGGTCTGTTTGTCGGGATTTGTCACGACAAGCCCGGATAATCCGTTTATGACCAGCGGCTCGCCCTCATTCGCGATTCTTGAAAAACCGGAAATACCCATAACCGCCGGAATGTTAAAAGCCCTCGCCAAAATCGCCGTATGACAGGTGCTGCTCCCCTCGTCCATGACAATGCCCTTAACACAGTCCTTGTTCAGATTCGCTATGTCGGAGGGCATAAGGTATTTGGAAATCAGTATCACTTCCTCTTCAAGATCGGCAAGGGGAGAACGGCCCTTCGCGTCACTGAGCAGGCAGCCAATTATCCTGCGGGAAACGTCGTCAATATCAACAGCCCTCTCCCGAAGAGTGGCGTCCGGCGATTGTATCAGTTTCTGGCTTAATTCATGGGAAACTTCCTTTACAACCCATTCCGCGTTGCACAGGCTTTCCTTGATCCTGTTATTTATCTGCTCGTGAAAATCAACATCCTCCATCATTAACAACTGCGCCTGAAAAATATCCGCCTGTTCCCGGCTCATTTCCCGCCCGGCCCTGTCAAGCAGGGACTGCGCTTCCCTGACGGCTTCGGCAATGGCATTCCGAAGGCGTTTTATTTCGGCGGATACTTCCGCTTCGCTGATGCCGTGATGGGGAATTTCCAGTGTTTCATTTGCCGAGTACACAAAGGCCTTCGCGTAAGCTACCCCTGTGGACACCGGAATACCGGTAAAAGTCTTCATGTGTTTCACTGAAAGAATAGCGAAAAATGGGGGGAATTGCAAGCAACACATTTTACCGCTTGACAAGGTTACTTAAATTACTATATGTTTCTCTATATAGAAGCAATATATAAATACAGGGGAGAAATCCCCAAGCCAATGAATTTGGCAAAGGAGCTTATTATGGCAAAAAAAATCCCTACTCGCATCTACCTTAGCGAGGATGAGATACCTAAATTCTGGTATAACCTGAGGGCGGACATGAAGGCGAAACCGGATCCACTCCTGCACCCAGGGACATTGAAGCCGCTTAAACCGGAGGAAATGGAGCCTATTTTCTGTAAAGAGCCTGTCAGGCAGGAGTTTGACGAAACTACCCGTTTAATCCCCATTCCCGACGGTATTCTGGATTTCTACAAAGCATACAGGCCCTCGCCGCTTATCCGGGCCTACTATCTGGAAAGAGCTTTGGGAACGCCGGCGGAGATATACTACAAATTTGAGGGGACTAATACCTCCGGTTCGCATAAACTCAACTCGGCGGGGGCCCAGGCGTATTATGCCAAAGAAGACGGCCTGACTTCGCTTACCACGGAAACAGGAGCCGGGCAATGGGGCTCGGCGATGGCGATGGCTTGCGCTTTTTACAATCTGGACCTGATCGTGTTTATGGTGAAGGTCAGTTCCGAACAGAAGCCCTACCGCAAAGCCCTCATGGAGACCTATGGCGCTAAAGTGATCCCGTCCCCGTCCAATACCACCGATTCCGGCCGGATAATACTGGATCATGATCCCGACACAGGCGGCTCTCTTGGCTGCGCCATTTCCGAAGCAATAGAAGTCGCGCTGAAAACCGAAAAATGCCGTTATGTGCTGGGCAGCGTCCTGAACCATGTGCTTTTGCATCAGTCGATAATCGGGCAGGAAACCAAGGCCGCCATGGACAAATACGGGATAAAGCCCGACATCGTTATCGGCTGCGCCGGAGGCGGCTCGAATCTGGGCGGCTTAATTTCCCCATTCATGGGAGAGAAAATCGCCGGAAAATCAAAAACCCGCTTTATCGCCGTGGAACCCGCTTCCTGCCCCTCATTCACGCGCGGACGCTATGCTTACGATTTCGGCGACACGGCAAAGACAACCCCGCTTATCAGGATGTATACCCTGGGCAACGGATTTATACCTTCGGCCAACCACGCCGGCGGCCTTCGCTATCACGGAATGAATTCGGTTCTGTCAAAATTGTACCATGACGGATTTTTGGAAGCCCGCTCCGAGATGCAAACCAATGTTTTTGACTCGGCAATCAAATTTATGAAAGTTGAGGGCATACTTCCCGCGCCCGAATCCTCCCACGCGATTAAAGCCGCCATTGACGAGGCTCTTGAGTGCAAGCGGACGGGCGAGAAAAAGGTTATCCTCTTCGGGCTGACGGGAACGGGCTATTTTGACATGACCGCGTATATGTCGTATAACAACAAAACGATGAGCGACCAGATTCCCACCGACGCGGAACTGGAGAAGGGCTTTGCGACAATACCCAAGATAGGGACCGGGGACTAGGGAACAGGGACTGCTCCCCGTTCCCCGTTTCCTATGAGAAGTAATGCTTCAGCAAACCTTTGAAGGCGGCGCAGTGGCGGGCCTCGTCGCGAGCCATTTCGTGAACGGTATCGTGTATCGCGTCCAGGCCTTTTTCCTTAGCGCGTTTGGCGATGTCCGTCTTGCCGGCGCAGGCGCCGTGTTCGGCTTCTATCCGCATCTCAAGGTTTTTCTTCGTGCTTTCGGTGACCACTTCGCCAAGAAG
>Ga0268262_10005939_pt1 | contig 11900 bp, 8 predicted proteins | sample TergutNc150P3_FD_190354 | JGI IMG/M metagenome (GOLD analysis project Ga0268262, IMG submission 190354) | Nasutitermes corniger P3 segment gut microbial community from laboratory colony in Florida, USA - Nc150 P3 (SPAdes) (version 2) | ecosystem: Host-associated > Arthropoda: Insects > Digestive... | reverse complement strand
CTGGGCCTGCCGCTGGCGGCCGCCAATGACGTCCACTACTTGAAAAAAGAACAAGCCGAAGGGCACGATATTCACCTGTGCGGCCTCCAGCAGCGGCCTTTGGAGGATGAAGAGCGTTTCCGCTTCATCGGCCGGGAATACTATTTCAAATCGGCCAGGGAAATGGCCGCCGCCCTGCCCCACCTCCCCGAAGCCCTGGCCAACACCCTGGCCATTGCCGAGCGCTGCCGGGTGGAGCTTCCGAACGCCCGCCCCAAGGCTGCCGCCGGGAAACCCCTGTCGTTCGAGGCCCGGAAACTTCAGGATTCGGCCCGGACCGGCCTAAAACGGCGCCTGGCCAAAAGCGGCCGGAAGTTGACCCGGGCGGAAAACGCCGACTACCGAAACCGGCTGGAGGAAGAACTGGCCGCCATAATTGAAACGGGCCGGCCCGACTACTTCCTCACCGTGGCCGATTATGTCAACTGGGCCAAAAACCAGGATATTCCCGTGGGGCCGGGCTACGGCCCGGCCGTCGGCAGCCTGGTCAACTACGCCCTGGGCATTACCGAGGTTGACCCCTGGCGCTTCGGCCTCTTATTCGAGGTTTTTGGGCCTGGCGGGCCAAGCCCGGAAATCGACGTGGAGTTCTGCCCGGCGCGGCGCCCGGAAGTTCTGCGATATGTCCGGGAAACCCGCGGAGGTTTGGCGCGGGTGGCCGGAATAATCAAGTGGAGCACTCGTAACACCTGGGCGGCCCTGGATGTGGCGGGCCAGGCCCTTATTGACGACGAAGCGGACTGGGTGACCGACTTTATGCTGGATTCCATTTTCAATGGAGACGGGGGTATTCCTGAAGAATTGACCATTGCCGCCAGGAATTGCCCGAGAGTGGCCAAAATGCTGGCCATCGCGCCGGGGCTGGAAAATTTGCCCCTTCACTTCCACCGCGACACGGCCCTGGTCATAAGCGAGTGGCTGGAATATCTGCCCCTGGTCCGCCTGCCCGCGGAAGGGCTTTGCTGTTACGAGCGGAACCCGGGCCGGGCCAAGGACGAAACGGAAAATTTGGAACTCGGCAGCCAATATGGATTGGCCGAGCTGAAAGGGCTGGGCCTCCCCACCTTCAATTTCCGGCCCCTCGAAACCCTCACGGTCATAGGCCAGGGCCGGAAACTATTGCGGGAACAAGGCCTTGATTTGCCAAGCCTGAATTTTGACGACGCCCCGACCTGGGCCCTTTTGGCCCGGGGCGAAACCGCCGGCCTCTTTCAGTTGGAAAAGGCCGGCTTAAGCGAATACCTGCTCAAAAGGGAATATTTGGAAGAAGCGCGGCCCGGCCGCTTTGAAGAAGCCAGGGCCGGCTTCCGCGAATACTTGATGAAATTCCAGCCCAACCGCCTGGAAGACCTGATGGCCCTCTTGGCCCTTTACCGGCCCGGCCCCTTGCGGCGCGGCCTCTCCGAAGAGTTCCTGGAGATTCGGCGCGGCCTTCGGCCGGCGGGCTATGCCCTGCCCCAACTGGAACCCATATTGAAAGAGACGGTCGGGCTCATAATTTACCAGGAACAGATCATGCTCATAAGCCGGGTTCTGGCCGATTTGGGCCCGGAGGAATCCGCCCTTTTCGGTCTGGCCCCGGGCCGGGGGGACCTGAAAAACCGTTTCCTGGCCGGGGCCAAGGCCAAGGGCCTGGATGAAAAGAAGGCCGGGCCGGTTTTCAAGCTCCTGGCCCTTTCCGCTCCCGACTGCGTCAGCAAAGCCCACAGCGCGGCCCAGGCCATCCTGACCTACCAGACCGCCTATCTCAAGGCCAACCACCCGAAGGAATTTGAAAGCGCCCGCCGACTGGCCGGCCAGTCGGCGGGCGGAAAATCGCCCCGAGTTTGAATGGCGCCCGGTCAGGCCCGGGGTTTCCCGGCGAAAAAGCGGGCCAGGACGACCATGGCGTAGGTGTCGCGTTCGCAGTATTCCAGAAGCCCCCGCCGCAGGGCCTCCCGCGCCGGGGAGCCTTGGGGCGTCTTCAGCATTTCCAGGAAGGTCGCTTGGGCCTCTTCGCCGTGGCGGACGGCCAAATCGTCATAGGCCAGTTCCGGGGCGACCGTGGGCAGTACGCTTTTGAGGGACCAGGAGCCGAGCATATCCGGGTGATAATAATGGGCCCGGGCCACGGGCAAGAGATCGAAAACCCGCGCGGAAATTTTATGCAGCGGCCCGGCCAGATCAGGAAAAAGATCCGCCGTTTCATTCAAGACGCGCTTTTCAAACGCGCTGTTGTAAACCAGCACCGGGCCGGGGCCGGCCAAGGCGGCGACGAGGCTCTCGGCAAAGGCCCGGCGGGGATCGACATCGTCATCGGCCAGGAAGCCGCAATTCCGCAAAGCGCCGCCGGCCTCTTCCACATGGCAGCTCCATTGGAAGGGAATCTGCTGATACGGCCGCGTGCCGGCCCATTCGGGCACGGCAAAGCCTATGGTTTCAAAATCCAGGTACCAACGGGGCCAGGCCAGGCCGTTGATCATATCCGCGGCTTGGGGCTCCAAGAGGGCTTGGCCGCTTTTCGTAACCGCCCGGACCCGGCTCTGGGCGGCCGAGAGGGCGATTGAATCCGGCAGATCCCTGATGTCGTTCAGGCCTTGGGCGCGCAAGGCTTTGGCCCCCTCGCCGATACGGGGCAGGCATTCGACGGGGTAATCCGCCGCCGCCGGGTCGCAATGACCGCGGAAGGGGCAGTCGAAGGGCGTTCCGCATTGGCCGCCGGGCGTCTCGGCCGGCTCTTCGTCCGAGGCCAGAACGGCCAGGCCTCGGGCGGCCCAGCCCGGCACCTCGGGAAGGAGGTCCCGGACCACCTGGCCCATATCCTCATGCTTGAAAAGCCCGCGATAATCCCCCCGGCCCGGATAGACAAAGCCGGTATTGATCACGGCCAGCTCGACCCCGCTGAGTTTGAGGCCGGCGCCTTTCAGGACCCAGGCCTGGACGGCTATATCCGCCTTATGGTATTCCTTGACCGAGGCGGCCGACTTGACCTCGATCAATCGGTAGCCGCCGGCTTCGGGCAGAAGAATATCCGCCATGACCCGCACGTTTTCATGCCGGAAGGCGGCCTCGAAGAGGGGGACGGCCTGGCCGCGCAGGAGTTCCCCGGTCTTCCGCAGGCGTTCCTCCATGCTCTCCCCTTCCACCAGGAGGCCGCCGGGATACAAGCCCCGGGCGACTTCCCCGACCCGGTAGCCGGCTTCCAGGCGGGCCTCCCGCCCCTCGTCGGCTTCCGCGAGTTCAGGGCGATGCTGTTCCAGCCACAGGCGCTTGGGGCATTGCAAGAGGCTCAAGATTTTCGATTTTGACAGGTTGAATCCTTGGGTTGGCTGCATAGTGACCTCTCGTTTTCAGGTTGGTTGCCGAAGATTATCAAGGGAATCGCCCCTTAATCAAGAAAAAAACCCGATCCCCGCGCTTTTCACCCCTTTGGCCTCCTGTTCCTGGGCCAAAAGTTCAACTAATTCCGTCGGTTCGGTGAGGCCCAGAATGGCCGCCTTGCGGGCGACCAAGGCGAAATCGCCCGGGGTCAGGGCTTCCAGCTTGATTTCAAAATCCTGCCCGAAGAAGTGCCTGAAGGCCAGCCGGGCCTGGTCCAGGGTCAGGTAGTCGTATTTGACTTTGAAGGTGAAGCGCCGCAGGCTGGCCTGGTCAATCCGCTCCATCAGGTTGGTGGTGCAGGCGAAGGGATAGGGGTGGCTTTCCATCCAGGTCAGCATTTCATTGACCTGGGTCACTTCCCAGGAACGGGCGGCCAGGGCCCGGTCATGCAGGAAGCTGTCGGCCTCGTCGAAGATGAGGAATTTCTTCTCTGTCCGGGCCTCCTCGAAGGCGGCGGCGATCTTTTTTTCCGATTCGCCCACCCACATTGAAAAGAGGTCGCTGCCCCGCTTGTGGAGCACTTCCAGGCCCATCCGCCCGGCCAAGTGCCGGGCGTATTCGGATTTGCCCGTGCCCGACGCCCCGAACAGGCAAAGTGAAAAGGCGTTGGACCGGCAGTTCAGAACCCGCTCGGTCAGTTTGGCCAAGTCGGTGTCGGCGTTCACCAGGGCCGGGTTGAACTCGGCCTTCTTTTCTTCAAGGGTCGGTTTCGGCCGGCCGGTCATGGCGCAGGCTTTGATTTCCTCGCCGGGCGGCAGGCAGTTGCCTCGGTAAGACAAAACTTTAAGGTTTTTAAGCCCGGCCAGGGGGCCGAAATCGCTTATATGGTTGCGCTGAACGTCCAACTCCCGCAGGGCCGTCAAGCGGGCCAGCGGGGCCAGGTCAACGATCTGGTTTCCGCCCACGTGGAGTTCCTCCAAGGCGGCCAAACCGGCCAAGGGCCCAAGGTCGCTTATCAGCCCGTTGTCGCCCAGGCCCAGCCGGGTCAAGCCGGAGAGCTTGGCTAAAGGCCCTAGATCCCTGACCTGGTTGCCGCGAAGGAAAAGGCCGGTCAAGCCGGGCAGCTTGGCCAGGCCTTGCAAATCGCTTATTTGATTGTCCCGCAAAGTGAGTTCCCGAAGCCCGGGCAGGTCTTCAAGATCAATTCCGCCGAAACCGTTCTCATCGGCCGTGAGGCTGGCCAAGGTTTCCACCCCGCGCAGTTTCAAAATTCCCTTGAGTTTGGCCCGGTTAAGGTTCAACCCGGTCAAGGCCCCGTCCCGGGCTTCCAGGCGGCCGTCCATGGCCGTCACCTGGCCGGGGGTTGAAAAATCCCACTCCAGGTAACCTGGACCGTTAGCTTGGTGAATTTCGTTCAAGGCGGCCAGGGCCGCCGGCTCGGTGATGACCACAGGTTGGTTTTTCATAAAGTCCCTCCTAATTCCCAATCGCAGGCCCAAGAGGGCCTAAAGACCATTAATCGGCGCCGGCCTAGGAAATAAAACCCAGCCCCACGCTTTTCACCCCTTTGGCCTCCTGTTCCTGGGCCAGGAGTTCGGCCAATTCGGCCGGATCGGTGAGGCCCAGGATGGAAGCCTTGCGGGCGGCCACGGCGAAATCGCCCGGGGTCAAGGCTTCCAGCTTGATTTCAAAATCCTGCCCGAAGAAGTGCCTGAAGGCCAGCCGGGCCTGAGCCGGGGTCAGGTAGTCGTATTTGACCTTGAAGGTGAAGCGCCTCAGGCTGGCCTTGTCCAGCCGCTCCATCAGGTTGGTGGTGCAGGCGACGGGATAGGGGTGGCTTTCCATCCAGGTCAGCATTTCATTGACCTCGCTCACTTCCCAGGAATTCTTGGCCAGGCCCCGGTCCAGCAAGAAGCTGTCGGCCTCGTCGAAGATGAGGAATTTTTTCCCTTTCCTGGCCTCCTGAAAAGCGGCGGCGATGTTTTTTTCCGTTTGGCCCACCCACATTGAAAGGAGGTCGCTGGCCCGCTTGTGGAGCACTTCCAGGCCCATCCGCTCGGCCAAATGCCGGGCGTATTCGGATTTGCCCGTGCCCGGCGCCCCAAAGAGGCACAATGAAAAGGCGCTGAGCCGGCCGCCCAGAATCCGTTCGGTCAGTTTGACCAAGTCGGTGTCGGTGTTTAGTAAGGCCGGGTTGAAGTCGATCTTCTTTTCTTCAAGGATCAGCTTCGGGCGGCCGGTGACGGCGTATTCAAGGCTTTCCAAGGTGCGCTCAATGGCCCCCGTGTCCCGGGCCAGCTTGGCCGACCGAATGGCGCTCACCGCATAAGAGGGCGGTAGTTCATAGTTTTTGGCCAGGCGCCCGATCTCTTTTTCGCTCAGCTTGATTTTTTTCCGGGCCAGTTCGTTCCGCCAGATGCGGGCCCGGACCGGTACGGGGGGGGTTTTCACTTCCAAGGCGTAGCTGAAACGACGCAAATAGGCCGGGTCAAACCCGCTGATGCGGTTGCTTATCCAGATCACCGGCCTCTCGTTCTTTTCCAGCAACCGGTTTAAAAAGAGCTTGGAATGTTTTTTCTCCTCTCCGGAGGCGGAAAAGCCAAACATACCTCCGGAGCCGGCAAAGCCAAACAACATGTTTCCGTCGGAACCGCCAAACACGTCTTCGGCTTCGTCCATCAAGAGCATAGCCTTGGGGTCGCCGGAAACCAGGGGGCGGGCCATTTGAAGTTCGGCCAGGCGGGCCTCGGGGCGGCTTTCGCCCGAAGTTTCCGAGACCGGGTAGAGATCGGCCCCGGCTTCGGCGGCCAGGGTCTTGGCCAATTCCGTCTTGCCCGTGCCCGGCGGCCCATAGAGCAGAACGTTCACCCCCCGGGCGCCTTCCTTAAGGCCCCGGCTCAAAAGGTTGACCAGGTAGTCATAATCGTGGGCCAGGTGTTCGAAATCGCCCTTGGAGAGGGTGGGGCGGGCCTTTTTCTCCAAGAGCAGGCTTTTTATATCCTGGCCGGCCCGGCGGGGCTGGTTGACCATTTTCTTCAAGGGCGAGGAGAGTTGTATGTCTCCCTGGTCATCCATACTGAAGAGCCCGTTAATGAATAGGGGCGAGTCCTGGCTGAAAGCCCGTTCAATCTCTCCGGCCGACAGGCTCAGGAGGCGGCTTAAAGCCGGGAAAATTTTTCGGCTGAAATAACAGTTGGTACCCTGTCCGGCCACCTTGTCCACCAGGTCATCCAAGACCGGCAGATGCATGCCCCCGACATAGAGTTGGAGGACCTCACGCTCCGGCCCTTTAAGGCGGAAAGTATCGGCAATTTTTCCGGACAAGGCGTCGATCCGGCCGGCCCGGCCGGAACCGGCCGGGTATTTGGCTATGGTTTTTTTAAGCAGGCGGATTTGCTCTTCCCTTTTCCGGCTTTCGTAGCGCAGCCGGCTTTGGGCGGGGCTTTTTATGGCCTCGAGGGCTTCTTCCAAAACCACTTCCAGGTTCAGCCCGAACAGTTCCAGGCCGCGGTATTCGGCCCAGCTCCACAAATCCTCCTGGAGCTTGGGCGGAAGCGGGCCTTTAAGGACATTGTTCAGGTAGTGGATGACCAAGCGGCGTTCTTCGTTGTTCATGGCGTTGCCTCCTGTTTTTTTATGATCTGATTACAACACCCAAATACGACATATTGCGTCGTATTTGTTTTTTTGCCTGGCCGCCGCCCGGGGGGCGGTTTTCTGGAGCCCAAGGGAGCCCCGGTAAGGCCCGGCATTTTCAGTATGGCATACTATCGTTCCGGAATTTAATAAGGGTAAGGCAAAAATTGACCCCGGGCGAAAAAAAAACCCCGGCCCGGGCCGCCGAGGGCCTTGGGCCGGGGGTTATATGTTATTTGAGAGCCTTATGAAGAGCCTGTTTTCAACCAAGTGACGCCTGGCCCCCTGGCCTCGCTTTCCCGGGCCAGGCGGAAGCCGCCTTGGCCGCCTTAAATGGAATAATCATCGGCCAAGGCCGACGGTTTCAATCAGAGGCCGGCCAGTCATCCAAAAACTGTTTGAACAATGAACAAAGCGTTATAAAGTCACGTTCGGGTTCCATTAGCGCCTCATCACGCAAGGCTCTTAAGACACCCTCATTGCTCAACCAGCTGCCGCCAAAAGGCGGACTTACAGGCATAGCCCACACCCAGTTTACATCAGATATTACATTGTGGCGTATTTTTTCTTCGTTGAAGAACTTTTCGTTGAAAAAAGCGTGAGCTTCCTTCTCAAAATCCGTGACCGACTTATTCCATTCAGGTTTTTGGAGACCGAGGAAGAAATTTGTAAATAAGTTTTCGGTTGGTTCCAACCGAATTTGGTAATCCGGCAAATCCACCTTTTTATACGTAAAGGAGCAGACATAAGGAGCGACCTCCCTCCGCTTCCTATACATATATAAATCCGGATTCATGATGACGGCTTTTAAAACAAATGTTTGTTCCCCCAACTCATCCTTCAACTCATCCTCCAACTTCGCGCCTATCTTCTTTATACGATCTTGGAAAAGTCGAAGCATAACAGATGGAAAGGCTTTGTAACAAGCGCTGGCGGCCAGAAGGTTTTCCACCTCCCCGTCCGCTATCCGTTCAACGATATTCAGGTTTTGATCGGTCATGTCATCACCTCCACGCCGGTTAAGCGGTCGCGCATGGCGCCGATGAAATCATCCAGAAAAAAACGAATTCTGGGGGCCGCCACTTGCTCTTGGCAGCGGCTAAAGCGGTCTAACAGTTTTTGCCAGACGAGCGGCTTCAATGAGCGGCCGAAACGTTCACGGTATTCGCGCGGCAGGCTCTTTTGGGGAAGGTCTTTACCGGCAGGAGCCAGGTAAACCAGACAAAAGCATTCCTCGGCCGGGGCTATGTTTTCAAGGTGTTCCAGATAGTCATTGACTTGTAAATCCTGATCCGGCGTACCTATACTTATCTTGTTTTCAATCGCTAAAACCGTTCCGGGGCCTTTCAGCAGTATATCCATGCTCCTCTGGGGTCTTTGGATACTATACGTCCTAGCGTTGCGTTCGGCTGAAATATACGGCCGTTCAGGGAAAAAACCTTCTGGCAGTCCACATAACTCCAGGAAGGCATCCAAAAAAAGACGGCCTTGGCCGTGTTCACCCGCCGGGTTCAACAAATCCCTCAGGATGTCGGAACTCTTCTCCTCATTCAAGTCTATGTATCGGAAAGAAGAAAATTTCTCGGCCGTTAATTTATATCCCCGCCCGGATTCTCGGGCTAATTCGCTTAATTCGCGCGCTAAATCTTGCAAAAAACGATCAACTTTCTCGGCTTTGGCCCGGGCAAACCCTCCCCTACCCGCCGCAAGCCCGCGCAAGAAATTATCCAGGCTTTCGGCGTGGCCCCGGGAAAACTCCGCCATGTTTTCTGAAAGTCCACGCAAAAAACCATCCAGGCTTTTGGCTTCAGCGTGGGAAAAACCCCTCATCCAGGCCGAAAGTTCACCCAAGAAATCAATTATCTTTTTTTCGTCGAACGTATCAAGGCTCTGGTCAACTGTCATACGCATTCCTTATGTGAAGCGATACCTTTTGCTGGCGGGCAAACCGCCGGATGGCGGGTTTTCCGCCGGATGGGCCAAGGCCCCAGGCCGCCGCTCAGCCGTGCGGCACATGGAATTTTTTGGACGAAGGGTTCTTGCCGCAAGAGCCGCCGGTCAAACTGGCGATATTAGTATTTTGCTGTCCGCAATACATGCAGGTAAACCGGTTTCCACTGGCTGAACCGCGAAAGGGCACATGATGGCGGCCTTCCGGGTTCTTGGCGCAAGAGCCGCCGGTCAAACTGGCGATATTTGTATTTTGTTGTCCGCAATACATGCAGGCATATTTTTTTTCCGTGGTTGACCCTTCATAGGGCACATGCTTGCCGCCGGCGGGATTTTTAGAGCAATTACCGGAAGTCAAACTGGCAACATTTGTATTTTGCTGCCCGCAGAACTTACATACGACTTGGGCCATTGTTCGATCCTCCTTTTTCTGTTCCTGGCAATTTTGCCAAACATTCCAGCATAATGGGCGGTTCCGCCGGAACTTTAGCCCCGGCCCGGGCGGCCGTTACGGGCAACCGAACCCGGCGCCTCGGCGGGATTCCGGCGGACCTTTCGGCAATATAACAGACCTATATTCCGGATTTCGGCAGATGAGGAAAAAAAAGCGAAAAAAAATGAAAAAAAAAGGCGCGAACCGTAGCGCGGGAATAAAACCAACGAAAACAGGGTCATACAAGCGCCTCACCCCGGTTTGCCTCAATATCGGATCGGTATTATGAACAATTTTTTTTAATAATAACGTAAGCCCGGGCAAAGGTCAAACCCGGCCCCGGCCGGAGAAAAACTCCACCCTTGTCAAAAACCGGAATGATGATATTATGGGCTTGAAAATCCACAGCCTGACCAGAGAGGGGAAAAACATGAACCGCAAAAAAAAGCACTCCGAAGCCAGCCCCGGCGAAAAGCTCCTGGGCCTCTACTGCCTCCTGCTTTACAGCCGCCGCGAATTGAGCCTCACCGAACTGGCCGAGAGCCTCACCTGCTCCAAGCAGACCATAGGCCGCCTCATAGTCCAGTTGGAAAGAACCGCTTGCGGCCAGCTCATCCGCCGGCCCCGGGGCCGGGAAGCTTATTATGCGCTGGCCCGGCTGGAAAAAAACCTGCCCCAGCTGCCCCTGGACGCCGAGGGCCTGGCCCAGTTGGCCCTGTGCCGGGATTTCATAGCCCATTTGCTGCCGGCCGAAATGCGCCAAAAAATCAGCCAGACCTTGGACCAGACCGCGGCCTGGCTGCCCGCGAACCTCAAGAGCCCGCCGGAAATCGGCCTGGGCCTGACCAAGGGCGGCATTGATTACACCCCCCACCAGGAAAAGCTCCAAACCCTGCGCCAGGCCATCGCCGAGGAGAAGCTCTGCGCCGTGAGCTACCAGGCGGACCGGACCAGGGCCGCCAAGAGCTACGACTTCGCCCCGAAAAAACTTTTGGCCTACCAGGGCAGCTTGAGGGTAAGCGGCTGGATAACGGACGGGCGGAGCCCGGCCCGGGCCAAATACGAAAACCCGGTCATGCTCTCTGTTCAGCGTTTCACCAAGGTGGCGCTCTTGTCAAAAAGCAGCCGGGGCCTGCCCCCGCCGCCGATGGAAGAGGGAGCCTTCGGGCTCATGGCCGATGAAGTTTTCACGGCCAAGGTGAAGTTCAAGGACGAAGCGGCCGCCTATGTGGAGGAAAGGACCTGGAGCGCGGAGCAGAACTTCAAACACCGGCCCGATGGGAGCCTGATTCTGACCTTCAAGGCCCAGAGCCGCCTGGAGGTGCTCTCCTGGGCCTTAAGCTTCGGAGACCAGGCCGAAATCCTGGGCCCGGACTGGCTGCGGGCCGAGGCCGTTCTGGCGGTTAAGAGCCTGGTTAAAGTATATGGCAAAGGAGGCTGAAAGGCTGGAGCGGCCGTCATTCCGGCGGAAGGTCGTCAACTTGCGCCGGGGTGACGAATGCGGACGACTCCGTTATTCCGGCACGCTCGCCACCGTCATTCCGGCGAAAGCCGGAATCCGGCTTGACCAAAGGCCTTGAATTTGATGCGGCCACCTGTATTCCCAAGCGGCCAGCGGTCTTTGGCCCCCGGAGTCCATAAAAAAAGCCGCCTCCGGGCCCCGCCCTTGACCTTGGAGCCGACTATGGATTAGAATAGGAGCATAGGTGTTTTTCATCGCATGCCAAACCGCCCATACCTGAATGCTTTCCTTAAATGAGGGCCGCCGGCTTCAAAGGCCATGACCGAAAAAAAACCTTCCGAACTCAAGTTGATCTGCCAGAACAAGAAAGCCCGCCATGATTACGAACTGGGCGAGCGCTTTGAGGCCGGCCTGGTCTTGACCGGCACCGAGGTCAAAAGCCTGCGCCTGGGCAAGGCCAACCTGACCGACGCCTACGCCCGCTTCCAGGGCGACGAGGCCTTCCTGGTGGGCCTGCACATAAGCCCTTACCCCATGGCCTATTTCGGCAACCACGACCCCTTGCGGCGCCGCAAGCTCCTCCTGCGCCGCCAGGAACTGAAACGGCTCTACGGCCGCTTGCAGGAACAGGGCCAAAGCCTCATTCCCCTCAAGCTCTATTTCAAGGCCGGCCGGGCCAAGGCGGAACTGGCCCTGGCCCGGGGCAAGAAAAATCCCGACAAGCGCCAGAGCCTCAAGGAAGCCGACGCCCGGCGGGAAATGGCCCGGGCCGTCCGCGAGGCCGTCCGCCGCTGAATTATTAATAAAGGGACGCTTTGGAACCAAAAAAAAACGGAGTGCTCATGCAGAACAAAACCCGCATCCTGATCTTTGTGGACGAGGCCAACGTCACCCGGGCCGCCTCGAAAAATTTCAAACGCAATTTCGACTGGCTCAAATTCCGCGACTACCTGGAGAAAGGCGTGGGGGAAGGCCGGCAGTTGGTGGAAATGGTCATCTACGTGGGCCTGCCGCCGGCCACCCCGGAATGGCTGGACAAGAGGGAAGCCAAGCGCCACTACATTCACTGGCTGAAGAGCC
>Ga0268262_10005938_pt1 | contig 11900 bp, 13 predicted proteins | sample TergutNc150P3_FD_190354 | JGI IMG/M metagenome (GOLD analysis project Ga0268262, IMG submission 190354) | Nasutitermes corniger P3 segment gut microbial community from laboratory colony in Florida, USA - Nc150 P3 (SPAdes) (version 2) | ecosystem: Host-associated > Arthropoda: Insects >... | reverse complement strand
GTAATGCTTGCGCCTCACAATGTCCGCAAATTGCCTTTGGCGCAGGCGAGGGAAAAATCCGAGCATATACTTGAGCGTGTCGGCTTAAGCGATAAAATTAATTCGTACCCCTCGCAACTTTCGGGCGGACAGCAGCAGCGTGTAGCGATTGCGAGGGCGCTTGCTATGGAGCCTAGAATTATGCTCTTTGATGAGCCGACTTCCGCCCTTGATCCCGAGCTTGTCGGCGAGGTGCTTGCGGTAATGAAACAATTAGCCGCAGGCGGTATGACAATGCTGGTAGTTTCGCACGAAATGGGTTTTGCCCGTGAGGTGGCAAATAGGGTAGTGTTCATGTTTGAAGGCTCTATTTTGGAAGAAGGAAAACCCGAGCAATTATTTACTAATCCGTCAAACGACAGAACAAGACAGTTTTTACAGAGTGTTTTGTAAATTTTTGTTGCGTGAAAAATATTTATAGTTTATTATATAAAATATGAATATTGCTCTTTTTAGCGATTGTTACACCCCCCAGGTTAACGGAGTTGTTACCGTTGTCAGGACGCTCAAAACGGAATTGGAAAAACAGGGGCATAATGTCTATGTTTTTACAGTGCATAACCCCGACGCTGTTGAAGAACCCAATGTTTTCCGTACAAGCGCATCGATTCAATTTAAAAATGAACCTCAGCACCGCATAGGTTTTTTTATCGCGGAGCAGATGATTAAAAAAGTTCGATCCCTTAACATTGATATTATTCACGCTCATACGGAATTTACCCTGTATCTTGCCTCCCGTATTGTAAGCCGAAAACTTAAAATTCCTTCAATTCATACCATGCACACTTTTTATAAGGACTATTTAAATTACGCGCCATTTCTTTTGGAGCTTTATTTTAGAAAAAACATGGGCGCTTATTTCCGTCAGATTTTACGCAGTCAAAAATGTATAATTGCGCCTTCAAAAAAAATAAAGAATTTCCTTGAAGAAATAAAAATGCCTATGCCGATACGTGTAGTTCCCAACGGGATTGATCTTTCGCTTTTTTACGAACGTTCGGACAGTATAAAAAATGACTCTGTTATTTTCCGCAAGAAATACAATGTTGCCGATGACGAGGAATTAATCGTCTTTGTAGGAAGGCTTGGAAGCGAGAAAAATGTCGTAACGCTGATAGAAAATTTTAAAGAGATTCATTCCCGCAGAAACAAAGTTAAATTGATGCTTGTAGGTGACGGTCCCGATAAAAAAGCATTACAGGAAAGGTGTTACGAGCTAGGTCTTGCGAATTCCGCAGTATTTACGGGATATTTGCGCTGGCCCGATGAAATCCGCCAGGTTTACAGGGCGGCTGATATTTTTATGAGCGCCTCTCACAGCGAAGTTCACCCGATTACTTTTATCGAAGCGATGGCGGCTGGGCTTCCAGTGGTTGCCGCCGCCGACCCAAGCATTGAAGGCATGGTTGTAAACAACGATAACGGCTGGGCTGTAGAAAACGACAAATTGATGTGGGAAAAAGCAATTGATATTCTTGCGGATAAAGATAAAAAAGTAAAAATGGGAAAACGTTCCGATGAAATATCAAGAACCTACTCCGTTGACACTTTTATAAGAAGAATGCTCGATGTTTATGAAGAATACCGCAAGCGGTAACCGCCGCTTATTTTGTTAGGTGAAATAAAATCCTTATTGAAGTTCTTTAACAGCTTCTTTTATATATTCAAGATGTTCATGGACTTTGGGAAGATGTTGGCAGATAATTTCGATTGATTTTTTGCTGTTTTGAACCGCTCCGTTAACAAGATATTCAACGGACGTGTTGAGCGAAACCGCTATTCGAACCGCATCATTAACTCTTGGGTATATGCCCTTTGAAATCCAACCTTGAAAAGTATTAAAGCTGATACCCGAATTTTTTGCCACCCATTCGTGAGTAGTATTCTGCGCCTTTATCTCTTTTTTAACGTTTTCCCAAAAAACTGAAGCGTCGTCGTTCATACAAGCCTATTTTAGAAGAAAAAACGTTAAAAAATGTCTAAATAGACAGAATTTCCCTTTACAAATATATCCATTTAGAATAAAATTATATAAAATATGTCTATATAGATATATTTTAACGGCTTAGAAAACTTATTCAGTTGTCTAACAAGTCTTATTTTTTTACCTATTCTCATTATAAATCTGCGTAATTATCTCTTCCATAGGCAATTCTTTTACAGCAATGTCAGATAACGCAATTCTGCTTGAAAGAAACTTAATAAAGTCGCCGATTTTATCATTATTTATTGTTTTACCAGTCTTGCTCCAAGACTGAAAGTAAACGGCAATTTTTTGTCAAAAAATGGAAAATGATATTCTCCTTCAATGCCTCTTTCCATTCCGCCGCAATCAAAATACAGTGTGTCATACTCATTAAAAAATTCTATCGTTAATCCTGCGTTTATCAATGAATTTATTATATCGCTTACCTTGTACATCCACTCATAATGATCGGTTTTTTTCGCTTCGGAAAACCATCCGCCAAGCATACTGCCATGTTCCGGTTCTCTGACAAAATAAGGATATTTTATTTCTAACTTATTTTCTTTTAATTTGTCTTCATCAAAAACCATATAAAAAGGGTGTCCGTCAAGCACATACAAGACGCCGTTCTCTTTCAGTAAATGCTTTATCGTCTGCGCCCATTTATTCAAATCGGGAAGCCAGCATAACACGCCTTCTGTCGTAAACACTATATCATATTTTTTGTCGTGTTTTTCCTTAAAGTCCATAATGTCCGATTCTATAAAGTCGATATTAGTAACGCCCAATTCCCGCGCCATAAGACGAGCGTATTTTATGTTATCGGGAACTAAATCGACTCCCGTAACAATCGCTCCTTTTTGAGCCAATAAAATAGTGTCGGCTCCGGCGTTACATTGAAGATGAATAACAGTTTTCCCCGAAATATCTCCGATTTCTCTTTCAATTATCTTGCTAAATCCTAACTTTTTTTCCTGTAACGCCTTCTTACAGTACTCATAATGATCTTTTGACAATAATCCCCAAGCGGTTTTATTCGCTTCAACTTCTTTCATTTTAAGACGCTCCTTTACACAAAATATAAATATATTTTAACATAAAGGCAGTGAAAAAATGAACATTTTTAATCGTTTTGTAATTAATACAATTTTTATATTTATACCAGTTATGCCATTACATAACCCATTATGCTCATTAAACATATCAATGCCGTAAATATTATTGATAATATTGTTACTATTTTTTTGCGGGCGTATTTTATAGAAACCCACAATATTCCGATAAACAGCGCTACATATACTATTGCTTCAGGATAACCTAAAATTTGATACATATAAGGTATTTTTGTATAAATGTACCCGTCAAATGATCCCATAGTAGGACCAATGGTTGATAATAATGACAGCCCGATAATTATTAGCCCTAATTTTAACAGACCGTTTTTTTCTTCAAAAAATATTTTCCGTAACGGCAGTAAAATCAACGCTATAATTATTCCGCGGAATATTTGCAATAAAGGACCTAACGCTACAATAGGCGTATTAACAGGAAGCATAATTAATGATACTGTTTCTTTGGAATATAATTCCTTGTAATTTACCACCAAAACCGCAAAAATGCCGGCAAAAAAATACGCTATTGTATGAGCGTATACAATTCGCCAAAAATACTTTACCAAATCAGATTTGTTTTCCATTGCTTTATCCTCCATATTTATATACTATAAAAAAATGATACTTCTTCTATAATAATATGTCAATATGTTTTATATAGGCGGTATATACCGTCGTTAGGAGGTGTTGGGGGCGTACATCATTATTTTATTTTTTGTCAAGATATATTAATATAAATAAATATATCTTAAAAAACTGTCGCATACCGACCTGTTATGCGTAGTTTTATCCTTCTATTTATACAACTTATACTATATTTTTAAAAATTATAAAGAAATTTATTATACAAATAATTGCAAATATCGGAAATAGAATAATTTCAATTATTGAAACATTTACTCCAGAAAATACCATAAAGATTATCATTGCAACTATTGCCAATAATAGTGTTGTGCCTTTTATTATTATGATTGAAGACAGCAAATACCCTAATGATCTGTTTTTTAATATTAAAATACCGGATAACAATGCAACTGGTACCATAAAACCTAAATCCATTGCCTGAATAACCAATGTAGTATAGTGTTCAAGTTCATCTGGGGCTTTACCTAAAGATGGCAAAATCCTACCAAGCCATAACAAGCCTACAAAAATGCCTATAACTATAGAAAATATTCCAATATATTTTTTTGGAAAGTTTGGCTTAAAATGTTTTTCCAATTCTTTTAGTTCAGGTGATGAAATGTTTAATATAAAACAGAAAAATGACAATGACATTAATGCAACATAAAGCAAGAAAAATTTATTATATATTAATAAAAAAGAATACGAAGTATATGTATATAAAAAATATCCAATTGTACCTGTCAATAATAATTTTACTTTTATTGAGTCCTTATTTGATAATATTAAAGATATTACTAAAAGCGGTATTCCAATTATTATTGTTACAATATCCTGTGCTTTTGCTTGCGATGCCCCAGATACTGAATCTTTATAGTAAAGCCCTTTCCCATAAAGGGTTACTGCTTTTCCGTCTATTGTTTGAAATGTCTTGTTTTTATATACAGTATTATTTGAAAGAAGTCCATAAAGTGTTACAATTAGCGAAAGAATAATTATCAACAATACTAAAAAATTATTTACTGTCTTTTTTGGCATAAAATTCTCCTTAATATATCATATACTATTTTGTAATATTTTTCAAAGAAGTCACTGGTAAAATATCGCATAACTATTTTTATACGAAGTTAAGATTATTTTTATAATTTGATATTTATTCCTTGAATATTTGCGTATCTAATACCAATTTTTCCTTATATAAATACACTCTGAATAAAATTAATCAGAAAGAATATGTAAACATCGGGCTTTTTACAGTTTCCAGTATCCATGAAATTTTATTATGGATAATGTTGAAATTGACTCCAAGATAAGCGGGGTAATCACCTTTTGCCATATTGTTTTCTTTTAAATATTCGCTGAACCTCGGTTCAAATTCCCATGATAAATCGTCAGTTATCTCCGAAGCAATCGCCGGCCAATATTCGTTAGCGCAAATTACAATATTGTAAGATATTTTTTGCAATTCGGATTTGATGTTAGGTGTAAAAACCGGTTTGCCCGATAATGTAACGCCGGTATTAGCGCTGTTAAGCTCTAGGCTTATATTATTTAACTGTACGCCTTTCTTTGCGGTACATTCAGTGGTTATTCTTTTCTCGATATTTTTTTCACTGATAAAAAGGGCTCTGATAGTGTATTTATGATCTTTTTTAACAAATGGGAAAGTAATCTTGCCGTTTTTTCTTACCTGTTCTATCGCATTTTCGCAAAACGATTCGCGGAAATGATCATGAAAATAATTGAAAGTCGCCGGCATGTCCATATCATTCCAATCAGGCTCGCCGTCCTCGCCCCAATCGTAAAATACAACTTTCAAGTTGTCTATTTCCGGCGGAATATTGGAATAGTTGGAAAAATTTACAAGGATACCTTTCGACGTGGCTTTAGCGGATATTTTTATATCCGAAAGATCCGAAGCCTGATTCTTTTTTGTACAGCCAAAAGTAATCAGAGCGAAACCTAAAATTAAGGAAATTGCAAACCATGTTCGTGCCCTTAAAGCTTTAAAATGATTCATTATTTTACCTCCTTCCAAGGACGATTTTTCCCAAACCATCCATTGTTTTCCCAATGCTTTTTATCGCAAGGGCTAAATTCTAAATTTTTCTGTACTAATCTATTGATGAAAAACAATATTTTAATATTTATACCATATTTTGGTTTATTAATCTTCAATTTAATCTTATTCGATATATTTTTTACTTTTCGTTCTATTTTTAATTTGTTTTTTTGTGTTACTTCGTCCCATTTTGCGGCACGAATAGCGAAACCTAATGAAAAAATACGGCTTATGCCCCACCAAGTTAAATTAGATGAAATATCCTTTATTGTAGAACCCATTCCGCCGCCTGCGCCTAAAGATATAATTAAGGCTGTCTTGGAAAACATTGATTTATTGGGTCTATGTGCCATAAATTGAAAAGCTAAATGGTCAAGAAACGCCTTCATTTGCCCTGTTACATGAAATACGTATACCGGACTGGTGAAAATAATTAATTCGGCGTTGTTAAGAGCGTTTTTTATCGTAGTAACATAATTTTGATGAGGGCAAAATTCTTCTCCTTTTATAAAACAGGTATTACAACCGCGGCAAAAATGAGGCAAATCTTTTGGTAAATAAAATTCGGTTAATTCATTTTCATTAATATTAAGCTGTTCTTTGAATAATTGAACCGTATTATAATTACACCCTTTGTGTTCAACTCCGTAAATAATAACTGTTTTCATATTTTTTCCGTTCTATAAATATTTTGACGCCTCTTTTATGCTTAATTTGTGAAGTTGATCTTTATATTTATTAATAAAATCTTTAACCCATTTTTTATTTATTTTTGAATATTCCCTTAAACTCCAACCAATGGCTTTATTTATAAAAAATTCATCTGTTCCAAAATTGTTTACCAGAATTTGTTCAAACAATTTTTGATTTGTTTTATCCTTGTGTTGCAGTTGAAAATCTATCGACACCCTTCTTACCCAAATATTTTCATCTTTTGACCATTTAAGCATTTCTTTTTCCAACTGTTTGTTTTTTAAAATAATATTTCCAACGAATGCGTCTATTGAATCGGCGGTTTCCCACCATGACTTTGTAATAATAAGTTTTTTAAGATTAGGTAAATCATCTTCGGTTAATAGTTTTTTTAGACTGTCTAAGTATTCTATCGCCGCATATTGGGCTTCACGATAATTTTTTTTCCAACAAGTATTGATAAATTTCCAATCAAGTTCATGTTTCTTACCTTCTTTTATGTAAGGCTTTATTATTTCTTTAAGTTTAGGTTTTGGTATGCCTAAAAATACAAATTTATTCTGCATGTAAGCGGACATTTTTTTAGCTTGTTCCGCATTTTTGTTTTTTTCCATTTCTGTAAATAAATTATCATACCACATGATTACCCCCGTAAAATTAATTTATTATATCAATTTCTACGGTTAATTTATACCCTTATGCGATATAAATATCCTGATAAGTCACAATATTACCGAATGTAACGGAATATAGAAAACCCATTTTTATTTTACGGAATATGCCTCATTTTTTCCTTCCTTGCGAAGTTTCCCTGGCGTAATACCGAATTTGCGTTTAAAAGCCCTTATATAGGATTGTTCATAGTTAAAACCATAGCCAAGAGCGATATCCAGAATATTTGAATCGGTATTAAGTAAATCATTAATACTTGCCGTTAGCTTAAAAGAACGAATGTAAAGTCCTAATGGCTGGTTATACGCCGACCTGAACAGTCTTTTTAAATGACTTTCCGAGAGAGTGTGTTTTTTGGCAATAACATCTGAATTAATATCGGTTCTGATACCTTTTTCTATATCAATTAAAACGTTATTAAGTAAATCATATCCCCTTTTCATGTGATTCTCCTAAAAATGTTTAATCGAAAAAAGTGTAAAATAAAAAGTGTTAAATTTAATCACCCTTTTGGGTGATTAAAGGGTGATTTAGGGGTGATTGGAAGTATATCCGTAAAAAAGAGATGAAAGTTTTGCGATATTGGAAACGCCTGTAGTTTGATAAATATGTTTTAAATGGGTTTTTACCGTGTTTACGGAAATATTAAGGGCGTTTGAAAGTTCTTTGTAACTGACATTACCGGCAAGTATCGATTCTATAACTTCCAATTCACGTCTGCTTAAAAGTTGAATGAAAGGCGTGTATTTATCAAATTTTTCGACCGATGTTTGGGTTTCCGTATTTTTCACAGCGGAAGATGAATTATCCGCCGTTAGCCTTGTATACAGATAAAATAAAAATATCAGTATTACAATAAGAAGCGACCCCATAAAAAAAGAAGATAAAAAAGACATAGACATCAGCGAAAAATCTTCCAGCCAAAAAAGAACAATTAAAGTAAAGATGATAAACATTAAATTAAAAGGAATATAAAGATTAAGGGGCGGTTTTGACTTTGTGTTACGCAGCCAGCGCGCGGCTAAAAGACAGCAAACAGTTACGAGAATATTGATGAAAAAAATTGAGCCGAAATATAATTGCGGTAATTTCAGAGAGTCTTCCAGAAAATCCGATAAATCAGTTACAGGGTGAATGAAGACGGCGGTAAAATAAACAACGGGAAATTGCGCCAAATTAATTATGCTGAAAATAAAAGAAGCGGCTATAAGCGTCCTTAAACGGTTATTACCTAACAAAACATAGGAAAGAAGGCAAAGCGCAATAAAAATAACAGTAGTGTCAATGAATGAAGGATACTCAACTTTCCCATAAAAATAAAGATGATTAAATAACAGATAAAACGGATAGCCCAGAATAACTACCGCTAAAAGAGCGATAGATCGCAGACGGGACGCAGGTTTATTTATTTTATAAAAAAGGGGATAAAATCCTATAGAGCAGATAAATCCCAATAAAAAAGATAAAATGATTATACTCCTTATACAAGTCCATTATGTCAGTTTTTACAATTGAAGTAAATCAATATATTAGGTAAAATAAACGATGAATTTTGAACAATTAGGCGTTGAGCCGAGTTTTATTAAATGTCTTGAAAAACGTAACATAAAAACAGCGACCGATATTCAATGTAAAGTGATTCCCCGTCTTGCCGCGGGCGAAAGTGTTTTTTTTACATCGGCTACGGGAACGGGCAAGACTTTTGCCTATCTTTTGCCGCTTTTAACTAATTTACTTGTAAAAGAAAAACCAACCTTTGGACCGACTATTTTGATTTTAGCGCCTACTTTGGAACTTTGTTCCCAGATTTCATCGGAACTGGATTTCCTTTTGGAAGGCTCAACCATTCGTTCTTTTTTGGCGATTGGAAGTATAAGCCTTGACCGCCAAATTGAAAATTATAAAAAGACTAAACCCGATATTGTCGTTGGAAACCCGAACAGGCTCTTTCTTCTCGCGCAGAAAAAAATTCTTAAATTGAATAACTTATCTTCGCTTATTTTTGACGAAGCCGACCGCCTTGTAAGCGGCGAAATGATAGACGACACGGCGGAGTTGTGTTCGCTGATTCGCAAATTCGCAAAAGCAGATAACATTCTTCTTGCGGCGTGTTCCGCTACGATAAACAAAAAATGCGTGGAAAAAGTGCAAGCCGTCTTTTTCGGCGAAAGGGAGAGCGGGGAATTCGCTTTTATTGAATCCGAAGATAATGAAATTCTGCGGGACAAAATAGAACACTGGGCTATTTTCAGCGAAAAACGCCGCAAGGATCAAACTTTGCGCTCCTTGTTATCCGCCATTAAAACAAAAAAATCCCGTGTTAAAGCGCTGGTGTTTATCAGCAAAGGCGATGAAGCGGCGTTAGTCCTCTCGCGCCTCCAATACCACCATGTTTCGGCCGCAGGACTTTTTGGAAAAATAGGCAACAAACCCCTCTCCGGCGCAGACCGCAAAGAGGCGCTCGAACTATTCAGAAGCGGAAGCGTAGATGTGCTTGTCTCCACAGATCTAGCCGCCCGAGGTTTAGATATTCCCGATATTACCCATGTAATCGCCCTTGATGTTCCTACCGACAGTGAAGTGTACATACACCGCTGCGGCAGAACAGGACGCGCGGGAAAACGCGGCATAATGGTTACAATCGGCGATGAAACGCAGATGCGCCTTCTTGCCTCGCTGGAAAAAAAGTTAAAAATAAGAGTGAACCCCAAAGAGTTGTACATGGGCAAGGTCTGCGTTCCGCAGGCGGAGTAATGCCTTGACATTGGCTAACAAGAGGTTTACTCTTAAAACATTGGAGGAAATATGCCCGATAAAATAGCCGCAAATGACGCATGGATTAGTATGATGAATCATAATATTCTTATTGTATGGGACCCTTCGTTCAATTTGGGAATACCTGTGGTTGACGAACAGCACCGAGGGATTGTTTCCACCATAAATTCCCTCTGTTACGCGATACAGAACAAGCATGGCAATGAAATGCTTCGACCTGTAATAAACATGGTTATCGAATATACCCGTATTCATTTTGAAATAGAAGAAGATTTTTTAAAAAAATGCGGCTACCCCGATATAGAAAAACATCATGAGTTACACGAAGAATTGACACAATCGCTATCCCACACCAGCCGTGATAGTATTTGGAATAAAGACCCGCAGGAATTTTTGGATTTCCTGAAAAAATGGTGGATCAATCATATATGTAAAGAAGACAGGGTATTCAGCCATTATCTGTCAAATAATAGAAAATAAAAAATAAATTCTACCACGAACACCAAGAACTTTTATCACATATCTTATCGCCGTTCTTGATAGTTCGTGTTGGTTCGTGGTAAAATTCTTGGTTTTCTATTGCTTTGCCCAAGTATAAGTATCGCCGTTCGGTCTTGTGTATGTTCCTACGCCTTCCGCTAAATATTTGTTACGCAAATCGCCGGGGAATAGAGCAGTATAAGGACTACCTATGTCGTTTGCGGGAATCCCGCTCTCAAATGTTACAGAGGTAAGGCTGTTGCAGTAATAAAAAACCAAATCCCCAATACTTTTAACGCTGCTAGGTATGGTTATATTGGTAAGAGCGATACAGTTGCGGAAAGCCGCGCTCCCAATGTTTGTAACGCTGTTTGGAATAGTTACGTTTGTAAGTTTGGTACATTCGTAAAAAGAGCTTATGCCAATGCCTGTAACGGTGTTGGGTATAGTTATGCTTGTAAGTCCGCTGTACGCAAAAGCCGCGTCTCCAATTTCGGTAACGCCCGCCGGTATTGTTATATCTGTAAAAACAGTATTGGCAAAAGCGTTTTCCCCAATCTCGGTAATGGTGTTCGGCAGGGTTATACCGGTAAGAGATGTACAGCCGTTAAATGCGTTCGCCCCAATACTTGTAACGCTGAGCGGTATGGTTACGCTGACAAGTTTTTCGCAGCCGCGAAAAGTCCCGCTGGCGATGCTTGTAACTTTATTTGGTATGACTATTTTAGTAAGACTTTCGCAGCCTCTAAAAGTGTCATTTCCGATTGTAGTAACGCTGTTCGGTAAATTTATGCTGAAAAGATTTTCACAGCCTCTAAAAGCCCCATTCCCGATAGTAGTAATAGAACTTGGTATAGTTACTTTAAGTATGTCTTTCCCATTGAATACATTTTCTCCTATCTCTGAAACAGTTATTCCCAGCAACTTTGAAGGAATCTTAACTGTCTGTTTTTTGCCGTCATATCGGGTAATTTTCACGGATTTTCCGCCATTTACCGGCGCAACCCTAAAATTATTTTTTTCGTTATCCGCATTTGAGCACGATGACAAAATGGCAATTAACGCCGCCGCAAGCCAATATGCCATTTTTATTTTTTTCATAAATTCTCCTCTTTATTAACGAATTATAATTATTTTCCGTTTTTTATGAGTTTTGTCAAGAGAAGAGAAAATATTCCGCTTATTTTGTATTAAAAAAACGCACAACTTGACGCTGTGCGTTTTTTTAATGTGCGATAAAAATCTTACTTAAAACTTCAACGAGATCAATATACTGCCGAAAGAGAATAGTCCGCCGGGCGCGAATACATCAATGGTTCCTTCGTTTCCGTAGGCGTTTGTAACTCCGGTTGTGGCTTCTACCCAGACGTTTTCCGTGAAGTTTAGGGTAGGACCAATGCTGAAACGGCTTACGAAAGCGCCTCCGAATGAGTCTCTATGTATTTTTCGTGAGGATATTTTTACGCCGTAGTTATAA
>Ga0268262_10005937_pt1 | contig 11901 bp, 7 predicted proteins | sample TergutNc150P3_FD_190354 | JGI IMG/M metagenome (GOLD analysis project Ga0268262, IMG submission 190354) | Nasutitermes corniger P3 segment gut microbial community from laboratory colony in Florida, USA - Nc150 P3 (SPAdes) (version 2) | ecosystem: Host-associated > Arthropoda: Insects > Digestive... | reverse complement strand
GAAGCGTATCGCGGAGTTCCTGTGTACGCCGACCAGCTCGGCGGCGGTCCTCGCCGTCGTGCCGGCCACGAAGAACTCCATCAGCCTTGACTGCTCCCTCGCGCTCAACTTACAATGCTTCACGTACACCTTGACACCTTACCAGATTGATTTTCAGGTGTCAGCCCCAATTGAAAAGTCGGGCCATCAGGCGGCGAACTTCTTCATGCTGCCGAGGTTGCGCGGCGAAAATCCGCCAGTGCTAGGGAACGCTTTCCGGAGGTCCATCGACGGGCGGTCTATTACCTTCGCGCCCAAGTGTTCGTCTTTCTAGCGGCGCAGTATCTCGTTGCCGATGCCCCAGTACAGCTCGATCATTCCGGCGTTGGCCTAGATGACCAATCGGACGCGGCTGTCCTTTATCTTTGATACGATGGCATCCCGCATGTCTGCGTAGCCGATGGGAAGCTCGGCTAGGCTCGGCGCGACTGGAATCAGCGCTCCGTTCTTTGGTTTGCCCATGCTCCTGCGGTCGTCCATGTCGGTCTGTCCAGTGTCCATTCCAGCACCGCACTGATTCTAGCACCTGCAGGACACAAACAGTATACAAAGAGTTGAGGCACTTGCAAACCCAGTGTTCTGCAAGTGCCTAGGGGTAGAATGGTTACTTGGTGGAAGGCTGACACCGGGGATGAAGTTCTTTTGCAGTCTGGCGCGGCAACAGAACTTGCAATGGGCATCTCGTAGGTCTTGGCGACTCTCAATCCAGAAGCCCTTGAGGGTTGTGTCAGATGGCATTGATTGACGAAGGCGATCCAGCGGCAGCTTCACACTCGAGATAAATTGCGAGCCGTTGGAAGAGTTCTAGGCGATGCTGAACAAGCTCGAAAGGAGCTCTCCGCAGCCCCAGAAAATGTTGACGGAGCCGTGAACCCACTTTTTCCGCCAATCTGCAAACTGGAGGCAGATGGCTCCGTTACTGATATACTGGAGCGTGGAAGAAAGGTGGTTAGACACGGGGTGTTTGTGGTTTTGCTGGTTAGAATGTGTTTGTATTCATACGCAACGAGATGGCTTTGCGAGGAATGCCTCATTACTCTTTCACAGTAGATTATCGACCGATCTATGGGCACGGCCACAGTTACGGAGGATTCCGATGAATGACCTGAGCGATTGGCTCAAAAAACAACCGAAGTGGATGCAGGAAGCAGCTGGTCTTCTTGTGAAGAAAGGCAGTTTGGAGGATGCGGAGATTTCCACTCTTCTCGACAAGTGTCTGCAGGAGGTTGATACAAAATGCCCACCAACTGTGGTGTCTTTCCCTGCAGACGTTTCCGCACCTCAACACACACCTGCCTTGCGCTTGTGTACTATCAGCAACGTGAAAGGTATCAACGCGCTCGCGCCCAAGAACCCCTTGGACTTTAAATTCCCCAACAACTTGGTCGTTGTGTACGGCACCAACGGCTCTGGTAAATCTGGCTATGTTCGCATCCTGAAGCACATCTCAGGGACGCGCAATCCTGGCAAACTTTATCCGGACGTATTTGCGGACGGCGGATCTACGCAGTCGGCAGACATTAGCTACAGCATTGATAAACCAGAACGCCCAGTATCGGTATCATGGAGTGCCAGCGACGGTGCTCTACCCGACCTGCGTCCAGTAGACATTTTCGATGCCGATCGCGGTCGTATGTATGTGGAGAGTGAAAGTGAGGTCACCTATGAACCACCAGAATTGCTCTTCTTTTCGGATTTAATCTCTGTTTGCAAGCAGATTGAACAGCGCATAGACGGTAAGTTAGAAAGCTGCGCATCATCAAAAACGCCCAAGATGCCCTCAGAATACAGCGACACGCAGATTGCCAAATGGTATACGTCTCTGAGCCAGGCAACTTTGCCCGACGATGTAGCCATGCATGTGAAATGGGAAGCCGAGGATGATGCAGTTGTCACCAGCTTGGAGAAGCGATTAGCAGAAAAGGCCCCTGCCGACAGAGCCAAAGAATCGCTTACCAAGAAAGAATACGCAGAACGTCTGATTCAGAGCATCGAAGGTTTTCTTCTACAACTCGGTGATGAGAACTGCAGACGCATCTTGAATCTCAAGACCGAGAAGCTCGCTAAGAGTAACGCTGCACAAGCCACAGCAACTGGCGTGCTTTCCAGTGATTCTTTGGATGGCATTGGAACGGATGCGTGGAAATCGCTGTGGGAACACGCTAGGCGGTATTCAGAAGGTCACGCCTACCTTGGTCATGCGTTTCCGAATATTGACCCCAATGCAAAATGTGTTCTCTGCCACCAACCTTTGTCAGATGAAGCACGAAAGCGCTTCAGCTCCTTCGATGCGTTCATCAAGGGACAGGCCGAGAAGGATGCAATAGACGCGGCAAGAGCTTTAGAGGACGCGATGAACTCTATCGGAGACATTCCAGGCGAACAGATGATCAGGACGCAATGTGACGCAGGCGAAATGACTTCCTCAGTGGACACGTCTTTGATAACCACATTCGCAGACGCGCTCCGGCAGCGAAAGGAAAAGTTGTTGGATGTTGAGGACACCGATGAGTTGCCTCCCATCCCTGATTGCACGGAATGGCTGCAAAAGGCAAAGAAACAGGTTTCAGAACACACCGAGACTGCACAGGCATACCAAAAAGACGCGGAATCCGATAACCGACCTCAGCTTCAGATTCAACTGCGTGAACTGAGGGCGAGGAAATGGGTTTTCGAACAATGCAACGCTATCAAGGAGGAGATCGAGAGACTGAGAGCAAAGGATCGCCTGAACAAGGCAAAAGACCTGACCAATACACGCAATCTTTCTCTCAAAAAAGGCGAGATTGCGGAAACAATGATAACAGAGTCGTTCGTTAGACGCTTCCAATACGAACTGGCGGCACTAGGTGCCTCACGGATCAAGGTGACGCTTGTCAAAAAGCGAGTAAGCCATGGTCAGGTTCTTCACGAACTGAGGTTGGTAAACGCCAGATTCGGCGCACCGCGAGATGTGCTGAGCGAAGGCGAGCACCGGATCGTGTCTTTGGCCGCATTTCTTGCTGACGTGACGGGAAAGGCACAATCCACACCGATCGTGTTTGACGATCCCATTTCGTCATTGGATCAAGATTTCGAAGATATTGTCGCGCAACGCCTTGTGCGTCTATCAAATGATAGACAGGTAATCGTGTTCACACACCGCACGTCATTATTGGTGTATCTAAAGGAGTACGGCCAGCGCGAGAAGCTTGAACCAAATATTATTTGCATAAAAAGGGAATGCTGGGGTGCTGGCGATCCAAGCGATATACCATTGTCCGTGCAGAAAACCAGTAGCTTGCTTAACACTCTCTTGAAGGATAGGCTGGCGAAAGCGCAAAATGTGCTTGCTCACGAGGGTCTGGATGCTTACGCGCCGCATGCGGAAGCCATCTGCCGTAATTTCAGGGTTCTACTCGAATCCGTGATCGAATATGATTTGCTGGCGGACGTCGTCCAACGTTTCCGACGGGCAGTACAAACCAAGGGCAAACTACACAAGTTGGCGCGTATCACGAAAGAGGACTGTGAGTTTTTCAATGAGATGATGACAAAGTACTCGCGCTATGAACATTCGCAGCCAATTGAGGCACCAGTTCCTCTCCCTATGCCCGATGAACTGAAAATGGACTTGGAGGCATTACGGGATCGGCTGACTGAGTTAAGCACTAGGGAAAATCCGTGATACCCTAGCCGCATGGGCACAGTGGTCGTCATGGGCATGCCGAAGAGCGGGAGGGGGAAGCGTGTGACCCGCGTCCTCTCCATGTACGAGCTTATACGGCGGTTCCCCGACTTGGCCACCGCCATCGCTTACTTGGAGAAAATGCTTTGGCCTAGCGGCCCCGTGTGCCTGCTCTGCAATGGGCACCGCGTGAAGCCACGCAACACTCCCGGCTGGCACAACTGCGCCGATGGCCGCAGGAACTTTACCGTCAGGGTCGGCACCATCTTCCACAGGTTGCATATGCCGCTCCACAAGTGGCTCTACGCCATGTAATTGGATGTCACGTCACGGAAGGGCATCTCCTCCATGTAGATCTCCAAGGAGATCGGCGTGACTCAGATCACAGATTGTTCCTGCTCCAGCGCATTTGCGCCGCATGCGAAAAGCAGAACAAGAATACTCTTTCAGGCATAGTCGAGGTAGCTGAGGTCTATTCGGGCGGACTTTAGAAGAACAAGCACAATCGCAAGAAATGGAATGCTGAACGTGCTACAATGGGCAAGATCGCCGTGATGGGCGTCAGGGAAAGGGGCGGCAGGGTGGTGACGATGGTGGACAGAACGCACAAAGAGACGCTACAGGGTGAGGTGCTGCGATGCGTGGTCGCTGGCTCGACCGCCTGCACCAACGAGCATGCATCGGTTATTGGCCTAGGTGCTGTGTACGACCACAAGTTGATCCGCCACTCCGCTGAGCAGTTCGTTGATGGTATGGCGCACGCCAACAGCATAGAGTGCGTGTGGGCAGCGCTTCAGCGCGGGTTCTATGGCGTCTACCGTTCGTTCAATGAGAAGCACGTTCCGCTGTACATCGATGAGTTCATGTTCCGTCTGAATGAGGAGAACTGCGAAATAGATACAATTGACAGACTGGACACCATGGCTAGGGGGATGGTGGGGTGGAGACTGACTCACGCAATGTCGAAGGAGGTAATACATGGCAAAGCAGCCTGAAATCAACTTTGACGGTCTGCCAGAAGAGTTGTCGGAACTGATCAAGAAGTATCACGCAGACCCTGCTAGCAAAAATCAAACAGAGGCGACGGTCCGCAACGATTACATCAATTCCATCGTGGAACTACTCGGTTGGGATTTGACCAACAAGGAGGGTATCGCCGAATTCTATCGTGAAGTTATAGTAGAGGATACGCAAGAGGTGGAGGGGGCAACAAAAAAACCTGACTATGCGATTCGCTTCAAGGACAAGAAGTTGTTTTACGTAGAGGCAAAAAGACCGTCCAAGGACTTGCAATGTGATAGCGATGCAGCCTTCCAGATAAGACGCTATGGTTGGAGTGCTGGGATGGAAGTGTGTCTGTTGACTAGTTTTAACGAATTCGCCGTTTACGATACTACCATCAAGCCACAGGAGACGGACAGGGCAGCCATCGCAAGAATCTTTTATTGCAAATACGGGCAATTGGGAACTCCTTACAAGGATTCCGCAGAAGGTTCCCACTCAAACTGGGACTATATTTGTAGTCTATTTTCCAAAGAAGCGGTTAAGAAGGGGATCTTGGACAGAATCAACAAAGGCGACAGAAAGATCGGGACTCAGACGGTCGATGAGGAATTCCTAAGAGAAATAGAACAATGGCGAGAGAGCCTTGCACAAAATATTGCCTACAATAATACCCTCGACAACAATACGCTAAACGAGGTTGTTCAGAAGACAATTGACAGACTACTCTTCCTACGGATCTGCGAAGACAGAGGTATTGAACCGAAGAATACCCTGAAGAGTGTTGCGGATACAGGGAGAAGAATCTATAGCCAGTTATTCGAGATCTTTAAGAAGTCTGATGCAAAATATAATTCGGGTCTATTTTATTTTGATAAGCACATCAAAGAAAAGGGCTTTTCGGAGATGCCTGACCAAGTGTCAGGCAGCGTCAAAATCAGTGACAAGCCACTGTTGACTATTCTCAAACAGTTATACTACCCTTCCCCATACCAATTTTCTGTAATGCCTACAGATATATTGGGATCCGTTTATGAGCGTTTTCTCGGCAAAAAGATTTGCCTCACTTCCACGAACAGATGTGAAGTGGTACCCAGGTCTGAGGTTATCAAGGCTGGTGGTGTGTATTACACACCCCAGCATATCGTTGAGTACATCGTCCTCAAGACTATCGGCGAGCAACTAAAACTCAAGTGTTTGAAAACTGTGAAGAACTATCGAATCGTTGATCCAGCTTGTGGGAGCGGCTCGTTCTTGATCGCGGCGTATCAGCTTCTTCTTGACTGGTACTTGGAACAGTATATTATGGACTCCGCCAAACAAAAGAGCCGTGTCTGGAAGATGCAAGACGGCGCATACAGGCTGAGCGTATCCGAACGAAAAAGAATTCTCACTGAACACATCTATGGGGTAGACATTGACAGACAAGCAGTGGAAGTCACAAAACTGTCGCTGTTGCTGAAAACGCTGGAGGGTGTCAAAGAGCAAGAGATACAACTCGGACTGATGGAGCTGATCCCAGAGAGAGCGTTACCGAACTTAGCGAATAATATAAAGTGCGGGAATTCATTGATAGGCACCGATATTTTTTCACAGCCAATCCCACCACACACAGAATTCATTGATCGTATCAATCCATTCGATTGGTCTACTGAATTCAAGGAAATATTTCAAAGCGGCGGGTTCGATGCCGTCATTGGCAACCCACCTTGGATATCATTAAGCGGTAAATTTCGCAACGACATTCATTCTGACAATGAAACAGCCTACCTGATGCGTAAATATTCTGATGCGAATGCTTGGAGCAGGCCCGCGATCTGCGACGGCTCGGTTATGCTTGGGCGGTGCTCGGTCTGGACGGACTGCAGGGCGCCTCGGAGATCGGGGCAGGGGTCTCTCTCCGCGCGGTCCGTGATGATGGCGTACCGCATCACCTGGGACACGATCGTGAGCACCCTGTGCGCCATCTCCGTTGCGCCGCGCTTCTCCACCAGGCGGCACACTTCGAGCACGTCCGACGCCCTGATCTCTGCGGTGGGCTTCCTGCCGATGATGGGGAAGATGTTCTGCGTGAGGCGGGCAAGGGTGTTGGTGACGTGGCTTGGACTCTTGCCCTTGCTCCAGGTGGTGTGCCATTCGCGGGCGACGGCCTCGAAGGAATTCGCGGCGAGCTCGCCCCTGGCCTTTTTCATGGCCTGCTTCGCCACGCCGGGGTCTATGCCCTTGGCAAGCTGTTCGCGGGCTTCTTGATGGAGGCGACGTGCCTCCTGCAGGGAGATGTCCGGGTACTTGCCAAGGGCGAGTTTCTTCTCCGTGCCGTTGAAGCGGTACTTGTAGCGCCAGAGTTTCCCTCCGGTCGGCTCGACCAGTAGGTACAGGCCGCCGCCGTCGGACAGCTTGACCGCACCTTCGCTGGGCTTCGCCCTCTTGATCGTGATGTCCGTCAGCTTCAATGTGGCTCCCAGAGTGCTGTTCCGAGTGGCTGGGGGCTTTTTTTCTGGCGGGTCGAAAAAGCCCCCAGAAAAGCCCCCAGATCGGGTCGGATTTCAGCGTACCACATCGGACGGTCTTGGACTCAAAAACGAGCAAGAACCGCGTCGCTGCTGTGTATTCCGGACTGCCTTGGACTTCCCTGGATTTTCAGTTGGTTGGGGAGGAAGGATTTGAACCCTCACCTGACGGAACCAGAATCCGTTGTCCTACCGTTAGACCACTCCCCAAAGGTGCATTTCTATCCTGATTGATGATACCTAACCCGACAAAAATGGGCAAGCGGTTAAAAAGAAGAAATCACCACTCTTTGTAGGGGACGCCGTTCAGGCCGGTGCCCTTTGCCATGCTGTGTACGTCAAAGACGCTCCCGCCGCCCCAGGAGTTTGTGTTGGGCTCGTCGATGATCGAGCGCAGGAGCCACTCCGCCCGTCCTGTGATGGGGTCGGTCGGGATTTTCCGCAGAAAGGGCACGGTGCCCCCGGCATTCCGCCTTGGCGCGCCGTCCACCAGTATCTGTAGTGACTCCGGGTAGCCGAAGTTGTCCGACGGCGGGGGGTTGATCAGCCCTGCGTCGGCCGCCCTTTTGTAGTTGTCTATGGCTTCCCGCATGTAGCGGAGGGTCTGGTACAGCTCTATCTCTTTTTCCCTCCGCTGCGCGTTCTTCACCACGGGGATGGCAACCGATGTCAGGATGGCCAGGACCATCAAGGTTATCAGCAGCTCCAGCAGGGTGAATCCAGCCTTGGGTTTTGTCGCCATGTCAGTCTATCTCTATGAGGGCGTTCTGAATCTGCGCGCTTATCCGGTTCGCGCCCATGAAGCACTTGTAGGCGTCCACCATGATGGCGGCGTTCCCCTTTTCCAGTGTTTCAAGGTCGAGGGAGAGCATGATCCCACTGTCGCTGGAAGAGGACGTGCGATTGAATGTCACCTTGACCGTCCCGTCCTCTTGGGGGTCGGATGTGATGCTGCCGCTTTCGTTCAGAAGGAAATCGGCCGCGGTCACCCTGTGCAGTTTGAGTTTTGGGTCAATCCTCATGATGAACTCACCCGAAGTCACGCCCCTTCCGCCGCTGACCATCATGTTGATGCGCTGCATCTCGCCCTTAGGCAACTGGCTGGTGATGGGCATTAGGAAAAGGTACAGCTCTGACTGTGCAAGTGGTTGCTCCGGCGGCTTTTCCGCTGTTTTTTCCGCAGGCTTCTCTGTGTCGGCCGCTGTCTTGGGTTCGGCCTTTGCCTCGGTTGGCGCCGCAGGCTTGCTCGGCTCGGTCTTGGGCTGGGTCTTGTCTTTGTCTTTATCCCGGGTCTCTGGTTTGGGCGTTGGCCTCTGCCTGGGCTGTGGGGGCTGCTCTTGCTGCTGCGCGGCTGCCTTGGCGGCTTCGGCGGCCTGCTCCTTTTCCTTCTCTATGGCTTTCCTAGCGTCCTTGAGCCTGTTGGCCCTCCTCTCGGCCTCGAGCTCTTCTTGGAGCGCAGTGAAGTCGGGGTCGAAGGGGCGGAAGTCGTCTTCGCGCAGGTCGGGCTTCCTGACGATGACGCACCTGACGGTCAGCAGCACGTCTGTTTTGGACACGGTTTTCTGGTTGTTGCTGAGCAGCTTGCCAATAAGCGGGATGTCGGCAATGCCCCATACGCCCTTTTTGGACTTGGTCTCGTCTTCCCTAAGAAGGCCACCGAATATGATGGTTTCGCCGTTCTGCATCCTAACTTCGGTGTCCAGCTTGCGCTGCCCAATGTTGGGTCTGTCGGCGTTGCTGCTGGCGTTGAGGCTAGTCACCTCCGACTTCAGGTCCAGCGTGATGTCGCCGTTGTGGTGGACCCTTGGGGTGATCTGAATCTTAACGCCCACGTCCTGCTGCTGGTAGTTGTTGCCGTACGGGAGGTTGTAGCCGTATGACTGCAACTGCGATGACATTGCTGAGTTGACCGAGCTGGACGTCGGTGTCCCCGTCACCACGAATATCTTTTCGCCGAAGTTGAACGTCGCGGATGCGTCCGAGGCTATTCGCATGTTCTGCCTGGCCGCCATTTTGGCATCCCCGCTGGATTTCAGGGCGTCCAGTTGGAGGCTAGGGAACAGGTACCGAATGTCGTGCTTGGATATCCTTACGCCGCCCTTGTTGATGTTGGGGCCGCCCGAATTATCTATGGTCGCGCCAATCTTGTAGATGCCGTCGCCGCCAGGGGTCATCACTGGCATGAGGCCCACCTGCTCCATGCTGCTCTCGGTCACTTCCAGCAGTTCTATGTAGGCCATGACTTCCGCCTTTGCCTTGTCCAACTGTCGGACCATCTTCGTGACCAGCTTTATGTCGTTGGGCCGCCCCTTCACTATGAGGGCGTTGAGCCTGTTGTCGGGCGTTATCTGTATCCTCTGGGACTGTCCCAGCAGTCTGGTCAGCGTGGTGGCTGTGTCCTGCGGTTTGGCGTTGTCCAAGTAAATTGTCTTGTACTGCTGGTTTTCGAACTCGGCCCTCTGGGCGGCGTTGCCGCCCCCCTTGAAGACCATCACAGTCTTTGAGTCTATGTATCTGTAGTAGAGGTCGTTCTGGAGCGCCAGCGTGTCCATGATGCGCTCCAGCGACATGTTTCTTGTCGCTATCTGGATGGGCGTGTCGACGCCCTGGGCGAAGGTGCTGTGGAAGATGAAGGATATGTCGAAACTCTTCTCCAGTATCTTGAAGACCTGCTTCAGCGGCTGGTTGGGAATCGTGAATTCGCTCAGGCTAGGCTCTTTGGGGGCCAGTTTGATGACGGGCTCACTCTCCACCCTGGTCCTCATGGTCTTAAGGTCTTCGTCGGCGTCCAGTGCCTCGTTCCGCTGTTTGGCCTCCTCGATGGCGGCTATCCAGTCAATGGCCACTGAATTCTGGGGGTCGAAGCGCAGGGCCATTAGGACTTCAGTCTCCACCACGTCCGCGCGGCCCTTCTTTTCGGCTTCTCTTGCGTTGAGCAGGTGCATCTCGGCCGCCAGCACCGCCGCGCGCTTGTACCCCATCTTGGCCTTTACGTTGCTCGGGTTCTGCTGCACGAGCCGTGAATAGGCCCGCGCCGCCTCCTCGTACTTGCCTTCATCGAAGGCCTTGTTGGCGCGGTAGAGGTTGCAGCCCGTGGAGATGACCAGGACGGCCGCCAAGGCTGTGATCGGTAGTAGTGATGTGAGACGCCTCGCCTGCATAGAAAAACCTTCCGTTTCCGCTAGAAGTAGTTCGTGACCTGCTGCTGCGACTGGCCCGACGCACGGTCAGCCGACACATTTTGGGCCTTTAGTGTGCATTTCAGTTCTTGGTATCTCGTGTTCTGGAACTTGGCCTCTTCGTCCGTGAGGGAAACAAGGCGCCAGTTCGGGGCAGCCTCGTCGCCCACCTGGAAAAAGAAGAAGTCGTCGCCTTTCTGGAAAGTGCCGTTTCTGGGGCCGTCGTAGGCCTGCACTATCGCCACGTACTTGTAGTCGCTCGGCTGGGACTTCAATTCCTTGTCCATGGCGGCCTTGCGGGCCATTGCGGCCAGCTCCTCCGCCGTGAGCGGAGGCTTTTCCACGACTACGGGCTTTGGCGGAGGCGGGGCGGGCTTGGACTGCGGGGCGGGCATGTCGAAGACAAACAAGTCCCGATACATCCTGCTTTCGTTGGGAAGCTCGCTGGCCTTGTCTAGCCCGGCGAGGTTGGGCAGCCTTTTCAGGGCGGACGCCTGCGTTTCGTCCAGGGGCTGGCCCATAACACTTCTTGGTTGGACAACCCTGCGCTTGGTTGGGCCGCTGGCCTTGGGGGCGAACAGCTCATACCCCAAATACGCGACAACCAGGATGAACATCGCCAAGGCCGCCTGCGTCTTGCGGTTGGCCTTCAGCTCCTGTAGCCATGCCTTTGCCTTGCCTCCGTTGCTCTGCGCCGCGCTCATGTCGGCTCCTCGGAGGACGGCGAAATCGCGTTGTCGGAAGTGGAAGTCTGCCTGAACGCCCTCAGCGTCACTGATAGGCGACCGCCTTCCGGGCTTTCGTCCAGTTTGACGGAGGAGGCCCCGAAGGGCTGGCCGCTGCCCTCCAGCGCGTGCATGAATGCCTTTAGGTTTCTGTAAACGCCTATGGCCGTGAATTCCACGTCCAGCGTCTCGATGCCCGTGCTCTTGGAGCCGTCCTTGTTGGGGACTCCGTATTTGATGTTCGGCAGCTTCACGCTGGATTCTGCGGCCAGCTTGAAAAGGGTGTTCCTGAGGCTGAACTGGAGGTCTCCCACGTTGCCCCTGGGCATGTGCTCCTCAAGCTCCATTATGCGCTGGCGGCCCACGTTGATTCGGTCAAGCATTTCTTGGTGCCCCGATAGCTCCTGCAACTGCCTGTCCAAGACCGATTGGGCCTCCACCGCCGACCTGCGCTCCTTTGCCGCCTTCCCCGATGCGTTGGGAAGGAGGAATATGGCGATGAGCGCGGCCAGGGCGCAGAGCGCGGAACCCAGCCAGAGGCGGTGTGTGCTGGTCTGTATGCTACCTTGCATAACCACCCGCCGTGGTTTGGCCAAACTGGCGCGTTGGGGCGCGGCGAATCGGCCTCGGCCTTTCCCTTTGTTCAGGGTATTGCGGTGGCTGATACTGCGGATTCTGCCGCTGTGGTTGCTGCTGCTGCGCCGGCGGCTCTGGCTCCTTCTTCTCTTGTTTGGGCTCAGGCGGCGGCTCAGGCGGGGTTTCGGTCCAGCCCGGCTTTC
>Ga0268262_10005936_pt1 | contig 11902 bp, 9 predicted proteins | sample TergutNc150P3_FD_190354 | JGI IMG/M metagenome (GOLD analysis project Ga0268262, IMG submission 190354) | Nasutitermes corniger P3 segment gut microbial community from laboratory colony in Florida, USA - Nc150 P3 (SPAdes) (version 2) | ecosystem: Host-associated > Arthropoda: Insects > Digestive... | reverse complement strand
ATAACCGCCATTTTTGACTATTTTAATCGTATTTTGAAAAATATTTGCTCTGAGCTCACGAAATCCATCTCCTTTTTTAGAAGCAATCTCAAATTGATTCTTCCATTTTATATGATCAAAATCGTTTCTTGGTGTATCCATATTGTATCTCCTATAATTTATTCAACATCATTATATGTTTCAATATACACCCCAAACACCGCCGAATCAATCAGTTTTCAGTTTCGGTAAGTTTTTTCAAGTCCTTATAAAAACTCGCTACATCGGTTACCAATTCCCATTTAATGTTTCCTCCAATATATTCAAATGCCTTTTTCTGAGCGGCTACGGCAATGTTATCGGAAAGACGGGGATTATCGCTTTTAGTTTCTACAACAAGATGAAGAAAAATGTCGTTCAGTTTTTGTCCTCGTGTTGTATACACAAAATCAGGGCTGGTTGTGCCGCCGGTATAGGTTGGCAATTTTATACTTTCACGGGGAAGTTTTCCGTAAACGATAATCTGGTCCGGCGGGTCTATTTTCAAAACTTCATGCTCAATCTCACTGTCATAGACCGTTTTATCATATAAATACCGTTCTTTATCATGTTTCACATTTTTTGCGACATTTGCGCCAAGATATTTTTGACTTAACTCTGTGACAAAATCACCATCTTTAAAAAGACTTGTCTGGGCGGTGTAATCAAGGGATTGATATGTGAATTTTTGTTTATATTTTTCTATGAATTTTTTTTCAAATGCGTTAATTATTTTTTCAAGCGTGTTGGTATTGAATAATTCTGCGGATGTATTTTTCCCTTTGCGTGCTATAGAAAGAGTTTTATGTAACATAGCCGGAGGCAGTGATGTACGCTTATTTAATCGTTTCAAAAATTCGCCATAATTTATTATATTGATGTCAGATTTAACCGCTCTGTATCCGCCTGTTTTAACAGAGACAGTTTGCCCCTCTTTTTTTATATACGCATCCTTGATCTCCGTTACAGGGTCTATAAAATATTCATCATTGGAAAATATTTCTGTTAGTAAATTTTCTATTTCATCTTTGCCTAATTTTTCAAATTTAAGTATATAGCGTTTTGTAACCGTGTCCCAAAGGTCTCGAATTTTATAGAAATTCTCCCTATTAAGACGCACTTTTGGCGACGGCGGCATTTCGTTTCCTGTAATTACCCCGTTTCTTACTATTAAGCCGCTTTCTTCCGGTAATAGACCGAATAATTTGTCTTTATCCTTTATATTGTCATTTTCATCGATTATGTCATCAAGAAGTAGTTTACCCTTTGCTTTGGCGACATTTGCCGCATAACCTGCCTTTACCAAAATTTCCAAAATATCACTTGTGATTTTTCCTTCAATCTTACCGCCATCGGCATTAATTTCCCCTACCAGTTTTTTTGCAAATTCTTTTTCCGAATAATCAATGATATATGTTAATCTAAAATCTTCGTTATATCTTTCAGGGGTAACTCTCGAGCCGGTTTCATCAAATGGAAGGCGCAAGCCTCTGCCTACTTCTTGAATTTTTCTTGTTTCTGAGCCGGAGCTTCGCAGTTTAGCTATTACAAAAACATTGGGATTATCCCAACCTTCGCACAGAGTCCATTTTGAAAAGAAGAAGCGGCATACGTTCCACTCGCCATTTTTGTTTTTGAATTGCAGAGATTGTTCTTTATCACGCAAAACTTTATCAACTTCATCTTGAATAGCGGCATCGCCTTTTTTGGAATTGTCTTCGGCAAAATATCCGGCAATAGCTTTCATTTCATTTTTTTCATTTCGTTCAAGAGAAGCCTCTAAATATTTCTTATATTCCCCTTCCACCTGTTTAATTTCTTTTTCGATTTTTTTCCTGAGCAATTCCTCGAACTTTGCGCGAAGCCATCCTTGTCCGTCTCTGCCACGAAATGAAGCGATACTGTCGATAAAAAACAGCGAATTGGTTTTTATTCCGGGTAAATTACTTCCCATGTTTTTTCGGTAAAAGTTTTCTTTTTCTTTCTCAAAATGCGCTTCTAACGCCTGACTTAAGATCAATTCCTGATAACCGGAAGAAAAAATCTGCGGTATTAATTCCATATCCTGATGAAGTTCAAGGTCGTTTGAAAGAAGGGCAAGATTAGCGGAAGATATTTCTTCCAGTGTAATGCCGTCCGAAAATTGCGGGTCAACAAAAGACAAATCTTCGCCTATACAAAGTTTGTGTTCTTTTTTTGAACCAACTTTTACAAATGTTACCGATTTTCCACGTTCTATTTGTTTAACTTTATATTTTACCAATTCAGTTTTTGTATCCGGCAGCATGGGATACTCAATGTGAACGCCTTTTACCAGTCCTTCATTAAACGCACGGATAGAATTTAAATCGTACACAAGATTTTCATAATCTTTTTTTGTAAGTCCGCTTGTTTTTATTTCAGGAAAAGTCGCTCCAAAACGAATTATGATTTGAGGGCAAAGACCTTCTGTTATAGTTTTCCATGCCTTGTTTGTTTTGTTGAATCGGTGCGGTTCATCAATAATTACAATGGGTCGTGTCGCTTTAAGTCCTTCCATAGGACAACTTATATTTCCAAACAGGGTTGAATCATAATCCGATTTACTCATCGAAGAAGATGAAAGCATACCGTCATTGAGAAGTAATACATGAATGCTTTTATCTTCAACAGCGGAGGCGTCACAAAACGAGCGAAGAGCTTCCGGTATCTGCTTGCGTTTGCCCTTTTTCGCGTCAAAATCTCCGGCGTTGATAATTCCCAGATGAATGGACTGATTGCCGAATTCCTGTCGAAAATGTTTGTTCCAATCATCTGAGGCAATGGACATTTTTACGCCTTCTTTAATTGCAACGCTTGGAACAAGAATTATAAATTTGAATATACCATATTCATGACGTAACCTGTGTATCAATCGAGTATATACATAAGTTTTACCAGTACCAGTTTCCATTTTTACATCAATATTTTGCGTATTTCTGATAATGGGATTAGCATAATTATTCTTAATTGTACTATTATCCAACTCTATTGCTTTGACTGCCTTGTCAATTGCGTCTAACTGATATTGAAGTTTGTCAAGGCGCATTAATACCTCTCAATAATGTTAGGCGAATTATCTAAATTGGTTTTGATATTTGTTCTTAATTCCCGCATGGCTTCAAATTCAAAAGAATAGGGATACACAACGATTGTTTTAACCAACAATTTGTTTGTACCAATTTGATTGAGCATATCCTTTAATGCTTTTGTGTCCCAACCCATGTTAATCAAATAAAGTGTTATCGCTTCCCGGACATAGTGCGCTTTATAATTTCCAAAAGTGATTTCTTCCACAGGGGTATCAAAACGATAACCGTCATCAATCAGCCAAGTGGCAAGAATAGTATCCAGACCGCTGGTTTCTGTTTTTTTGTATTCAAAAGGTTTTATCATATCGTCGGCGATAAGATTTGTTTCATTTGGATCAAATTCAATAATTTTTTCAAGCGTCTTTACATCAGGCGTAACAAGGCGGTAATGTTTGAAACCAATATCTTTATCCCAACCGTTAGTCTGTTTTACAAGATCGCTTTCATAATCTGCAAGTATCTTTTTTCCGGCGAGGTCAATACGTTTACGGGCAATTTCGTCGATGGTGTTGTATCCTGCTTTTCGTGCCTCAGAGTCAGGATTTGTTTTTTCGTCGAGTTGTACCATGATAAACTTGCGATTACCGCCGTCTTCTGCGTTAAGTTGCATCACTGCGTGGGCGGTTGTAGACGAACCGGCGAAGAAATCAAGAGTTAAGGAATCGGAATCACAAATAGAGTCTATAAGTATTCTTAATAATTTTGTTGGTTTTGGATTATCAAATATTCCCTTCCCTAATAAATCTGCTAATTCATTATTTGACTGTCGTGTGCTACCAGCAAATTTATAATCCCAAAATGTTGTTAATTTAATAAATTCTGATATTTCTGATAAGTATGTTTTCTTTTGCGGTATTGCATCCTTTTTATTCCCAAAATAGATACAATTTCTCAATTCCAACTCCGCAAGGGTTTCTCTGGAAAAACGATGATATGTTCCTTGCGGTGGACTATATTTTATTCCATTTTTAAACGTATATTCATAATTGTTTTTTTCATTTCCACTTTTTGCATTTAATGGAGTTAATAGATATGGACCATTCGAATCATTGTCATAATTTTTGTATACTTTATTGTGTTCAGTTGTTCTTTTTACCCCTTTTAAATTAAGATTAGCAATATTTCTTGAATAACAGAGTATATACTCATGATTTTCTGAGAAATATTTTGCATCATTTTTAATAGTATCCATTCCTTGCCATGATATTTCCGCTACAAAATTACTTTCTCCAAAGACATCATCCATAATTAATTTTAAGTTTGCTTGTTCGTTATCGTCTATTGAAATTAATATTACCCCATCATCTTTAAGTAATTTTTGGGCAATCTTCAGGCGGGGATACATAAACGTAAGCCATGCGCTGTGTGAACTTTTTCCTTGTATGGATTTGAGACGGGCTATTTCTTCATCGGAATAGCCTAATGATGATTTTAGTTTTTCATTACTGAATTTAAATTCATCGTTATATGTAAATTCTTTACCAGTATTATAGGGCGGATCAATATAGATAAGTTTAATTTGGTTCTCGTAGGCATTGACTAAATGGCGAAGCGCATCAAGATTATCTCCAGTGATAAAAACATTACCGCTGTTGGCATTTTCCGATTTGTCATTATGTTTCTTATCGGGAACTATCATTGTTTCGGATTTTAGCCCCACTTGCAGGCGTGCATAATCCTTGCCTACAAAGCCCAATTTATAACCATCGCGAGCTTCCGCAATATTATTCTTTTTCAGTTCATCTTCAAATTTGTCTGCTTTGAAATTACCGTTCATGTCAAAGAACTGAGGCAGGGCGGCTTTTAGGGTGTTCAGCAATTCATCGTTTGGCTGGGCTGTTTCGTTGTGTTTGAGGATGGTGTTTAGACTGATTTTATCTGAGCGAGTGTTATTCTGCATTATTAATCAATGTCTCCCAAATACGCTTCTATGCGTATGAAAAAACCACAATAGGACAGCAGTCCCATCTTGTTATAATAATACGCCATCTAGTCCTATTGTCAATCCCTTATTAGGACTTTTGGCTTATAATAAGGAAAAATAATGGGGTTCAGGGAAAATCTGAAGTCAGAATTAGCATTTCAAGATATGCCAGTTAAGGAATTAGCAGCAAAATCAGGCATCAATAAGCTTACTATCGATCACTGGCTCAGCGCCAAGGGTAAAATCCCATTACTTGATAAAGGGGTCAAGATAGCGCAAGTTTTAGGTGTGTCTGTCGAATACCTTGTAACAGGGCAAGACAGTCCTAAAGCTGTTCAAAAATTAAGTAATTCATCACGTCTTATTGCACAGCTCTCAGAGAAATTGGATGACAAAAAGAAGGCATTCGTTTTAGACTTTATTAAGTGGCTCGCGTTTCGCGAAGATGAGGTTTAAATTTTAACAAAGGGAATACTAGATGGTTTTCTATGCCTATACGATTAATTCAAAAAGAACATAATAAATTAATGATATTACTTCCGAAAATCTGGCGCTTTATTTTTCTGTACTTTAGAATTTGTACTTTCAAGTTATGCATTTTCATGTTAGGTTTCATTAAAACTAAATATATTTCATTTTTCATAATTATCCCTTGGTCAATATAATATCAATTTCTCCCTTTTTCGATGACCTATTACCTAATATCTCTGTTTGTGTTTTTATATTTACAGGAGCCTGAATAATATTTATTCGATGGTTTGGGAAATTTTTTGACAAAACTGTTAATGTCGTTTCATAGGTAAATTGTCGTATATCAGTTCTTACGTAAATAGTTGATTCGTTCTTCATCATTTTTGAACAATTATTAAAAACTAAATTTAGTAAATCATAATAATCATTTTTATTATTGAAGCGGTTTTTATATCTTTCTTTTAACGATTTTGAATTATCGTTTCCTCCAAGTATCCAGAGGCGAAGCCATTGATCAACATGATAATCTGTTAAAGAATAATAAGGTGGCGAAGTAAAAAGCAATGAGAACTTTTCTTTATTTCTCTTTGCCAGTCCTGGTAACATTTTCGTACTATCACCAAATAATACCTTTGTTTCATATTCTGTAACAGGAGTACCTTTAGCATATCTCCATTCGATTTTTTTCATCAAAAATTCAAATGGATTGATTTCAGGAGGATTATTAAAATTATTCATTTTCCACCATTTTATAGAATATGAAATAGCCATAGCTTTGGTCATCTTCATTTGATTGGAAAGCCCTTCACCTATTTTTCCATGAAGATATACTAAAATTAGAGCCATTAGTGTTGCATCTATTATATTGTTTCTCCAATTGAGATTCTTTCTGGCAGATAATAGGAATTTTAATACTTCATCACAAAAACACATACGAAAAAAATTATGCATTTTTAAAATTGTTCTCTGATAATAATTCCTTTTTCTATAAATTTCTTCCAACCGATTTAGCAATGCTTTTTTAGATGCTGGGTTTATTTTTACTCTTCCATAAAGCCACCCAACTGGGTTTATCTCTATACCAAGTCCTTTTCTTCCACTAACACTTCCTGCAAAAATACTCGAAAATCGACCAGCGAAAGGGTCAAGAATATAATCACCCTTCTTTGAATATTTTTCAACAATATCAAAAGCAAAATCAAGAGGAAACATAGCATAATATGGACCTATGTGTGCCCATCGGGATTCCGCAGTTGAATGACCATTAATAATTTCTGCTGAACTGATCATTTTAATTATCCTGAGCTTTTACTACTTGCAGCTATTTCTCTGGCAATTTCTTCAAAAAGACGCCTTCCAAGATGCAACGGGATAGCAGCTTCTGCATGTGCGGAAATCAAAGGTGAAATTGAATTATGGTAACGGCTGGATACAAGCCGATCCAATAACTGAAGTACATCTGCCAGTCGTGGAAATTGGTTGATTTTTGCTGTTCTTAACTCTCTTTGTTCTTCTGAGTAACATGCTAAAACAGGAACAAGTTTTTGACCTGATGCAGTTTTATAAAAAAATTTCCTTCCAAAATAAGTATCTTTCCCATACGGTTTGGTACTTGTCGAATAAACAATATTTTGTTTTATATAATCGTCGGAGAGAAGAAAAGCAGATTGCCGTGGGAAAATATCGGAAATACCTTCTTTAGATATATCAATGTCAATAAAATGATTGACAAATGCTCCTGATTTCTCAAGACCAAGTATTATGGTATCTTCGCCATTAATTTCCTTTTGTTTTTTATTTATTCTTTCTATTTCTATTTCAATAACCTTGGCAAGCCATGAGGAAGTACTGAATACTGCAAGAGGTCCATCAACTATAAAGGCAACCCGTCTTAAAATATTAAGATTACCGGATATTTCAAACCATCTAAGAATATTTATCAACCATAATTTTTCCAAAGTAGCCATTATTTGCCCAAACAGTTCCCCATTAGTACCACTAGGGTTCATCAATTCATGTAGGCGAAGGGCATCTGTTGAAAATAATCTTTCTCCGGTATCACGACAATCATATTCTCCCTCGTCGTAGATTAACTCATAATTATCATCTATAGGATTTCTTGGACGATGAGAATCGTTAAACTGTCTTTTTATTCTAAAAAGATGTTCATAAGTTTCAAGCAAAGTCTCTCCATCAGAAAAAATTCGTATGTTTCCCAACTCTTCAAAAATCATTCGTCTCAAGGAAGACTTTGCATCCTTCTCTGAATCAATAACAATATTGCTTCCTGGAAACAAACTTTCTTGCGACGAAGCCTTTTCCGTTTCCCTAAATTTTTTTGGACTAATGAAATCTTTTTTTTCAAGATGAGCTGCTTTTTTTAAATCTATCAAAACTGAAGCTATAGTTATAACACCATATTCTGCTCCAGGATAACCTTTCTCAGGATGACCTTCAAGATGACTTCCATCTATTGCTAATATCCAGTCTGGCTGTTGCACAACACCTTTCGGCAAATCATTTAATGCTACAATATTTCTTTTTATTGTTTCCGCGTTCGGAATTGCAGGTTGAATGTGCATACGCTGCTGTAAAGCCTGTATTTTTTCACTAGAAAGGATTCGTCGTAAAGGCTCATAGCTTGCAAATTCTCCTTCAAAACTCATATTAACCTTCTTCCTCTGAAATATCAAATTTATCAACCTGAACCGGAATTACAAAAGGATTACTAAGTGTTTTGATTCTCAAAAAGCCTTTATCTTGTGCTCGCCTAATTGAAGGCTCAAAATCTTTAAAATCATAGTATTTACAAAGCTCTTTCGTTTCATCGGTATTGTTAAGGTGAGCAATGAACCAATTTGAAGTATTCTTTAATATATTCTTCTGAATGCTACTGACTTCCTGGGTTGTATACACCATACCGAGATGGTATTTTGCACCTTCTTTTGCGGTTCTTACCCAAACATCTGAAAGATTCAAATCAGTACCAGAAGGTAAAATATTATGTGCCTCTTCTATGTAAACCAATATTTCTGGAATAATAGGTTTCCCTTCACGAAATATCATTTGATTCTCTTGAAAAATATACCACATTATCCTCTCAGCAGACGACTTATTCAATTCAGGTTCACCGCTGGATTGATCAATGATGACCAATTTTCCACAAACCAGATCATTATAAATATCCTGAGCATAGTCTGTACCTATTGTCGTTGTGTGTTGCATACTGACAGCACCTAATAAATTTATCGCTTTGGAATAATTAAACATTTCTAACAAACTTTCTAAATCCGCTTCTGCCCAGCTTTCACCGGTTGCATCATCATTATCATCTTCTTGATGATTGTTAATATAATTTTGATTAAAAATGTTATATTCAGCCGTTGATAAAAAAAGAAACAAACCCTCAAATGCAGGAGCAAGACTATCCCATGATACCGTTTCCTGTGATAATGTTTGTCCTGCAGCATTAATTAAACCTTGTTTACGAGAATATCGTTTTTCAGAATAACTGATCATAGCTACTCTTAATTCTTCACTAAACATTCTTGTAATTCGGACTGTTCTCTGTGGAGGTGCAAACCCAGCCTTATTCAATAAGGCACGATATACCAACACTCTTCTTTCAAACCTTGTCAGTTGCCCTCTAAATTCTGATTCCTTTTCAAATTGTTTTTCTTCTGGCCTTAAAAAAGCAACTTGCCTGAAATTCTTGAAGTACTGAGCCGATTGTTCTGCAATTTTAAAATCAATAATTTCTTTTCCTATTTGTAGGTTCGCATCCTCAAAAAAGTTTAATTTCATTAATCTTCTGAATGGATCTGTCGGATGTGGTAAAATACCATATGTTACAACTTCTGTTTCAACCAATGATTTTATTTCATTCCAGTATGTTTTTTTCTTTTGTTCGTCTTTTTCTTTTAGATATAATGATTTAAGATCATCGCACTTTATTCGCAGGGCATGGTTTTTTCTCCATACATTTTTCAATGCATTTGGGTTTCCTCTACCATCTTTGTCTTGGGTATTTTCATTTGCGTATTCACCATTTGGATCAAATATTATTTGTCCAATCCTCATAGAAGAATCATCCTGATTTTTGGGTATTCTCAGTTCAAAGACAGACTTCGCGATGATTTTTGTTGTATTTGATTTTCCAGTACGAGTCATCCCAAATAAAGCTGTTTTCTGGCTTAAAAGGTCTAGGGGAGAAATAGACACTTTCACATTATTGATATTCTGATATTTTCTATTAGTAGATGCATAACGGACAAAACCCAATTTTACCCATGATTCAGTATGGTATCTTTCTATTTGATCTTCGATATTTGCAGGAGGACAATAATTTACAATCATCTCAAGAGCTTCCGCATTTGGTTTATAAACTTTTAAACCTCGATTAGGATAATAGTTTGAAATATCACTCCCGAATGTTAATATAAGTGGTGCTTTTGGGTTTGTGGTATTCTCTTCAAGAAAGAATGTACCGATTATTCTACATTCAACGCCAGCAAAACCAAGCAAAACTCTTGTTTTTGTGTCCATAGCACCATCGCTATCCCAATGTTGTGTGACTTCACCACTAATCCGCTGTGCAGTTTCTACTCGTATTCTTTCGGCTTCCTGGTCTTGAGGTAAAGGCGCTGTATCCATAACACGCAATAATATAAAAGAAGTATCTTCATCCTTGTAATTGATATTTCCAGGCTGGGATGGAACAAGCCTGGTTGCTATTAGAAAACAAAGACTGGGTATACCACCTACTTCTTTTCGTTTACTATCATGGATTATTACACGAGCTGTTTCATAATTTATTGAATATAAATCACCTACATATTCATCCTCCTGAATAAGCTTCTGAAACCATACTCTGGTTTTTTCGTTATCATCTTCAGCGATTATATCTGATAATCCATCTTCTATACTCATCTTTTCTTTTCCCTGTAATTATAATAGCAAACACAATGTATTATGACAAGGATTACATATCACACGAAATATATAAACTTTATTGCAAAAAACCTACTCATCCCATTCCCTTCAACCAGTCCCAAAAAAATACCTCACAACTTCCCTGTACTTATCCTGCGCTGAAAGGCAGGTGTCCATAAGATAGCCCGGCGTCCTTTCAAATTCTCTCAAGCCCCGGTAGTAAAACATTTTGTACTCATCTTCGATAATGAAAGGAACAATATCATGCTTTAAACATTCTTTAAAAAGAATAATTCTACCGACTCGGCCATTGCCGTCCTGGAAAGGATGGATTTTTTCAAACTTGTAGTGAAAATTGACAAGCGCGGTAAAATCAACTTCAGTTTGGTAATACGAATCAAGCAATGCCGCAACTGCACTGCCGACCTTTGCGGGGGCTGTGGTCTCTATATCACCAACAACATTGGGGCGAGCTTTGTAATTACCGATTTTGAACCATTCCTTACGGGAATCGGATGTATTGCCTTTCAAAATCCGATGAAATTCTTTTATCATCTCTTCCGAAAGATTTTTTTCCGCTACATCAAGCATATAATCAAAACAGATAAAATGATTCACTGTTTCAATGATATCGTCCACGTTAGCAGTCTCGTTTGGAGCAGTGTTCAGTGTATTGGTCTCAAAAATATAGCGGGTCTGTTCTTCTGATAACATGCTTCCTTCAATGCGGTTAGAATTATACGCCAGTTTTATTTGAGTCGTGTGATATAATCCGCCTTTTAGCCGCATGGATTTTTCTTCCTGCAAACGGCAAAAAATGCTTGTTTTTATATCACTCATTCAAATTGCCCGCAACCAGCTCTTTATCCATAAATTTTCACCCCTTCGTTCGCTATCACATTTTCCAAGGTCAACCTATTCTTGCGGTTTTCAAAAACACTTTTTCTCCCTATCAAGAGATCTATTGGCATCATTTTTTTTTCGGATAAGTCCATACATATTTTCGCATTCAATTCTATAGTGTCAGTTTCCGAATCGGGAACAACAACGTATATATCAATATCAGAATCGCTATTGGGGACGCCGTTAGCGTAGGAGCCAAAAAGGTAAATGGCTTCCGGAGTGGTATTGGCTTTTATCGCGACAGTTATTAAATCAAGTTCGCTTTGGATGGCAGGGTTTATGTCAGACATACCAAATTCTCTCCCCCCTCACACATCCAGATTGCTCACCAGGAGCGCGTTCTCCTCGATAAACTCCCGCCGCGGGCCGACGACCTCGCCCATCAGCGTGGTGAAGATGCGCTCGGCTTCCACGGCATCGTCCATGTGAACCTGGATGATGTTGCGGCGGGCTGGATCCATGGTGGTTTCCCAAAGCTGGTCCGGGTTCATTTCGCCTAAGCCCTTGTAGCGCTGGACGCCTTCTTTTTTTATGTCGCCGAGCT
>Ga0268262_10005935_pt1 | contig 11904 bp, 9 predicted proteins | sample TergutNc150P3_FD_190354 | JGI IMG/M metagenome (GOLD analysis project Ga0268262, IMG submission 190354) | Nasutitermes corniger P3 segment gut microbial community from laboratory colony in Florida, USA - Nc150 P3 (SPAdes) (version 2) | ecosystem: Host-associated > Arthropoda: Insects > Digestive... | reverse complement strand
CGCGTTTTAAAACACTGTTTCGCGACAAGGCTAAAAACATATAAAACAAGCAATAACATATATTTACAATTTACAAGTTGGAAGGAAAATTGAAAATCCCGTGATTTCTCACTTCTACAGTTAGCAATCGAATGTGAAAGATGATGTGATAACGCTATTAATTATAAAATTAGCCTCCATTAAAAATAGGAAGCATGTCTCAAAATTGCGACAAAAAGGGGAAATTTGCCTTTTCTGTTTTCATAGCTATAATATTAGTAATAAAATACATAAATCAGTATAAATAAAGTAATTTCAAGATTATTTGTAAAATTTATCAATAGGAATTTGTTTTGGCAAAAAAGAAGTTTTCCACATTCGATAATATTTCGCAATTGGCGAGAGAAGATGATAGTAATTCTACTTTTTATAGCGTTTTTCGCTTTTATTGCTCACTCTACAGCGGACTTGAAGCGCTTGCGATGCCGTATTCGCCGCAAAGACCGCCTAAAAGAAATAAGCGGCAAGGAAGCCCTCTTGCGTATCCATTCGCAATGCAAATGGATACGCAAGAGCCTCACGCCAATCGCTTTACTATATGGCTGCTATCACATCGCAGGGAAGTGTCTGCTTAAAGCGGAGATCAATCTGGCGCGGACTTGTATAAAAAACTCACGTTTGCTTTTGAAATTCAAGCGGTAGTAGGCATACAAGTCACAAAAGTATGGGAGATGTCCCACTCGCTTGCTTTGAATACAGCCTCTTTAGCGATTTGTTTGGGCGCTTTTACTGAAAATTTTATTGCTATGATGAATACGGTAACAATTAGAAAAAACAAAAGGAGTATGGGAGTGTTGATGAGCATGATCGTGAAGGATATACTAATCGCGGAGTGATTCAACCTTTTGACAAGGTCTGGCGCATTGTTACAGTAGTTTTCCACGTCCTCTGGCATCTTCCGGTTTCGGTTCTTGATACAGAACCAGATAAAGTGCCATATGCTAGTCTTTGAAGAATTGGCTATAATTGCTCCGATGATGCTTTCAAGAGTTTCAACATGGCTGTCACCCGCGTGAAGCTCCCCTTCAATCAGCGCCCAACGCAATCGGTCGCGCAGCGCGAACAGGTCGGAAACATATCTGCGCAACAAAACAGGCTGCACAACTTTCCAGTAAAAAAGCGACATTGCGCTGACAAACAGCAGCAAGACGATCAGTAGCGATAGAATATTATTTAGCATATGGAGTATCCTTGCTTACACGTGACATAAGTTTATTTTGAAGCCTGTCGCGCTCCTTTGTCAAACGCAAGAATCTTCTCTCGTTTGTGCGCTCATTTCTTTTGAGCAGTGTGATAGAAATGCTCAGAGCCACGGCCAGCAAGAGCGCCAGCAATCTACAGTTTGATTTTATGGAGTCAAACGCAACCAGAAGCGCAGAGGTAATTGTTTCCAGCATTCCTGGCAAGTCCTTTGGCTCTGCCCTTACCACCATTATTATGCAGACGGCTACAATACCCAACAAAACAAAATACACAAAAAGCCCCTTGGTATTAAAACGGGAATATTTGTAGTCCTTTGACGAGGCCATTCCGGGCAGTTTTTTCCTTTTCATGGGTTTAGCATGGCATATTTATGAGATAAATTGAATCGTCAAGACTGGAAAGGGCATTAAAAACTTTCGCCAAGTATGGCACGTAATTTTCGGCTGGTTTAGCGCACTGCGGTATGTTCGCGCCGGAGGCGACTGACGCCGCGGCATCCTTTCAACCGAGCTTCTTGCAAAACTCTGCTGTACGTCTGCTCCCGACTTTCCGGCATCTCTGGCTTGATTTCGCAACTTGTTTGCTGGCAGTAGTTTAGGTCAGAGAGTGCTCCGGTCGGGCGCAGACTACCAACTCCGTTGGACTTGCAAAACTAAAGTTTTGCAAGTGGCTCGGGTGCAAAAACGCCAACTCTATGTTGTTCGGCATTTTCAAACCTTTCGGCTTGTTGTAACTGGCTTAATCCATAACAGTATGTGTTCTTGAGTGTGTCGCGTTTGTAATGATATTAGTCGGGATTACTTGGTGTTTTGGCTGGTTATTTGACCATAAATCATTAGCTATACAACAATCTCAAGATTGTCAACACTCACATTACACGTTCTTATGAACTTTTCCGGCTTGCAAACATGATGTACAAACACGTATGCGCTTTGGAGTACCATTAACCAAAGCGCGAACTTGCTGCAAATTGGGCAACCAGCGCCTGTTTGTTACATTGTGCGCATGGGATATGTTGTGACCGAACTGGGGCTTTTTTCCACAAATTTCACATTGACGGGACATGGGATACCTCATATCTGGGCAAGACTTGCCAAAGAACAATTAGTCTATCAGCTCTGTGGCAAAAATCAATCGAAAATTATTATTGCGATACGTAATGTGAAACAGGATTGCTATGGATATTAAATTGCTGGCTTTGGCTTTTACCGTGCTTAATTGGAAAGAGAGCAGAAAAGCTGAACTCTGGGAGCAGTACTGCGTCAGTAAATCACCGGAATTGTCTCCGCTTGAATTAAAGAGCGTGGAAGCCCTTTACGGCAAACTTGGAGCATTGCAAGATGAGGCCAATGAGTTGGGGGCATCGCTGGTTTTGCCAGGTGATTCTGATACATCCCATCTGCAGGAGGGGCTGCCTTACCCTGTTGCGCTATGGGTGCGCGGGACGCTTCCGCCTTCGTCCGTTTGCTTGGCCGTAGTCGGCAGTCGGGTTTCAAGCGAAGCAGGTCGCAAAAGAGCGCAGCGTATGGCGCGCGATCTAACAGAATCCGGCATTGGCATAATTTCAGGCCTTGCATTGGGTATTGATACAGCCGCACATCTTGGGGCAATGGAAATCGGCCCTACATGGGGAATAATTGGCTCCGGCTTCAGAAACCCATACCCAAGAGAGAATATCCTCCTCATGGATCGCATTGCCAAACGCGGCGGCGGTGTCATTACGTGTTTTCCGCCGGACGCCAAGCCGCTGAAGTGGCATTTCCCAAAAAGAAACTTAATCATGGCTGCTTGGACAAAAGGTGTCGTGATTATTGAAGCAAGAGCCAAGTCAGGCTCGCTGATAACGGCTAAACTGGCATTGGACTTGGGAAAAGAGGTCTGGGCCGTTCCAGGAACGCCCGAAGACCCTTTTTCTGAGGGAACAAACGCCTTGCTCCGCGAGGGCGCAGCAAGGTTTACACGCGATGCAAAGGATGTCTTTGAGGACTTGGCATTTTTTTTTAGTCATGTCTGTTGACATATATGAAACGATATATGAAAAGGAACATGTGGAGTTGACCTGTGGCAAGCACAAAATCCGGCGTTAAACCCAAACAAGGGGCCAAGCAAAGCACCAAGCAAACCAAAAAACCAATCGGTGTGCAGGAACCAAAGACCGTTACGGCTTGCAATAGTCTGGTAATCGTTGAAAGCCCCAGCAAAGCTAAAACAATTACCAAGTACTTGGGCAAAGGTTTCAAGGTAATGGCAAGCGTAGGCCACATCAGGGATTTACCCAAGAAGCTGGGCGTTGATATTGAAGGCGGATTCCAAGAGGAATATGAAATTCCGGCAAGCAAAGCGAAGGTAGTCGCCGAACTTAGAGCCGCAGTGAAAAATACGAGTGAATTGATACTGGCTACAGACCCTGATCGCGAAGGCGAGGCAATCAGCTGGCATCTGCTGGAAGCCACTAAACCCCCGAAGGGTATTGCAATCAAGCGGGTAAGATTTAACGAAATCACACCGGCTGGAATTGCCAGAGCAATGGAAAATCCGACGGACATTGATAAAAACCTTGTTGATGCCCAAAGGGCCAGGCGCGTGCTAGACCGTTTGGTTGGCTACAAGGTCAGCCAGGTTCTTTGGGATAAAGTCCGGCGCGGTCTCTCCGCGGGCCGGGTTCAGAGTGTTGCCGTGCGGCTGATCGTTGACAGAGAAAAGGAAATCCAGGCATTTAAATCGGTTGAATATTGGGTGATTAAAGGTCAGTTCAACGCCAAAGCGCCCCCGTCATTTTGGATGAAATTAGTAAAACTTGGAGGCGCCGCGCTTCAGCTTGGCAACAAGGAGACCCGAAGAAGAATTGAAGACGAAAACCAGGCCCATTACTTAAAAAAACATCTGGAAAAAGTCGCATGGACAGTTACATCTCTGGAAACAAAAGAGAAACGCCGCAATCCATCGGCCCCATTCACCACAGCGCGACTTCAGCAGGAAGCCGCGACAAAGCTGAGGTTTTCCGTAAGCAGAACCATGCAGACAGCCCAGCGCCTGTATGAGGGCATAGACTTTGGCGAAGGCCCCATTGGTCTGATCACATACATGAGAACCGACTCCCCGCGTCTGGCGCCGGAAGCCATTGATTCCATCAGGGAACACATCAAAAAGCAGTACGGTAAAAATTATTTGCCGGAAAAACCGCGTGTTTACAAGGGTAAGGCGGGAGCGCAAGACGCCCACGAAGCTATAAGACCGACGGATATTTCCAAAACACCGGAAAGCCTTCGCGGTCGTTTGGACGGCGATCAATTGCGCCTTTACTCCCTGATATGGCGCACAGCCGTTGCAAGCCAAATGGAGGCGGCGAGATTTGACGAGACTGTCGTCGGAGCCGCCGCAACGCTGCCAAACGCGGAAGAGGCGCTCTTTGAAGCCAAAGGCGAGATAGAAAAATTCCCGGGATGGCTTGCAGTCTATAGAAATAATGAAGAAGAAGCAAAGGAGCATGATGCAAACGGTTCGATGAGCGAAAACGAAGAAGATGAACATGTTGGATTGCCGCCGCTCACCGTTGGCTCTCCCCTGAGTCTCAAGAAGCTGGAAACCAACCAGCATTTCACGACTCCTCCTCCGCGCTTTTCCGAGGCGTCCCTTGTCAAAAAACTCGAAGACGATGGAATAGGACGCCCATCAACGTACGCCAGCATTATCACCACCATTCAGGATCGTGATTACGTAAAAAAACATGAGGGAAAATTCAAACCCACTGAACTTGGAATGGTTGTCACAGACCTGCTTATTCAGGGTTTTTGCGATTTGATGAACCCCAAATACACCAGCAGCATGGAAACGCAGTTGGATCGCATTGAAGAAGGCGAACTTACTTTCCTCAAAGCTATGCGCGATTTTTATATCCCATTTGAAAAAGCGCTGGAAAGCGCGGGGGCCGAAATGGCCAATATCAAGGCGGGTATTCCAACGGATCAACGCTGCCCCAAGTGTGGGAGCAAACTGCTGAAACGCATTGGCAAAAACGGACTTTTTTATGGATGCAGCAGCTATCCCGATTGCGACCATACGGAAGACCTGGAAAAAATGGAAGAGCCGGAGGACGCGCCGGAATGTCCAAACTGTGGCGCGACACCGATGATTTTGCGAAAAGGCCCGTTTGGCCCTTTCTGGTCTTGTCCCGGATACCCGAAATGCAAAGGCATTGTAAAAGCGGATCCAAAGGGCATCCCTGTTCCGCCTGACGTCCCGACAAATGAAAAATGTCCCGTATGCGGCAAGCGTTTTGTCAAGCGGCACGGACGTTACGGCGAATTCATCTGCTGCGAGGACTATCCAAAATGCAAGACAGTCAAAAAAGAAGTGCTTGGAATTCCATGTCCCAAGTGCGGCGGGGATATATCCCCCAGAAAGACGCGCTTCGGAAAAATATTCTATGGTTGTACCAATTACCCCAAGTGTGATTTCACGGTTTGGGACAAACCCGTCCCCAAAAAATGTCCCAAATGCAAAAGTCCATATATGTTGGAAAAAACCCGTAAACCAAGGGGTAAAGACCCGATTATCGTCCTGATATGTCCAAACGAGAATTGTGATTATGAAGAAATCACAGGTTAGCGGGAAATAAAGTGAACAAGTCTGAGATTCTATGGCGCGGTATTTGGGGATTGGATATTTCCGACATATCCGGCCCTCAGACCGGCGGTACAGTGATTTTTGCCAGAAACCTTGACTCAGACCCGGAGATAGGCCCAAAACGCCTGTTTGATCTGAATCAGGCCATTCAGCGGAAATGGGGAGAGACTTGCCCTGTCGCGATAGCCATTGACCAGGAAGGCGGCTCTGTGAGCCGATTGCGCGCATGGACGGGCGAAACCCCGTCCATGAGACAAATCTGGCTCAAAGGCGGCGCTGAGGCTTGCGAATTATGGGGGCGTCTCTGGGGTCGTGGTTTGGGCATTCTCGGCATTTCAGTCAACTTTGCTCCGGTTCTCGATCTTTATGATGGGCGGGAAAACACTGGATTGGGTAGCCGCTGCGCCAGTGAAGATACTGCGGAAGTCTGCCTGGCCGCGGGAGCCTTCATCGCCGGTCTTGAATCAGCCGGTGTACGCGGCTGCCTGAAACATTTTCCCGGCTTAGGCGGCACAAAAGTTGACAGTCACCACGCAATGCCATCCATAGACGACCCATCCCTCATAACAAAAAACGCAGAGCCTTTTTTACGCATGGCAAACCCCGACCGCCTCATTATGGTCGCCCATTTGCAAACCCCGGAATCCAATGGACTTCCGGCAAGTCTCCACCGTGGACACGTTGCGGAAAATCCTTGGGGAATAAGAGCCAGATGGATTCCTGACGATATGGAAATGGGAGGCTGCCAAGCTCCGGATTGGCAAACACGCGCAAGATTGGCGCTGGAAGCAGGACACATTGCCCTGCTTGTCTGTCAGAGCCTTGAAGTTGTTCAACAAGCGTCAGCAGCAGCGGAAACACTAAATGACTCTTTGGTTTTGCCAGCAATGGAAGCATTCAGATCGCTGCGAAAAACGCTTCGGCCAATGCCGAGCCATTTTGACGGTCAAGCATGGAAATTGTGGATTGCTGAGATACACCATCAAGCCAAAGTATTTTTTTGTTGAATGCTGCCATATAAAAACTTGTGTTTTTTTGTCAAACACAGGATCATTTTTTAATCTGGCGCATCCATCTTTGCGGACGTTGGGGTTTGCTTTTGGAAGGCGTCGAGAAATCTTCAAGTGATATTAAAAGCGTTGCCATACACCGCGAAAACAAATAAACTTGAACTACTGTAATATTTTTCACACAATGAAAAATATCCATCAAGGGAGATTCAAATGGCTATCGTTACCATTCAAGCGTCTGCTTTAAGCAATGCGCAAAAAAAACGCATTGGAGAGCGGGTGCTTGATTCTCTTCACAGGGAAGGCATACCCGCGTCAAGTATAGTTGTGCTTTTCCGTCATGAGGATACTGATATCTTCTTGGATGGTGGTTTGCTGTTTGAGGTCAAACCAAATTTTCAGGCGGCGCATACCGCCCCGCCCGCTGCTAACGTGAGTTCAGTGCCCGCCGCCAAACCGACACCCACTTTTATAAAAGAGCATACAGCTACAGTGGTGCGGAAACCAATCCCTGAATATTCTGAAGTCAAAGAAAAAGTCAGGTCAATGCTACTGGATCACGGCGGACTTTCAAGTTTCCAAGCTCAGAGCGGACTGGACCTAAAGGGCTACGATGGCGCGTCCGCGATACTGCGGAGAGTTTTTGCCGAATTGGAAGCCGAGGGCATTGTCGAAAAACAAGGTCAGAAGCGTGGCACGCGATATGTTCTCAAGGGTATTACATCCAGTACGACTCAGCAATCCCCCTCGGTGATACTTGTAAAGCAGCAGGACAAATCCGACCTCGGTTCAACCGGAAATTCAGGAAATATCGGCATCTGACACACGCTTTTTGCGGGATAATCCGGTTGCCTGATACAACAATCTGCTTTCGGCACTATGCAGAATAAAGGAATGGTTTTATGAAAATCCGTTCATTGATCTCTTTGCTAATTTGCGTTGGGATTTCTTTTGCCGATGAAGGCATGTGGACGTTCGACAACTTGCCGTTGGCGCAACTGAAGGCAAAGTATGGCTGGATGCCCGATCAGGCGTGGCTGGATCATGTTCGTCTTGCTTCCGTCAAATTCCCGGGTGGTTCCGGCGCGTTTGTGAGCTCAAATGGTTTGGTGCTTACCAATCAACACATTGTCAGAGGCGCGGTTGCGCGTATCAGCAGCAAGGAACTGGATTTGGTCAAAGATGGATTTGTTGCCGCTTCTCGGGAACAGGAAACCAAAATTCCGAATTACGAACTGCGTGTGCTGATGACCACTCGCAATGTGACTAATTTGGTAAAAGCGGCGGTCAGGCCCAATATGACACCCCATGAGTCTGACAAATCGAGAAAGGATAAACTGGAACAAATCCGTGTGGAAATGCAAAGAGCTGATGCCGGAATGGCGTTTGACTCTGTGACTCTTTATCAGGGAGGCGAGTACTGGATTTACGGATATAAAAAGTTCTCCGATGTCAGATTGGTTGCTTTACCGGAATTACAAGTGGCTGATTTTGGCGGCAGTCATGATAACTATACGTATCCGCGCTGGGCTCTCGACTTTGCGTTGTTGCGTGTCTATGAGGACAATAAGCCCTATTTCGCCAAAAACTATATTCCCTGGACAACCGGCGGCTTAAAAGCGGACGACCTGGTAATTGTGTCAGGCCATCCTGGTTCAACTTTCCGACAGCAAACACTGGCGCAAATGGAATTTGCGAGGGATTTCTCTATCCCGGCCAGGATGCGCTTCCAGGAACGCCAGAAGGCCGCTATTCAGGAGTATGGAAAGACAAATGATAATGCGGCGCGTCTCGCAAGAGAAGCCATCTGGGGTATAGACAATGGCTATAAGCGCATTTACGGACAGCTTTCAGGTTTAAAAATTCCGGCCAATATTGCCAAAGTGGCTGCCAGGGAAAAGGAACTTCGCGCCAAAGTGGCCGCGAATCCAACGCTTCAAGCCAGAGTCGGTAAAAGTTGGGAATATATTGAAAACGCGCTGAAATTTCACAAGCAAATACTAGACCCCATTCAAATGTTGGATGGACGCGGCTCGGCCATGCTTGCTTCCGCTATAAACCTTGTGCGCTGGGCCCATGAATCATCACTTCCGCCGGAAAAACGTCCTGATGTTTCTGATGAATCTCTCAGAACGAGGAAAAACACGCTTGAGCGTCAGCAGAATGTTGACCTTGGCTTGGATATGGTAAGACTTGAGGCCGGATTGCAGGAAGCGATAGATGTTCTCGGAGCGCAGCATTTGATAGTTAAAACCTTGACCGGCGGAAAAAGTTCGGCCCAAGCCGCAAAAGACGCGTTGGCAAGTACACTTTTCAACAATGAAGAATTTCGCAAACAACTGCTGGACGGTGGAAATGCCGCGGTTGAAGCCTCCAAAGATCCATTAATTGTTTTGGCCCGCAATATTGAAGCCCAGGCCAGACCTTTTCGCAAACAACTGGAAGAACAAGTCACGTCTGTTATTTCGGAACACGCTCAGCGTATTGCGGAAGCCAGATTTGCCATTCAGGGTAAGACATACTATCCAGACGCGACGAATACGCTTCGTTTTACATTTGGCCCGATCGCTACTTATCCGGCAAATGGTACTTTGATGCAACCTTTCACTACATTTCACGGTCTCCTTGATCGCTATGAGGGCTGGGGCGGAAATGACGCGAATGTTGAAGGCGGGCTTTGGACGCTTCCCAAGCGATGGCTGGAGAAATTGCCAGCCGTAAGTTTGACCACTCCATATAACTTTGCTTATGCCTGTGACACGGTAGGCGGAAACTCAGGCAGTCCCGTAATCAACACCAAGGGTGAACTGGTTGGGCTTAACTTTGACAGCAATATGGAAGGCCAGGCCGGTTATTATATCTATGATGGCGGCACTAAGCGCAGCATCGCCGTTGACGCGCGAGCCATCACCGAAGCCCTGGCTAAAATTATGGACGGCAAGTGGATTGTTGATGAGTTGATGGCTCAATAAGCTGAGCTTCATTCCGCTTTCAAGCTGCGGAGCATTAGAATATCAACGGCCTTTTTTGGGTCTTCGCCATCCAGCAGACCTATCACCACATCGGTTATCGGCAATTCCACGCCAACTTCATCGGCTAGAGCCACTGCGGCTTTGGCCGTGTGGACTCCTTCGACAACCTGTTCACCCATGCTGTCAGCCGCTTGCTGAAAGCTCATTCCCTTGCCGATTAGCTCGCCGAATGTACGGTTTCGGCTTTGATGTCCTGTGGCCGTCAGAAGCAAATCGCCCATTCCGGCCAGACCCATTACAGTTTCTGGCCTTCCCCCAAGCCGGTCAACCAAGCGCGACATTTCGGCCAATCCGCGTGTCAAAAGTGAAGCCCTTGCGTTCAAGCCCAAATCCAGGGCCTCAAGTAGCCCGGCAGCTATAGCCAGGACATTTTTCAGCGCGCCGCAAAGTTCCACGCCAACAACATCCCTGGACAGATAAACCCTGAATCTGGGGGATGCGAACAGAGTTTGCAGGTTCCGGCTTTCCTCGTCCGAAATCTCGTTTGGCAACGCCAATACAATTGCCGTTGGCAGTTGTTTGAAAACCTCGTCGGCAAAACTGGGGCCGGACATAACCCCTACAGGTATGCCTAAAATTGGCCCCAGAGCTTGCGATAAGCGGCCATGAGTCGTCTGCAAGATACCTTTGCTCACATGAATGAGCAGTTTGGGACGTTTTTCCGTAATATTCAGCAAGCGCCCCCATACCTCTTGGCTGACCTGTGTAGGTAGGGCACTGACCCATAAATCCGCGTCAAAAGCATCAACGGGATTAGTCACAATGCGCAGTGATTCCGGTAGCAAAGCCGCCGATAGTCGCGGATGAACCCTCGTGCGTTGCATCTCAATGCCGGCCTTTTCGGGAAATGCCCACAATGTGACGCAGCGCCCATTTCGTGCCCAGGTGGACGCCAGCGCGGTTCCCCACGCCCCGCTGCCAAAAACGGCTATTTTATTCATCGGCTCCATCTTTATGCACATTTCCCCATAATGGATTTTCAACGCCTCTCAAAAGCCGCTTGATGTTTGTGTGATGCTTAATGATTATAAGTGATACAAGCACCATCCAGACGGCAAAAATCAATGACATGTTCGTGAAATGAAGCTTTGCGAAGAGTAAAAATATAGGCAGTGTCAATGCCCCCAAAATACTGCCCAAACTGACAAAACGTGTTAAGAGGACTGTAATTATGAAAACAGCCAGTGAGGGCAGAATCATCAATGGATTAAAAGCCAGGGCCGCTCCCAGAGCCGTAGCAACCCCTTTGCCGCCCTTAAAACGCAGCCATGGAGTGAACACGTGACCAAGCACAGCAGCCAAGGCAGCTAATGAAGCCGTGCCGTCTCCAAAACCAAAATGCCCCGCAAAATAGACGGGTAAAAAACCCTTGGAGGAATCAAGAATTATCGTCAGAAGCCCAAGCCACTTGCCGCCCACACGAGCGACATTAGTTCCGCCAATATTGCCGGAACCAGCAGAACGCACATCCCCTTTGCCCGCCAGTCTGACCAGCAAAAGACCGAATGGCACACTGCCAGTGAGAAAGCTCACAAACAGAAAAATAGACGCAGTCATAATATCCAGAGCCACTTGCAAAACGTTAGTTTTGCAAGTCCAACGGAGTTGGCAGGCTGCGCCCGACCGGAGCAGACTCTGGCGCAAAATATTGCCAGCAAACAAGTTGTGAAATCCAGCCAGAGACGGCGGAAGGTCGGAAGCAGACGTACAGCAGAGTTTTGCAAGAAGCTCTCCATATTGAAGCACTGAAACAATCTGTCATCATTTGCCAACGCTCCTCTATATTAAGTATATGGTTAATCAAGCCCAAAAGCAACAGAATTTGGAGTACGTGGTGGGGTGGGAAATATAACAGTTCGACTTTTCATAGTCAAATAATATCACAAGATTTAGAACTTATCCGTAAATAATATTAATTTCAGTTTTTATTTTTCGGAAAGCAATGATGGAAGCGGCTAAATGATGTAAGGCTAGAAAAGAGCGTTCCAACTTTT
>Ga0268262_10005934_pt1 | contig 11904 bp, 11 predicted proteins | sample TergutNc150P3_FD_190354 | JGI IMG/M metagenome (GOLD analysis project Ga0268262, IMG submission 190354) | Nasutitermes corniger P3 segment gut microbial community from laboratory colony in Florida, USA - Nc150 P3 (SPAdes) (version 2) | ecosystem: Host-associated > Arthropoda: Insects >... | reverse complement strand
GTCCGCCAGCATCAACACCTCGTCCTCGGCGGTCGAGGAAATGACGGCTAACATCAATTCTGTAACCAAAACCCTGATAGAAAACGGCAAGAATGTCGCCGGCCTGACCGAAGCTTCCGAGAACGGCAAGACCGGGCTTCAGACGGTGGCGGAGAAGATACTGGAAATCGCCAGGGATTCCGAGGGCCTTTTGGAAATAAACTCGGTCATGGACAATATCGCCAGCCAGACGAACCTGCTTTCCATGAACGCCGCTATCGAGGCGGCCCACGCCGGGGAGGCGGGCAAGGGCTTCGCCGTAGTCGCCGACGAGATCCGCAAGCTCGCCGAATCATCGAGCGATCAGTCGAAAACAACCGCTAACATGTTAAAAAAGATAAAGGCTTCAATAGACAGCATTACGGCTTCTTCCAACGAGGTTCTTTCCCGCTTTGAGGTAATTGACACCGGGGTAAAAACAGTCTCGCTGCACGAACAGAATATCCGCAACGCGATGGAAGAACAGGAAGTGGGCGGAAGGCAGATACTGGAATCCATGAGCAAGCTGAAAGAGATAAGCGTATCGGTCAAGCAGGGGGCGTCGGACATGATGACCTCAGGCGATCACCTGAACCGGCAGACCGGAGATTTAATCAAATCCAGCAATGACGTTGTGAACGGCATGAACGACATAGTGAACGGTGCGATGAGGGAGATAAAAGCCGCCGTAGTCCTTGTTGATGAAATGAGCACGGAGAACAACCGTAACTTTGAGGAGCTAAAAGCCGAGTCGCAGAAATTCAAAGTCGAGTCAAGCGACGAGAAGAAGAAAATCATCGTTATTGACGACGAGGAAACCACCCTTACCCTGACAAAATCCATACTGGGCGGTGATTACGACGTTACAACAGTCAGTTCGGGGCGTGACGCTTTAAGCTTGTTCTTCCAGGGCTATACTCCCAATCTGGTGTTATTGGATTTGACTATGCCAGATATGGGCGGATGGGATACCTATATCAGAATACGGGATTTAAGCAAATTGCACAAAACCCCGATAGCGATATACACGACCTCGGATGACCCCAAGGACAAAGCCAAGGCGCAGGAGCTTGGGGCTGTGGATTATATCAAGAAGCCCTGCAAGAAGGACGAACTGTTAAGCAAGGTTGGCAGAATAGTTTAAAAGCTAAAACACCAGCTTAAACACGAACTGATCCAATAACACAAGCAAGCCGAGGGCACCGGTGTAAACGGCGAAACCCCACAGCGATTTTTCCCTGACAATTTTCAACATAAGCCGCACGGCGAAAAACCCGACAATGGCGGCGCTTAGTGTTCCGGCGATCATCGCCGCTGTTCCAATGCCGCCTGCAACTGTCGCGCCTGCGGCTGTCGCGCCGCTGACGGCCTCCGAGCCAGAGCCTTTAACCAAATCCTTTAACTGAAAAACGACCGCGCCGAGAATCGCCGGTATTGAAAGCAGGAAAGAAAAACGCGCGGCGAAATCCCTGTCCAGCCTGCGGGAAAGCGCGCCGGACAGAGTCGCGCCCGAGCGTGACACGCCGGGAATAATGGCGATTGCCTGCATAACTCCGATAACAAGCGCGTCCAGCCAGTTAGTCGTAACTGCGATTTTCGCGGCATTGCCGGAGGCCGCGGCTCTTTTCGCGAGAATTTCCGCGCCTGCCAGCAGCGCCGCTGTAGCGAGAAAAGCGAAACCCAGATAACGCCCTGTCTCAAAGGCCCTTTCAAGGGGCTTTCTGAAAACCAGGGCGGCGATTACCGTAGGTACTGTCGCGATTATCAAATAAGCGGTAAGCGGCTGTATAAGTTTCCGCAAAATAGCCCAGATATCCTTCCATAGAACAACAACAACAGCCGCCAGAGTTCCGAGGTGGAGCATTGTGTCGAATAACAGCGCAGGCTCGGAAATGCCGAAAATCTTTTGGAACAAAACCAAATGTCCTGAACTGGAAACAGGCAGGAACTCCGTCAAACCCTGGATTATACCCAGCAATACCGCGTGAATGATACTCATATTTTTCCTTTAATTTTGTGTTTCAAGAAGCCATTCTATCAAATTCCGCTGGATAACGCCCTTATGGTTTGCCCGGAAAGGCGTTTCGTCCAGACTCAGGATGTATTTCGGGCTGTTGTCTTTTATCTTTTGCAGAGGGGAGCTTTTCTTCGAGAGGACAGAGCCTTCGCGAACCGTGGACGCGACCTGGTAATAGGTAATTTCCGTCACGCCTTTTTCCGCCGGGGCGTTTTGCGCCTGAGCGTTTGCCGCCGGAGCGTTTTGGGCGATAAAACTTATCTCCTCCGCGCCCAGTTTCCCGACGCTCACCTTGCAGTCGCGGCGCAGCAGTTCCATGTACACGATGTTCTCAAGCAGCCCGTTAATGTTCGGCGATTCCTTGTCTATCAAAAGATTTTTGATCCCTGTATCGGCGATGTAATATTTGCCCAGGGTTTTAAGCTGCCGGCCTGTCTTAATGTCAAAACGCTCGGCGTGGTAAAAAACAAAGGCCGAGCAGAGGGCGCGCATATATGTTTCCACGGTGTTAGTCGATATTTTTCTTCCCTTGGCGTCAATATCCACGCTTAGCCTTTTTGAGCTCATCGGGCGGCCGGTCGCCCCTCCCATCAGCCCGGCGATATTCTCAAGCAGGGGAATGTCGCTGATCCCGCTCTGCCATGATATGTCCTTAACCAGAACCGTGTTGTAGATTCCCTCGACGCACTGGCGAATCATGCCGGCGTCTCCGCTTAAAGCCGCGGTAAACGGGAAACCGCCGAAACTCAGGTAATTGTTAAAATCTTCCCTCCGCAGGAATTTTTCCATTTGTTCTTTCTGGCGGGGAAGCCTCTTGTCTTTCCTTACCGGAAACGCCGCCTGCGCCTGAATTTTTCCGGCCCCTGTGTCGCCGGGAACAAATTCTTCCATTTCCTGGGCCTTGCCGGGTATCTGCATGGTTTTTGCCCTGAGCCTTGTAAAAAGCAGGTATTCGCTGAAGGACAGGGGCAGCATTTTGATTTCTATGTGCGGTGTTTTTGAAAAAGAGCAGAAATTGGAAGCAGCGGCGTACAGGTCGACCTGTTTTTTAATTAAGAGCCCTTCAAGGGCTTTCTGGTAATCTTTGCATTTTTGAATTTCATCAATGAATATATATGTGCATTTATTAACGTAAAGACGTTTAGCGATAAAGCTGTAAAGTCCCTGATAGTGTAAAAAGGATTCGCTTTCAGGGTTATCCATGTTGATATAGATGATCTGTTTGTCATCTACGCCCGTTCGTTTGAGCCAGTCAATGTACAAGGCAATCAAAGTTGACTTTCCGCTTCCCCTGATCCCGCTTATAACTTTTACTGGCTGTTTTTCCCTCCACTTGGACAGCCGGCCAAGATATTCCGCTCTTTGTATCATATTATAAGTATCGGCGAATTCCGGCTAAATGCGAGTTTTTTCTGAATTGGGAGAAAACTTTTTAATTCCCCATTCCCCCCTGGCAGGCTCTATACAAACAATTCCAAAATTTTATAAAATAGTCATATATAGTCATATTTATGGAGAAATAGATGAAGAAAGCTTTTGCGGTGTTTCTGCTTTTAGCTGTTTGTCTGGTTTTCTCATGCAGTGAAAAGAAAGCCGATTCTGTCTATATTGGGGCTGTATACCCGCTAACCGGCACTCAAGCGTATGCCGGCATTGAATGCCGCGATGGAGCGGTGCTTGCCATTGAGGAGCTCAACGCCGCGGGCGGGCTTCTGGACAAAAAGCTTGTCCTTTTGGCGGAAGACGATGAAGGCGACGCGGCAAAAACGGTAAACGCCTTTACCAAGCTTACCGCAAAAGGCAAGGTTTCATTTATTCTTGGGTCCTGCACCAGCGCGGCAACCCAGGCCATGAGCACCCTGGCTCAAAGCGACAAAATTTTGCAAATTTCCCCCACGGCGACCAATATCAATGTAACCAAATCCGGCGATTATATTTTCCGCGCCTGTTTTATCGATCCATTCCAGGGCATTGTTGGCGCTGACTTTGTCTATGAGACACTGGGAAGCCGCCGGGCGGCCATTCTGTACGACGCCGGAGCCGATTACAATACCGATTTGGCCGACGCTTTTAAAAAGAGGTATAATGAACTGGGTGTCCAGGTTGTGGCCGATGAAACCTATCTATCCGGAGACGCGGATTTTAACGCCCAAATCACCAGGATTAAGGCCGCAAACCCCGATGTTATTTATCTGCCCAATTACTACTTTGATGTGGCGATTCAATCAAAACAAATTCGGGATCAGGGGATGACTATTCCCATTGTAGGCGCCGACGGCTGGGACGGCATCCTTGAAAGCGCCGGCGACGAGATACTTAACAGCTACTGGTCCTCCGGATTTGCCTCGGATACAACAGACCCCCTGGGAATGGCCTTTGTAAAGACTTACCAGACAAGGTTCATAAAGCCCGCTTCACAGTATTCGGCCCTGGGCTATGACGCGATGAAACTCGTTATCGACGGCATTAAGGCCGCCGGATCTTTTGATCCGACTGCCGTTAAAGACGCTATGGCGAAACTCAGCGGTACTTATGTTACCGGGAATATCCGTTTTGACGAGAACCGTAATCCCATCAAAGGCGCGGCGATTATGGAAATTGTCAAGAAAGACGGCAAGCTTGTTAATCAATACAAGACGACAGTTAACCCTAAATAACCGGGACTTTACTAACTGGTGCTAAATTTTGTAAAATAGTCATAAAAGGAGAATTAAATGAAAAAAATTTTTACGGTGTGTGTGCTTTTGGCAGCTTGTCTTGCGTTTTCATGTAAGGCAAAGGGGGGTGATACTTATACATTAGGTTCGATATTCCCTCTGTCCGGGTCTTTGGCTTTTGCCGGCACTGAAGCACGCGATGGCGCGATACTCGCTATGGAGGAAATCAATGCGGCTGGCGGGCTTCTGGGCAAAAAACTTGCCCTTATATCGGAAGACGATGAAGGCGACGCCGCGAAAACGGTAAACGCTTTTACCAAACTTACCACAAGGGACAAGGTTTCAATAATCATTGGATCCCTCACTTCCGGGGCGACCCAGGCCATTAGTACCCTGGCTCAAAGCAATAAAATTTTGTTGATCTCCCCCACGGCGACCAATGCCAATGTAACCAAGGCCGGTGATTTTGTTTTCCGGGCCTGTTTTATTGACCCCTTCCAGGGCCTTGTGATCGCTGAATTTGCCCACGAGACACTGGGAAGCCGCAAGGCGGCGATTCTGTATGACGCGGGAGCCGATTATAATACCGGTCTGGCCGACGCTTTCAAGAAACGTTTTAAGGAACTTCCGGGCACCCAGATCGTAGCCGATGAAGCCTATCAAACCGGAGACGTGGATTTTAACGCTCAGATTACCCGGATTAAATCAACAAACCCGGATGTAATTTACCTGCCCAATTATTACTATGATGTGGGGCTGCAGATAAAGCAGTTAAGGGAGCATGGGATAAACAACTTCATAGTCGGCTGCGACGGTTGGGACAGCGTGTCTGACAATGCCGGTGACGAGGTTCTCAATTGTTTCTGGTCCACGGGATTTGCTTCGGATACAACCGATCCCAAGGGCGTGGCTTTCGTAAAGGCTTATCAGGCCAGATTTAATAAGTCCGCTATAGCGGTTTCGGCCAACGGCTATGACGCGATGTATATGGTTGCCGACGCTATTAAGTCCGCAGGATCTTTTGATCCGACCGCCGTTAAAGACGCTCTGGCAAAAACCAACGGCGCTTATGTTACCGGGAATATCCGTTTTGACTCTGACCGCAACCCCATCAAAAGCGCGGTAATACTGGAAATTGTCAAGAAAGACGGCAAGTACGCTGACGTTTACAAGACTACTATTAATCCTAAATAGGGGGTACAGGGACTAGGGATCAGGGATCAGGGATCAGGGGCTGTTATATGTAAGCGAAGCGTGTTATCTATACGCTTCGATAACTAACAATAACCCCAGTCCCCAGTCCCCAGCCCCCAGTCCCTTGTTTTATGATAGTACTGCAGCAGTTGATAAACGGCTTGTCTCTTGGTTCAATATACGCCTTGATTGCTCTGGGCTATACCATGGTTTACGGCATTGTCCGTTTAATTAACTTTGCCCACGGCGACATATTAATGCTGGGCGCGTATGTGGCGTTTTTTGTGTTAGGCGCCATCGGTACGGGCCCTGTGGGGATGCTGTTTGCCTTTGTTATCTCAATGTGCTTATGCGCCGTTATCGGCATACTCATTGAGCGCCTTGCCTACAGGCCTCTCCGTTCCGCCCCGCGCGTTAATTCCCTGATTACGGCCATTGCCGTCAGCCTGATCCTGCAGAACGGCGCGAGGGTTCTGCCCTTTATAGGCCCCAACCCGCGGAAGTTTCCGCGCCCGCAGATAGTTAATATCAAAATAGCCGGAGAGCTTTCCGTCTCAAACATTCAAATTATCGTAATAGTTCTCTCCGCGTTTTTAATGTTCGCGCTGAACTACATCATCAATTATACAAAACGCGGCAAGGCAATGCGGGCCGTCTCTTTTGACATGGCATCGGCAAGCCTTATGGGAATATCCGTTAACAGGATTATCGCGTTTACATTTGCCCTTGGGTCGCTGCTGGGCGCCGCCGGGGGAGTTCTTTACGCTTCAGCTTATCCCCAGGTAAGCACCACTATGGGCACTATGCCCGGCCTCAAGGCCTTTGTCGCGGCGGTGCTCGGCGGCATAGGCTCCGTACCCGGGGCCATGATCGGCGGATTTATTCTCGGCATTGCCGAGACATTTACAAAAGGCTTTATCTCCAGCCAGTTCAGCGACGCTGTTTCATTCTCAATTTTGATAATTGTCCTTTTAATCAAGCCGACCGGCATACTCGGCAAAAACTTAAGTGTGAAGGTTTGATATGGCGCCGCGATTTCCGTTTCGTTCAACCATAATACTGAGCATTATCGGAATCCTGGCAGTGATCATTCCGCTTTCCCTTATGAAGGCCGGTATCATCGACGCTTATACCGCCCGTATTTTTACAATGGGCGGCGTAAACGCGTTAATGGCAATGTCGGTTAACATGGTTGTCGGCATTACCGGACAGCTTTCCCTGGGTCAGGCGGGTTTCCTCGCGATAGGCGCTTATTCCTGCATTTTTTTCAATCTTGACGTAGGGCTGCCCCTTCCGCTCTCGGTGCTGTGCGCGGTTATTATCACCACGGTCGCCGGCTTTTTAATCGGTTTTCCGGTGCTGAAACTTACCGGGGATTACCTCGCGATTGTAAGTATTGGTTTCTCGGAAATTATCCGCGTGGTATTTATCAACATGAAAGCCCTTACGGGCGGTCCCAACGGAAGGCCGTTTCATACGCCTTTCATGCTGAACGGCCAGTTGGCGTTTATATTAGCGACGGTAACGGTGATTATCGTCCTGGCTCTGCTGCAGAATTTTCTCCGTTCCAGCTACGGCCGGGCGATCAGGGCGTGCAGGGAAGATGAAATTGCGGCTAACGCAAACGGAATTAATATTTTCCGTTATAAAATGCTGGGTTTTGTCATTGCCGCTTTTATAGCCGGTCTTGCCGGCTGTGTCTACGCGATGGTTGTCGGTTTTGTTAAGCCGGCCATAGCGTCGTTCCTCAGTTCCGTTGACTACATTATTTTTGTCGTTTTGGGCGGTATGGGTTCCATGACCGGCGCCATTCTCTCCGCTTATGTAATTACCTATTTACAGGAATTCCTGCGCTTCCTGCAGGATTACCGCCTCTTGATATATCCGATGATACTTATACTCGTTATGCTGTTCCGTCCCCAGGGCCTTTTGGGAATGAAAGAATTTTCCATAGTGGGCTTCATTGATAAGGTTTACGGCAAAGTCCTCAGGCGGATAAAGAAGGAGAAATCATGAGCAAAGCATATTTACGACTTGATGTGCGTGATCTCTTCATCGAATTTGGCGGGCTTAAAGTCATAAGCGGTTTTTCCTGCGAACTGTACCACGGGGAACTTGTCGGGCTTATCGGCCCCAACGGAGCCGGCAAGACGACGGTATTTAATATGCTCTCAGGAATATACACACCAACCGGAGGGGAGATTGAGTTCCGCGACCACGATGGCGTAAATTACCTTGTGAAGAATCTGATCCCTTCCAGACTGAACAACCTTGGCCTTGCCAGGACTTTTCAGAATATTCGCCTGTTTTCCAACCTTACTGTCGAGGAAAATATCCTTATCGCGTTACATTCAAGCAGAAAAAGCGACCCCATTGACGCGCTGTTCCGGCTTAAGCGTTTCAGGGTTGACGAGCAAAGGATGATAGCCCAGTCGGATAAACTGCTTTCCCTTTTTAAAATTGATAAGAAGAAACATGAACTGGCCCGCAATCTTCCCTACGGTGAACAGCGCAAGCTGGAGATTGCCCGCGCCCTGGCCTCCAATCCCTGCCTCCTCCTGCTTGATGAGCCTGCCGCCGGGATGAACCCCCAGGAAACAGAAGACCTGATGAATATAATCAGCTTTATCAGAAAAGAATTTGACCTGACGATCCTTTTGATTGAGCATGACATGAAGCTGGTAATGGGTATATGCGAGCGTCTAATAGTGCTGGATTACGGGCGGATAATCGCCACCGGTTCCCCGGACGAGATAAAAAATAATCCGGCTGTTATCAAAGCTTACCTGGGGACGGAGGCCGTAAATGGCTGAGACTCTGTTAAAAGTTGAAAACCTTGTGGTAAATTACGGGGCAATACGCGCCCTGAGGGATATTTCCTTTGAAGTGAACGAGGGGGAAATTATCACCCTGATTGGGGCAAACGGAGCCGGCAAGAGCACGACGCTTCACGCCATTTCCAACATCATAAAAAAAACTTCCGGCACGGTTACATTTAACCAGCGTGATATAAGCTCTGTTCAGCCTGACAACATTGTCGCCTCCGGCCTTGTGCAGGTTCCGGAAGGCCGGCGCATATTCGCCAATTTAACCGTTCGTGATAATCTGGAAATGGGCGCGTATACCCGTTCCGGAAACAAAGCTGAAAAAATTGCGATACGAAAAGATATGGATAAAGTTTTTGATACTTTTCCCAGGTTAAAAGAGCGTTTACGACAGTTGGCGGGGACGCTTTCCGGCGGCGAACAGCAGATGCTCGCCATGGGCCGCGCTCTTATGGCAAAGCCCCGCCTGCTGCTTCTTGACGAGCCCTCAATGGGTCTTGCCCCCATCCTTGTTGATGAGATATTCTCGGTTATCAAGGGAATCAATGAGACAGGGACGACGGTTTTGCTTGTTGAGCAGAACGCTTACAAGGCGCTGGCCGCGGCGTCGCGGGCCTACATACTTGAGACGGGAAAAATTGTCAAAAGCGGCAAAGCGTCAGATTTAATGAAAGATGAAGCTGTTAAGGCCGCTTATTTAGGTGGATGACGTGGAGGATATACGGGAGTAATGGCGCGGAAAGTCTACATTGATTACAACGCAACGACTCCGCTCAGACCGGAAGTAAAAACCGCCATCACAGAAGATTTGGATATTTTTGGTAACGCTTCCAGCATGCACGCGTCCGGGCGGCTTGCCCATTCGCGTGTGGAAGAAGCCAGAAGCTCCGTAGAAAAACTTATTGGCGCGAAACAGCGTACCGTCTATTTTACATCCGGGGGCTCAGAATCAAATAACGCCGTGTTTCAGACTATGAGACAGCTTGCTTCAGCGCCTAACGGCAGCCCCTTGAAAGAAGGCCGCTGCGAGTTTATCACCAGCGCCATAGAGCACCCCTGCGTGCTTAACTCCGCCAAGTACCTGCAAAGCCTGGGTTTTAAGGTAAGCATTCTTCCGGTTGACGAATACGGCAAGATCGACATGGACGCTTTTAACAAAGCGTTAAGCGATAAAACCCTTCTTGTTTCCATAATGATGGCTAACAATGAGATAGGGACCATCCAGGACATTAAGGAAATCTCATCTCTTGTGAAGGCCGCCGGCGCCCTTATGCATACAGACGCAGTGCAGGCGCTCGGAAAAATACACGTCAACGTTGACGAGCTTGGAGTGGATTACCTTACCGCCTCGGCGCACAAGATTTACGGGCCAAAGGGAATCGGGGCACTGTACGTACGCAAAGGCTCGCCGCTTTTGCCCCTGATACACGGCGGTCATCAGGAAGACGGCCTGCGGGCGGGAACCTACAACAACATAGGTATTCTCGGCTTCGGCGTGGCGGCGAAAATTGCGGAGAAAGAGCTTGACGCTTACGGAAAAGAAACCGCCAAACTGCGCGACCGCCTGCGGGAGGGCCTTGTAAAAACGATTCAAAACATAAAAATAAACGGCCATCCCGAGGATACGCTGCCGAACACCTTAAATGTTTCATTCCCCGGCGCGGAAGGGGAGGCTATACTTCTTTCCATGGATTTAGCCGGGATAGAGGCTTCGACAGGATCGGCCTGCGCCTCAGGCAGCCTTGAGCCGTCTCATGTGCTTATGGCGACAGGCCTTGAACCGGAACTTGCCCACGGCTCGATCCGTTTCAGCCTGGGCTGGGGTATTACTGTTGAGGATATTGATTATATAATAGAAACATTGCCGCCCATAATAAACCGGCTTAGGGCGATGGGAGGAATGTATGCCTGATTGGCTGTATTCGGATACAGTTAAGGAGCATTTTACAAACCCTCGTAATGTTCTTTTGGAAGACGAGACTTCTTTTTCATACAACGCGAGAGGACAGACAGGAAACATAAAGTGCGGAGATCAAATGCTGATGCTCCTTAAAATTGACAATGATATTATCAAAGATGTGCGCTGGAGAACCTACGGCTGCGCCAGCGCCATCGCCTCAACAAGCATGCTTTCGGAAGTGATAAAGGGCATGAAAATAGAGGACGCCTATAAAGTAAAGCCGGAGGAACTTGTTGAAAAACTTGGCGGCCTGCCTTCGTACAAGATCCACTGTTCCGTGCTGGGCGACAAGGCCCTTCGCGCCGCCATTGACGACTACCTCACCAAAACCGGCAGGCCGGGAATGCTGCAGGAAGAGGTTACCGAGATTTGCAACTGCCTGGGCATCACCGACAAAGACATTGAAAACGCCTACCAGAACGGGGCCAGAAGCTGGGAAGATCTGCAGCAGGCCACCAAGATAGGCACTGTCTGCGGAAACTGCAAAGAAAAAGCGCTGGAACTGCTGCACGGCCTGGAACACATCTACGGGATGTAAAGCGCGTTCGCAGGCCGACGGTATGTTTTATTTGTATTGCGCGTCAAGTCCCTTAAATTCTACAAAACTGTTCTTTACCAGAGCGTCGATGTTCACGTCCTTTGAAAGCATACCAATTTCCTGAAGCTGAGGAGCTACTATTCCAAATTGTTTTTTTGCGCCGCTGACAGACGGAATATAGTTAAATTTCTTAAGAACTTTTGCGTTTACTTCCTCGTTACCGGCTACATAGTTTTTTTCAATTTGAATATGCGCTATTTCATCTTGATGTCCATTAACATACGCGCTCGCTCTTTGTATCGCGCGAGTATATTTTTCCGCAATATCCCTGTGTTTTTCTATAAGCCTGTCGCTCACATAAGCTACACAGCAGTATTGATCACAGTAAGGTTTGTCAACCGCTGAATCAAGCAGAGTGACATATCCATATTCATTCGCGGCTATTGAAGATGTAGGTTCATTCAACGCTATAGCGTCTACGCCTCCGTTCGCCAGAACAAGGGCTAAGTCTGATAAATTGTAAATAACAAATTCAACTTCGGAAGTTTCCGGGCTTACATCAACACCCAGGTCGGCGAGAACACGTTTTATGTAAACAGTAGGACTTCCTGTCATACTTGGAACTCCGACTTTTTTCCCTCTTAAATCTTCCGGTCTATTAATGCCGGAATTCGGTTTTACCAAAGTTATATCGC
>Ga0268262_10005933_pt1 | contig 11907 bp, 13 predicted proteins | sample TergutNc150P3_FD_190354 | JGI IMG/M metagenome (GOLD analysis project Ga0268262, IMG submission 190354) | Nasutitermes corniger P3 segment gut microbial community from laboratory colony in Florida, USA - Nc150 P3 (SPAdes) (version 2) | ecosystem: Host-associated > Arthropoda: Insects >... | reverse complement strand
GAGCCGATAGGCGAGTTCTCGGCGATGCTGAAATAACCAGGGGGGTCCAGGGGGCGTAGCCCCCGGCGCGGGTGGGGTCTGGGGCAGGGCTCGCGAGAGCCCTCCCCCAGCGGGGTCTGGGGCGGAACCCCTGCTAGGTGGTTACATATTCCCGCTATTTTTCGTAATTTTCATAATTACTTGAAATCAGAAAAAATAAAATCGTATATTCCCATATTCACCCGCTGTTTTACGTTGACACTTTTGAAAAATAGGCGTAAAATAGGCGTAATTTAAATATATGGGGGTATTGAAAATGACCGAAACGACAAAGCCAGCCGAAATAAAAGACCAAATAAAAACGGCCACAGAGGCACCTGAACAGCCCCAGGATAAGCTTTCGACAGACCCCGCAGAGGATAAGCCAGCCCAGAGCGAATCCGACAAGAAAAAAAGGAATCGAGGCGCACAAATGTTGAACGATAATAAGATCAAATCACTAATAAAAACCGCTCAGGAAGATAAAACCTGGCCTTTAAATGGACGGCGTTTCTATGATGGAACAACAGGGCTCAACATAAAAATCTATTCAAGTGGCGTGGCATATTGGCTGTTCCGCTTCCAGACAGAGGCGATCCGAGATGGAGAGTTAAAAGTTGTCCGTCCTGAAATATCTTTTGGGACATACGGCCACCGAGCCGGTCAAGTATCGCTTGCCCAAGCCCGAGAAAAGGCCGAAGCGGCAAGGGTTGGTTTACGAGAAGGGATCAAACCGCTTGGCACATATGGAGCCGTCCGGGTAAAAAGACAAGAACGGGCAGAAAAAAAGACGTTCAGAAAAATCTCAGAAGAATGGCTCGAAACCTGGAAAACCGGAAATGTTAAATCGACAATCGATAAAAAAATAAGGCATTTAAAAAACTTTTTATATCCGAAAATTGGCGGACTTTTACTATCCGAAATTTCATTTTCACATTTAGATGAATTGCGAATTGATTATTTAAATAAAGGAGGGAAATGGACCAGAAACTGCCAACTTGACAAGTTGATCGATATTCTTTCACAAATTGCGGAGTATGCTAAGATAAATGGGATTCAAGGATATATCACCCTTGATGAGCATATCGCAAATTTTCGGAGGATCTACAAAAACAGAGAAAAAACAACGCACCATAAGACAGTGCTTCAGTATGACGGAATCCAGAATATTATAAAAACAGTTGATAGCACAAATAAAGCAGGGATAATCTCTGATCAGGTTGCTATTTACTACACAGTATTGATGCTTGTATTCTGTAGGCCGGGCGAATTGATTCAAGGAAAATTTGCGGATATAGATAAAAAAGCGAAAATTTGGTATCAGCCTGATCAGGAAAAATCTACAAAACGAAAAGCCATAATTCCTTTGTCAGACAAGGCTTTTTCCCTGCTTATGTCGCTTAGAACATCAGAGGAAGATGAAGGATTTTTTTTCAAATCGCCGAAAAAATCGCCGAAATTTGAAGGTAAACATCTGAGTAAATCCGTAGTAGAAAAAGCCTTAAAAAAAATAGGGTTAGGCGAAAAGCAATCGCTTCACGGCTTCCGCCGAACCGCCAATATAATTTTGAAACAAAAGGGATTTTCGCAAGAATACCGAGATGCACAATTGGCACATGTGCAAAATAAGGTTGATGAATCATATGATGATATGGACGCGCATATTGAAGCCCGGCAAAAAATGTTGAATTACTGGACCTTAGCGCTTAAAGCGATTGAAGACGGGGCAGACGAGCTACCCGACCCCAAGCCTTTTAAAGTATAACCTCAGGCGGTGGCGGTGAAGCCATCGAGGCAGGATAGTCATCCTGAAGCCGTTGAAACATCGAGATTAGCCGCTGATGTATGTTCGGATTGTTTTTAAAATGGAATTCAGTGGCATATATCCATTCTTCGCGTTCCCTCGAATTATCATTTTTAAACATTTGCTCCACCAAGATACCCGCCGCAATTAACTGGCTGTTTCGCTCTTTCCGTTTCGTTTCGGATAGTTTATTTTCCATCATTTGGAGCCTCGCTTTCGTTTCGGAAATTTTTTGTTCGAGTGTCTTAGGTGTAGTCTTCGCCATAGTGTTTTCCTCCGTTTCGTTTCTTCATAATACCCCGCTAATCTTTGCAGTTCAAGCTGTTCGCGTCAGCTTTCCACTTTTGATTTTGCCGCTTGCTAACGTCATTTCCGTACGTTAGTCTTTACACAAGGGCGCACTTATGCATTCCCTTCGGGATTGCGTGCGAAAGACAAGAGGCAAAAAACAAAATGGCAATATTCCGCTTAGAAGTTAAGACCGTAAGCCGAGCTAAAGGCCGGAGTGCAACCGCCGCTATCGCCTATAGATGCGGAGAGCGTATAAAAGATGAACGGACGGGCCAGATATACGATTACCGCCGCAAACGTGGAGTTGAATATAAAGAATTGATTTTTCCCTCAGAAGTCAAGAGCCGGTCCCGGTCGGAAATCTGGAATCAAGCAGAGCAAGCAGAAAGGCGAAGGGATGGAGTTGTTGCGAGAGAGTATCAGCTTGCCCTCCCGTCCGAACTATCTTCAGAATCAAGAAAAAATTTAGCTCTTGTTTTCGGAAAGATTTTAACTAATCGTTATAACGTAGTGGCTGATATAGCAATCCATAAACCGCACCCACAAGGAGATGAAAGAAATTTTCATGCACACCTTCTAACCACTTCAAGGCAAGTAAAAAATGACGGCTTGGCAGAAAAAACAAGAATTTTAGATGATAAAATTAGTGGTCCTAAAGAAGTAGAAAGTCTGCGGAGAATTTGGGCAACTCTAATCAATGATGCATTCGATAAAAACGGAATTGCCGAAAGAGTTGACCACCGCTCTTATCAGGAGCAATGCATTGATAAGTTGCCAGCAATCCATCAAGGCCCTGCCGTGACAAGCATGGAACGCCGAGGCGAGGAAACAGAAATCGGAAACCTTAATCGAGAAATCGCAAAATTTAATCTATCTCAATCTCAAGACCTAGAAGCAGAAAGAGCCGCCCGAGCCCAGGCTTGGGCACAGAAAAAAATCCAGGACGCAATCGACGATCGGAGACGACAATTCGAGGAAGAAATCAGTTTAGATCAGTTAGAACAGCAGCAAGAAACTGAACATCACCAACTAGGAGGCCATCATGTCTGAGCAACCCCAAACTATTCAACCAACACCAATCCGAATCAAGGTCCATACTCCGCAATCTCAAACCGAAGATGAGCGGATAAATAAAAAACTTTCTAACCTCGAAACTCATATCCAAGATTTTAAAAGAACTCTTGAAGATTTGCGGGCCGAAGAACGAAAAGTTGGACTTCTTGAACGAATAGTATACGCTATTCTCCGCCTTTTTAACTTCCTTTTCGGCACTAAATTTAGCCTTGCCACCTATCAAACAATGAAAGCCCCCGAAACTCCAAAAGAGCAAATAAAAACGGCCACCGAGGCCCCCCAGACGGCCCGAGAGAAGCTTTTAGAACAGCCCGCAGGGGATAAGGCAGCCCAAGCCAAGGCCAAGGCTAAATCGGCCCTGGCGGCCCGCTTCGCCGAAGCCGACCGAGAAACAGAAACCAAAATTAAGCCGGTAAAGCCTACCGAGACAGAAACCGAGACCAAGGCCCTAAAGGTGAAATATGAACAATATGAATCTTAATGACAGATTATCTCTTATCGACATGGAAGTGCAAGCTTTATCTATCGAGGCTAAAGCTGCCATTCAAGCAATCGGCCAAAAACATAAGCGTTTAGAGGAAATCTTAATCAGAGTTCTTTCCGAGTTGGAACAAAAAGGAGGTAAAGCCGAATGAGTGATGACCATAATATCAGTATAGAAGAACAGTTACTAGCTCTTGGCGTAGAAGTTCGCGATTTAAAGAAAGACGCAATATCAACGCTTCAAGCGGCAATCAACTTGAAGGATAGTGTTCAAGAACTAATCGTATCACACCAAGTCGACTACAAGGCCAACCAAAAAGCCATAGGCGAAATTATCGAAGCCGTCCCCGTCCAAGTTCGAGCAAGTATAAATGCATCCGTTGAAGATGTTATAGCAGATACCTTAAAGGGGCTTCGAGGTGGAGCCAAGGAAGGTAAAGAGGCTATCCAAGATATACGCGACGAATCCATTAAGACTATAAGATTATTTCGGGCCGCTGGAGAAGAAATCGCTCAATTAATCAAACGGCGAAACTTGGCGCAATATCTGACCATAATAGCAGTTTCCATTATTTGCCTTATTGGGATTCATTTTTACTATCAACAGCAAGTAAACGAGCTGAATATAATCAGAGCGGAGAGGGCGAAAATGGGCGAACATGGGATAGATGTTCATCTTGATAGCGGCACCAATGGCTTGTGGATTGTTTTACCAAGAGGCGCTAAAGCAACGAAATCACGAGATTTTAGCGAAGGCCGCCAAGGTATTAAGGTTGAGAGATAACAAACAAAACAAGGGGTGAACTATGTTTGATTTTTTAACGCCTGAACAAAATGTAAAAGTAAAAAACTTTTGTGATTGCTTGCACGAACTTGAAGCCGAAGTCGTAAATTTTTATCTTGAAGGTTTGAGAAAGTATAAAGATATTAACCTGGATGTTGTAATAAATGAATTAGTGAATATCAATATAAACCCTGAAAAAAGCTTGATATTACAGATAACTGAAACCATGATCCGTGGTAAATGCTTAGCGAGGGAAAAATGATATAATGGCTTGCGACTTCTGTAGTTGCCGAATCACAAGAGGCGGAGAGAGGCCCAGGACAAACCGAGCCTCTCTTTTTTTGGAGGGGAATTATATTCTTTATTTGCCATAAATCCTGTGTTATACTGGCTTCAAAATTCGATAATGATGGAAACTGCAGATAACGAATTGACGGCGGGGATTTAACAATGAAGACGTTATTTGATGCAGGAACCAAGCCCAAAAAAGAGAAGAAGGAAAAACAGTATATCTATATCGTTCAATGGGCTTTGGAAAAAGCCAAATGCAAGATAGGCAAGACTAATAACCTACAACAACGACTTAAACAATATAACAGCACAACGGGCGTATCAAAGGATAACCCATATACATATTTGTTCACCTGTGAAGTCAAAAATATGCAGGAGGTTGAAAATGCCGTTAAAGCTGAATTTATGATTCAACGCGAGGAAGCAAATAAAGAAATCTTTTTTTATAATACACCTTTGTTCAATGGATACGTCAATTTTATCAGAACACACAAATCATTTATTAAAGAAATTTTTATCAAGCCAGAAGAAAAAAAACAGATTGTAAAGATAGTAAAAAAGACGGCCCCGACCCTTAAAGAACGAGGATTGACTACAAAAGATGTGATGCAGAGGGCGAAGAGGCGAACTGATAATGATGAATTTTATACTAGACTTGAAGATGTTGAAAAAGAACTATCCCACTATCCTAAAAGCGTATGGAGAAACAAAACCGTTTTTTGTAATTGCGATGACGCAGTTGATAACAATGAAAACAATACATCCGCTTTCGCATTATACTTCTTACGGAATTTTAAAGAGCTTAAATTAAAGAAATTGATATGCACCCATTACAGCGGAGTTGTGGATTTATTTAATCAAGGTGCAATGGGTTATGTATTCACAAAAACCGGGTTTAGGGAAGTAAAAGATTTAAATTATCTAAAAAAATACCCTCCCAATTTTGCTGGAAGTTTTGATGACGAACTATCGTTAGAAATATTGAAAAACGAAGCGGATATCGTATGCACAAATCCACCATTTTCAAGAATGATAGATTATTGGAAAGTCACTATTGAAAGCGGTAAGAATTTTTTAATTATTTCTAGTGTGGCAGTTCCTTTAACAACAGCGTATGTTCACTATTTCAAAAATCAAAAGGTATGGGCAGGGTATGAAGAAGTAAATTGGTTCTTAACTCCAAAAAGGGAACTTACAAGGGCTTCTGGATATTGGTTTACAAATATTCCTATTAAGAACAGACCAAAACATGATCTCCTAAAAATAATACCCTTAAAAGACATCCCCCCTCAACATAAACAATATGATGATTCTAAAATGCTGATTGTAGATAGGGGTTATATTCCTAGTGATTATAAAAAGCCTTTTGGTGTATCCACTCGTCCAATACTAAATGGCTTATTAGAAAAAGGATATAGCATAATTTCAGATAAAGAATATTACCCATATATAGACGGTGAAAAGAAATATTCAAGGGTTTTGGTGCAAAAGGATTAACCACCTCCGATCCGAAATATTTATACATGAGGCCAAAATTTTCAGATATGCCGGAGAAAGCCGAAGAAGGTTCCTGATGGTGTAAGTTTACCGCCTTTTCGGTCAAACGGTCCGCGCCTTAATCCTTCCTTTTTCGAGAAATCCGCTGAAAGACCGTCCCGACCAGATGGGGGCAAGCCCCCCCTGGACCCCCCGAAGAAAAAGAAAAAATGTTTAATTACGTGGGGATAGAAACCTAAGTAGCAACTAGCTTATTAGCCTTTTAGCCTCTTAGGTAATTAGCTGAATTAAATACGGAAACGAAAAATTAAGGCTTGACATCAGGGCCAAGAAATCTTATATTTAATCGTGGGCAAAAACTCACAACTGAATTAAAACGAAATTTTCTTAAAATTAAACAAATAAGGCCAGCGTGGCCCTTCCATTATTTTTATCTTTTTTCCAGAGGAGCTAGAAACATGAAGATTTATCAGCCTGAAAGTAATACGCCTTTATTCGTCGACCCACACATTTTTTATCCCAAGAGATATGTATTTCCGTTTTTTGGGGTTAAATCAACACTCGGAAATGAATTAATCCGCGCTGGATTTATCCCAGAGATGAAACAGCCGTATCCCGGAAAAGATGTAAGAGGGCTTCATGGTCAAGATATTATTGATACATTAAAGAAGCACCGGGAAGATTGCACTAAGCGAGAAGTGGAGAAGCCCAAGCGCGGACGGCCACCAAAAGAAAAGAAGCCCGAGGCGGCCGAGCCAACAAAAAATTAATTCAGGTTATTTTCTTGATTTTTTCCCTATTTTTTTAGGCCAAAAAGGCCTGGAGGTGGATTATGACTAGCTATATTAAAAAACTAGAAACCCTACGCCGGATAAAAGATTTTTACAGATGGGAAACTATCAAGGCATGGGATCTTAACGACATTGATTTTTTTTCAGAGATTCGGCAGGCATGGAGTAAAGCAGAAGATGAGTATTCCCAATATGCCTTAGACATTTTGCCGGATATAGTTACCTTAATTAATAGGCTTATTAATAAGCCTAATCAAGCCGACAGCAAGAAAAAAAAAGGTAAATGGATAGAGATTCAGTTGCCATCAGTTTAAATTTTTTCTTTTTTTTTTGGCCGACAACCGGCCTGGAGGTGGAGTATGACCGAAGCCAAGGCGGGCCAAGCTGCCCGAGTAGATGCAGGTTTGGAAGAACATCCGAAATTGCCTTTTCCTTATGAGAAGGCCAAAGAACAGGCAAAGATTAAGATAGCGGCCCGGATTGCGGAAAGAGAAGCAGACAAAGCGATCCGAGCTTGGGATAAGGCTAGGGGCGTTAAGGCCAAACCGAAAACAACGGCCACAATGAAGGAATCAGACCAACCCCGATTGTTTTAAGTTTTTTTCCCCTTCCAAAATTTTTAAAAAAAATACTGGCTTGGAAGTGGACACTTTCAAGCTATTTCCCGATATTTCTTTTTTTTATTTTTATTTTTAAAGGAAAGGTGTATACATGAAAGATGAACTAACTCCCGGATTAGGATATGTTGTCGACGCTAACGGAAAGAGCCAAGCCACCACAATACGCGATTTTAGGATTAAGCGAAACTATGAGGGCAAATGGTGTTCTTTACACAACAACAGCGACATTCACGGAGGGAAGCTAAGTATGAAGCAACAAGCCATAGACCATGATTTAACCGTGACGGACTATCGAATCAGAGACTGGCTAATTGAAGACATCGGCCATCTTGATACTTTTGTCGATATTCCTCAACATCATATGGCTAAAGAGCTTCGACTTAATAAGTCGAATGTGAGCAAGTCAATAAAGCATTTAGTGGAACTGGAAATTCTACAGAGAGATGATTTTTTAAAAAAATATCGCTTCAATAAAGCGTATTTATTCGCAGGAAGCTTAGACGAAGCTATGACTGTAAAACGCAGATATAAAAATAAAGTCAAAGCCGAACAAGCTAAACCGAAATGGCTAAATTAATATAGATAGGGATCTGAAGAATATAAGATCTGGAAGATAAGATAATATACATAGTTTTCCCTCGGAAAACTATACAGCCCAACAATTTAAGTTGGTACTGTTACCAACTTAGTTGGTAACAGTACCAACTTAAATTTTTCTAAGCTGTTCTTTGAAAGTTCTGAAAGATAGGCCTTGAGATTTTTTCTGGCCGCTTGACACGTTGTATTGACAGACAACAAAGTTGTCTATCAATACAACATCACTTGATGATACCTGGTTAAGAAAGCGAAAAATATAGGCGTGAAAATAGGCGTAAGATTTATTTTTAAGCCGTTCGGTTTTTGGTATTTTCTTTTTTAAATTCAATAACTTATAAAAAAATATAAAACCCTGGCGAGGTCTGGGGCGGAGCCCCAGTCTAATGAGGCTTAATCCGGCTTAAGGCCGGAATCGTCCAACTCGTTCCGGCCCAGGCCGATCTCACTTAACCGCTCCAGAAGTTCCAGCCAGGGAGGCTCTGTTCTCTGGGCCCAGATGTCGGCGGCCAGGCCGTGGGCCCGGACCAGGCGGGCCAGATCCCTCGGCAGGCGGGCGTAGGTCAGGGCCGGCCAGCCCGATTGCCTGAGGCCCAGGCGTTCTCCGGGCCCGCGCATTTCCAGGTCCAGTTCGGCCAGTTCCAGCCCGTCGGTCAGGCGGGTCAGGGCGGCCAGGCGGCGGTCGCCGGATTCGGTACGGTTCTGGGGCAGAAGAAGACAATAGCCCAATTCGCCCCCCCGCCCCACCCGGCCGCGAAGCTGGTGGAGGGCGGCCAGCCCGAAACGCTCGGCCCCATCAATGAGGATGGTCCGGGCCGCCGGGACATCCACCCCGACTTCAATGACGGTGGTGGCCACCAGGATGCGGATTTCCCCCCGGCGGAAACCGGACATGACTTTGCTCTTGGCCGCCGCTTCCATCCGGCCGTGCATCAGGCCCAAGGTGAATTCTTTACCGGCCAGGCGGCCCAGGTCCCGGTAAACCTCCTCCAGGCTGGGGCCGGCCGTTTCGGCTTCGCCCCGTTCCAGGCGGGGCAGAACCACAAAACCCTGGCCGCCGGCCCGGACCAAATCCAGGAAACGCAGGTAGGCAACGGAACGGTCTTCAAAAATAAGGGTTTCAGCCGGGGAACGGCCGGGGAGCAAACCCTCCAGGCGGCTGGATTCCATATCCCCGTAGAGCATCAGGGCCAGGCTGCGGGGTATGGGGGTGGCCGAAAGGGCCAGAAGATCCACCCGGGCGTTTTTTAGCCTCAAGGCCAGGCGCTGACGCACACCAAAGCGGTGCTGTTCGTCAATAACCGCGAGGCGCAGGTCCTGAAATACGGTGGCCGAGGCCAGGAGGGCCTGGGAACCCACGGCCAGGCGGGCCCGGCCCGAGGCCAGGGCCAGGCGGGCGGCCTTAAGTTCGGCGGGGCTCTGGCCGCCGCTGACCAGGACGGTAGCCCAGCCCAGGGCCTCGGCCGGTCCTTTAAGGAAATCGAAATGCTGGCGGGCCAAAACTTCGGTGGGGGCCATGAGGGCGGCCTGGCCGCCCCGGCCCAGGCTGAAGAACAGGGCCGCGGCGGCCACGGCGGTCTTGCCGCCCCCAACTTCGCCTTGTAGCAGGCGGGACATGGGCCGGGGGGCCGAGAGATCGGCCACGATCTCTTGGGTGACCCGGCTCTGTTCCGGGCTGGGGTCAAAGGGCAGGCTTTGCCAGAAAGCCGAAAGGGCCGCCCGGCCCCGGTCCAGGCCGGGACGGGGCGGGCCGTCCGGCCCTTCGGGGCGGGCCAGGAGAATCAAGAGGCGCCAGAAGAGAAGCTCAAAGAGGGCCAGGCGGCGGTGAGCCCGGGTCTGGTCCGGCTTGGGCGGCGGGCCTTGGAAATCAGGGGGCGGGTTGTGGAGAACGGCCAGTTCGGCCACCGGGTCGCTAAGTTCCCGCTCCGCCAGCCAGGCCGGGGGCAAAAGGGGCGGCGCCTGGGCCAGGAGAGATAAGGCCTGGTCCATTAATTTCTGGACCAGGCCGGGGGAAAGACCGGCCAAGGGCGGATAGACCGGCCGCAAGCGGCCCGGGGCGGCCTCGGCCGCCCCGGTTTCCCCGGTAAAATCCAGGTCCGGGTGGACCATCTCCAAGGGGCTGCCCGGGCGGACCAAGCCAAAGACCTGGAGGCGGGAGCCACGGGGCAGATGAAGGTAGGAGGGGCTGTTGAACCACAAGAGGCGCAGTTCACCGCCCTCTTCATCGGCCATCACCGCCTCCAGGTAGCGGCGGCCCCGGGAGCGGCCCGGGCGGGAGCGGACCACGACCCCGGCCACCAAGGCCGTTTGGCCCGGAGCCAGTTCGGCCACCCGGCTGATGCGGCGGCGGTCCTGATAGGCGCGGGGGCTTAGGGCCAGAAGGTCGCCCGTGGTCCTAAAGCCCTCTTCCTCCAGCCGGGCCAGGGTCTTGGGGCCCACGCCTCGAAGTTCGCCCAAAGGGGTGGTGAAGGCCGGGCAGTCGGGCCAGGGAAACATAGAGAGAGCCTCAAGCGAAGAGCCTCAAGCGAAGAAAAGGCCGGCGGAGCCGGACCTTTTCTTCGCTTGGCTCTATAGGGTGAGCCGGCTAACGCCGGCTGGCTTAAGATTTGGGAAGCCCGGCTTAATCTTCAGGAAGGGCTGATTAATGAGGATTTTTGTTCTCTGGCTAGGCGCGAACGTTTTTTTAAGCGGAGACATATTAAAAATATGTCGAGCATTAAAAAACGTGCGCAACGAAGCCAGAGGGCAAAAAGACCATTAATCTAATCAGTTGGCGAAGACGGACTTATACTTCTGCATATTCTCCATGACTTCGCCCAGACCGAGCACCACGGAGAGGAGAGGTTCCTCCGGGACGTGGACCGTGAGGCCGGTCTCCAGGGCCAGGCGCCGGTCCAGGCCGGCCAAGAGACTCCCGCCGCCGGTGAGGTGCAAGCCCTCCCGGGACAGATCGGCGGCGAATTCCGGCGGGGCCTGACTGACCAGAAGCTTGACCAGATCCACGAATTCCTGGATCAGGCCATCCAAGGCCCCGCGCAAGTCATCGCGGGTGAGGTTCATCTTCTTGGGAATGCCGGTCAAGACTTCCTTGCCCCGGCACTGGACAACGTCCGGCTCCCCGGACAGAGGCCTGGAGGAGCCGATGGTCATCTTGAGGTACTCGGCCATGTTGTCGCCCACGGCCAGGTTGAACTTTTGCTTGAGATGCTGGATGACGGCCTCGGTGGCCTGGTCCCCGGCCAGCCGCCGGGCTTCGGAAACGGCCGCGGCCCCCAGGGAGATGATGACCCCTTCGGAAGTGCCGCCGCCTATGTCCAGAACCATGCGGGCCACCGGTTCGGCGATGTTCAGGCCCAGGCCGATGGCCGCGGCCATGGGCTCATCCACCAGGCGGATATCCTTGCCCCCGGCCTGCTCGGCGGCCTCGATGATGGCCCGCATTTCCAACTGGGTGACCCCGATGGGCACGCCCACCACGATTTTGGGGCGGAAGAGACGGCGGCTGGCCCCGGCCTGGGCCAGAAAGCGCCGGATCATTTCCTGGGCCACGGCGAAATCGCTGATCACCCCGCACCTCATGGGGCGGATGACTTCCAGGCCCTTGGGGGTCCGGCCTAGATAGCTTTTGGCCTCCCGCCCCACGGCCAGGACCCGGCGGGT
>Ga0268262_10005932_pt1 | contig 11907 bp, 9 predicted proteins | sample TergutNc150P3_FD_190354 | JGI IMG/M metagenome (GOLD analysis project Ga0268262, IMG submission 190354) | Nasutitermes corniger P3 segment gut microbial community from laboratory colony in Florida, USA - Nc150 P3 (SPAdes) (version 2) | ecosystem: Host-associated > Arthropoda: Insects > Digestive... | reverse complement strand
CACCAGAAGGTGAACAGCAGTAGGCAAAAGCTATGGTAAATATATCATTAAATAGAATTACTCTATACGAAAAAAAGGGACAAAGTAATGAAGTTCTGCTAAATGATATATCCCTAGACATAAAAGCAGGTGAATTCATAACGCTAACTGGCCCCATTAACAGCGGAAAGTCTCGCATACTCAGAATCGTGGCTGGTTTAACCGAACCCGATTCTGGAAACGTGCTTTTCAACGGAAAACCTTTAAGCGAATTTTCTCCCAAATACGAAAACCTAGCGATGGTGTTTCGTTCCCAAGCTCTTTACCCTCATTTAACCGTGCGAAAAAATCTTGAATTTGGGCTTAAACTAGCCAACATTCCCAAAAGCACAATAAACACAAGAATAGCAGAAATTGAAGATTTGCTGGATATACCAAACATAATGGATTTGAAACCAGATGCTTTGCCTATTTCGGAAAGGCAGCTTGTGGCACTCGCACGTGCTTTTGTGAAACACCCTCAAGTTCTAATTCTAGACGAGCCAATTTCCGAGCTGGATTCTCAATCCAAAATAAAAATACAATCCATAATAAAACGTTTTTGCATAAATTTGCAAGCAACCGTTATGTATGCAACGCATAACCCTTCCGAAGCCATGACCTTAAGCAACCGCATAGTTTGCATAAACAAAGGAATAATATTGCAAGTTGGCACAAACTACGAGCTTTACAACCAACCTATAAACGAATCTGTAGCTAGATTTATAGGATACCCAGAAATGAATTTCATTGAATTTGAAACAGTAGAAGAAAACAACCACATCACTTTAAATTTCATAAATGCTAATTATTCCGTGGAAGTTCCTCCAAAACTGAAAGATGTTCTAAAGCATTATACAAAGGCAAAAATAGGCATTAGAGCGGAACATTTAAAAATTTCTGGCGAAGAAAGTCCATATACAGTTCCTATGATAGTGGAAATGCAAGAATATGCAGGCTCGCAGTCCATAATTTATGTTTCTAGAGAACATCAGACCTTGGCGGTAGAGGTGTCGATGAACAAGCGCTATGAACTTGGAGAAACTGTGTACGTTGAACCAGAGCAAAACGAAATGCACCTATTCACAAAAGGAAAACTTGTGATATGATGAAATTTTTGGTGCCCATTTTATTGCTTTGCTTTTTTTGCGGATGCAAAGAGAAAGTGCGTTCTGAAAAAATAATACACCTATGGGTTTTCAACAATAGCCCAAACCCACTAGACGATATGAATAAAATTTTAAAAGGGTTTCACGTTGAAAATCCGGGGTTAAAAGTTGAAGTTACCATTTTGGATTGGGGAAGCGGTTTATCAAAATTGAATTTGGCGGCGGCAACTCGCAATGGCCCAGATGTTGCTCAAGTTCCTTCAACTTGGGCTGCATCGCTCACCGATATTGACGCTCTTATGCCTTTGGATTCAATTACTGAAATCTGGGGAAATCCAGAACTATTCATAACGGGATCCAGAGAAACAATGAAACCAAAAAATTCAACAAGCATCACATCGCTTCCTTGGTTTTTGGATGTACGCCCTTTTTATTATAGCGAAGACGTTTTAAAGGCACTGCATATAGATCCAAATACGATAAGTTCAAGGGAAAAATTCAAGGAAGTTTTGCAAAAAGTGAAAGAATCAAACATACCGATAAACGAAAAAATTGTAAGCCCAATGGAATATCCGGCAAAGAACGACTGGAACATTGTTCATAATTTTGCATCTTGGATTTTCAGTGCGGGGGGTTCTTTTTTGAACAAAGATTTATCAAAGAGCAATTTGCTAGACAGCAAAACTTTAGATGGCATTTATTTTTACTTAGACTTTGTGAAAAACGGCTATAACGATTATTCCAATTTAGACAAAACAACAGCCGGCGTGAACAGTGATTTTGACCAAGGCAAAACAGCTTTTATAGGAGAAACAACTCAAAGAGTTCTTTATCTTGAAAACCAAAATCTTTTGCAAGGCTCAAACGCACAAGCGGTGAATTATGGCTGCATAGTTCCACCAACTGCAAAAAAAGACCAACCAGGAAAGTATTTTTTGGGTGGTTCAAATTTGGGAATTTTTAAAGCGACAAAAATAAAAAAAGAATCTTTGACCCTTTTAAGATATTTAACAACCCAAAGCGATGTTCAACTCAAATTTTCCAAAATGTCTGGTTATTTGCCAGCACTTGCAGAAACCTATAATCTGCCTTATTTTTCAGAAAATAAAAATCGCAAGATATTCCAAAAAATAGTGGAAAACGGACTCAGCTACCCCGCTGTGCCTTTTTGGAGCGCAATAGAAAACGATGTTTTAGTGAAAAGATTTAACAACATTTTCAACATAATAGCTAGCTCAGAAGGAAAGCAATGGCCACAGAGCAAAATAGAAGATGAACTTAAAAAAGCAGACAACGATATAAACGTTATTATAGGCAAGGACTTTCAAAAAAGGCATAACAAAAAATTATGAAACGACAGAACAACAGAATAGCACTGTTTTTTGCTTTGCCAACAAGCATTCTGCTCCTGTTTTTTTTAATATTGCCTGTTTTGTGCAACACCGTAATAAGCACACTAGACATCGGGAACGCTCCGGATTTATGGTCTTTCCATTCTTTTGTGTTTTTTGATAATTATTACGATGCCATTATGCAAGATGGTTTTATCAGTGCTGTTAAAAATTCCACAATATATACCATACTAACTACCTTATGCGTGAGCCTTGTAGGGTTGCTTGCGGCTATTTGTTTAAGAGAGCCTTTTAAGGGAAGAGGGATTGTTATATTCTTAATTATGATCGCGTGGTCTATACCAACTTATGTGGTTGGAATTTTTTTTGGTTATGTTTTTCAGCAAGACAACAGCCTCATAAATTTTATACTGTTTGATATATTGAACATAGATACAGTTTCGTCTTGGATGGGAGTGGGATGGAGCTATAACCAAGACGGGCAATTAATACCACCGAGATGGCTTGACCACAAATATTCCGTGCTAACAGTGGCTATTCCAGCTATATGGCACTACTGGCCGTATTCAATGCTTTTGTTTTTGGCAGGTTTAAATTCAATTCACAGCGATATAGACAGAGCCGCCACCATGGACGGAGCAGATAAAATCGATAAATTCTTTTACATAACAGTTCCTATACTTCGCCCTGTTTTGGTAGCTGTGCTAATTCAAAATTTTGTGATAAACATTTACAATTTCAACATTGTTGTTATGATGTTTGGCACTGGAACCATAACTCCAAGCAAAAACGCAGATATGATTATTCCATATATATTCCGCACAGCGTTCCAGTATTGGAATTTGGGAATTGGGGCTGCGCTATCTACAATGCTAATGCTAATGGTTGGAATTTCTGTTTTATATTATTACAAAAACTTAAACGGAAACTGATATGCCAAATTATTTCAAACGTATAAATTTCAGACGTGAAAAAATAGCTGTGGCATGGATTTTGGCGTTAATAAGTTCATTCCCTATATTATTCATAATTTGGCTATCCATATTAAATTCAGAGGACATTCAGAAATCTGTTTTTTTTCCTCAAAAAAGAAACGACAAAGTGACATTTTTTGTGCCAACGGAAAAAGATATAATTGTTGCCACAAATTTGGGATATATACGCAACTTTGAAGGCAAAGAAATTTTAAATATAAATTCAATTTCAACTGTTTATGCGCAAAATAAAGAAAGCCTATGGGCGTTTAGCGCAAATAGAGGTTTAATAGAAATAGATATGAAAGATAAACAAGAAAGAAAATCTTACGATTGGAATTTTTTTAGAGATAGCTACGAAAATTTTGACCAATCTAGATTTTTGGTTTCTGGCGATATTTTGCCAAAGCATTTTGCAGAGCTTGCAAATTACTTGAATACAGTTCCAGCACTTCCAAGTGAAAACGAAAACATAACGGTGTCGTCTTTGGTTGGATTTAAATTTTTTCCATCCGAAGAAATAATAAACCAGCTCAATTGGATTTTAGCAAACGATAAAACTCTCAACTCAATTTTGGATTATTGGACAAAACGAGAAGACTGGCTTAATCCGCAAATATATAACTTGAAAAAAAATAAAAATCTCTCTGAAAAAGAAAAACATTTGCTGTTTCGCTTTTGCCTATCGGAGTTGTTTCCAAACGAAATATCGCGTGTAAAATATTTTCCCTGGCAAGATTTATGGATTAGCCAAGTTGTAACCTCTGGGCTTGCAATTTTGGCAACCGAAAACAAAGTTGCAATAGGTGTTCGTGGCGATTTTTTCCCTGGAGTTGCCATTTTTGATACAGAAACAAAACGGGTAACCTGGATTACAGAAGCAACAGGGCTTCCGAATGCCTCTGTTCAAAATATAGTTAAAATATCAAAACCCGGTACTATTCAAAACGATACTATTTTAGTTGTGCACGATATTGGATTTAGCATTATTCAGCTTGAATCTGGAAAAATAATCCGCAATGTTATGTTTGGCGAACATGAACTGCCAGATTTGGCGGGGCAAAATTTATATATCAACGCCTATGATGAACCACCACCAAAAGAAAAAGTATTGCCAAACGAGATAATACTCCCAGATGATATAATTGTATTGCCAAGCAAAAAAGGATTACCGGCAAAAAAAACACCGACTTTGCCAACCAAAAAACCGCCTCTAGGCAAAAAAGCATTGCCGGAGCCAAAACCATTAATACCAGAGGTGAAAGCACTGCCAAACGAAAAAACATTGCTAAACAGGAAAATTTCCATAAACTATGGAACAAGGAACATAATATTTAACTACGATAATTTCAAAATCGAACACAAGCAAGAACAAGAGCTGGAACAAACGCTTGACTATTCATCCATAAGTTCTTATTACGAAAACAAAAATGGATATAAGTGGGTAGGCTACAACGATGGAAAGCTGGAGGTTTTGAACGAATCAAATCTCAACATCCAAACTAGCGCAATTCCAAAAGGCAAACGTACACTTCAGTGGAATAATTATCAAGATATAATAAAAATTATGCCTATAGGCCCATTCTTCAAAAATTCCATCTTGCTGAGTTTATCCATAAGCCTTCTTTGCACATTTTTAGCAATACTGCCTAGCTATGCCATATCTCGCCTTAGATTTTTTGGCAAAGCAGCCTTTGCAAGAATTATGCTGTCTTCGCAAGTACTTTCTAGCTTGCCTTTTTTAATTCCCATTTTTGTTATATTTAATATTTTTCAAATGAAATCTTTTCAGTTATTCAATAATTTCACAATTATCATACTTGTAAACATTGCGTTTTTCTTGCCACTGGCTGTACAATTTTTGTTCAATATGTTTAAAGCAATTCCGCCAAATTTGGAAGAATCGGCTATGATAGATGGTTGCACACCTTGGACAACATTTTGGAAAATAATTATTCCCATAATTTTGCCCTCTCTTGCAATATGCTTGGTTTATATATTCCTATTTGCCTGGGACGAAATTTTATTTATATGGATTCTCTCCACCGATTCAACCACGGCTACCCTGCCCGTTGGAATAAGGCTCACTGTTGGCCAGCTTGCAAACCGCCCAGAACTATTAATGGCTTTCTCCATTATAGCTTCTTTGCCGCCAATATTGCTATTTGCCCTTATTCAACCGCTTTTACTAAAAGAAAAGATAATGCCATTCAACTTGTTTAAACTTGTTTCTAAATTCTCTCAATGGAAAATATTTTTAAAACATATTCCCAAGTTTTTCTCTCAGAAGGACTTGGGAGCGAAGCTCCCCTCTTTTATGCGAAGCGCAGGCAAAAACACTTAAAAAACTTAGATTCGCTGTGTGTTTATGCTTCTGTTGAAAAAGAGAGTGAAGGGAGAATTTGCCAAAATCCAGAATTTTTGTATTTAACGGGCATAAACCAAAGCGGGGCAATTTTGGTTTTAGATCCTTTTGCGAAGGGGCAAAAACGGGAGATTTTATTTTTGAAAGAAAAAGACGCAAAAAAAGAATTTTGGAATGGGATAAGGCTAGGACTGCCGAGTGCGCTTATGAGAAAAATAACAGGCTTTGAAACAATTTTGCCTCTTGAAGAATTTAATCCTTGGTTTAAAAAACGAATTGCAAACCTAAAAGAAAAACACATCTATTCAAACAAAACCATAATCAATAAACTACGCCGACATAAATTGGAGGTGAAGGACGTTTCTAAAATTCACCTTGCGCAAAGGGTTATTTTGGAACCGGAGAGAATTGCCCTTGCTAAAAAAGCTCAGGTGATTGCAAAAGAGGCTTTTTTAAAAATTTTATCCCAAATTTCAAGCTGCAAAAATGAACGCGAATTGGCTGCCGAGCTTGACTGTGCTATGCTTTCCCAAACAAATAACGGACTCTCATTCCAAAGCATCGTGGCTGCGGGGAAAAATGCCTGCACTTTGCACTATGCAAAGAGAGACTGCGCTATTGAAAGCGGTAATTTAATCCTTTTGGATTTTGGCTGCCGCTATAATGCTGTGTGCTGCGATATTTCGCGTACAATTCCCGCAAGCAAAAAATTCAACCCTCTGCAAAAGTTGCTTTACAATATTGTTTTGGACACCCAAAAATTTCACGAGAGAAACGTTAAAGCAGGTCTAATTTTAAGTGATTTGGGCAAAGACGCTTGGCATTTTTTGGAAGAGCTTTTGGTTGAGCGTTTTACAAAACGAGGCGGCAAAATGAGACGTTGCTATAAACTAAAACCGCACGGCATTAGCCATTTGATAGGCGATATTGTGCACGAGGGTGCAGCAAACAGAAGCTATATGGAAAACCCTTTGGAGCCAAATATGCTCATTTCAAACGAGCCTGGTCTTTACGGGCATTTTGAGATGAAAATAGACGGCATTCTATACAAAGAAGATATTGGCATTCGCATAGAAGACGACCTGCTGATAACAGAAAAGGGATGCGAGAATTTATCTGCTAGCATCCCGAAAGAAATTGAAGATATTGAGGGCTAGTTAGGACAACCGCCATCCTTATTTGGACAAGCTTGGGACCAATACTTATTATTACCGCCACTACAGTCAGTTTTTTGTTGGTCTGAATATACATCCCAGCATTTGTCTGAATTATTCCACCTGCAACAGCCTTTAGAAGAGCCAGCTGCTGTCGGAGGATTATTATCTATACCGCAAATAAAGGTACCGCCAGAACACGCTGAGGTTGCACCTTCAGTTCCGCCTTGGAATATCCAAGCATCTTTTCCGCAATTATTCCTATCCGCTTGATCTTTAATTGGCCAGCAAGCACCACCTCCATTCCATAAACACATATTTCCTCTACCATCGCTACCGCAGGCACCGTTTGTGCTTCCTGCACTAGAACTGCTGGCTTTGCTACTGCTACTAGGTGTATTGCTATTGCTGCTGGCTTTGCTGCTGCTGCTAGGTGTATTGCTATTACTGCTGGCTTTGCTGCTGCTGCTTGGCGTGCTGTTGCTACTGACGGTTCCAGTTATTGTTATGGTGCCCTTGCACTTAATCTCCATTTTATCGCATTCTTTTGTACCTTCAGTTGCTCTACTTACCTTAACCAAAATGTTATCATAAGTTCCAACATACGGAGCATACCACGGAGGATCATTAGTCCAACTAAAAGCATCTATATTTTCATCTAAAGGAATAATTGCACCAGTCGCTATTACTTTGCATTTTACTTCAGGTCTATCCTTTATCTCAATTCTTTTCCCAGATGGAAATGTGGAATTAATAATATTACATTCAAGGGTATATAGAGGTACGCCGGCACTGCTTGATGCTGCTTCGCTTGAGCTTGAGACTCCAGGGCTTGTACTAGAGGGTTGCTGTTCTTCGCTTGAACTGCTTGACGTATCACCTGGACCGGAATCGCTGCTTTCTTCACCACCACTGTTGCTTGAAGGAGGCGGTGGTGGTTGTGGAGGTTCTGGTTGTTGTTCCATAACATCTTCTATTTTGTCGTTCATATAGTTTTCCGAAACACCCAAATCTTGTGCAAAATCAACAAGTATATCTGGAACACCGTTACCGCAAGCAACGATAAAAGCAACGGTTGCCAGTACCGATAAGGTACAGGACAATATGCGAAATGGACCGAGTTTTTTTGCCATACAAACCCCCTGCATTGGCTTTTCTCAAACTTCAAACTATCCCCAATTTAAATATAGAAATATTTTCCAGGCACGGTTGTAATCGCGGCCATAGCCTCTTCGTGGGTAAAAGCCTTCGGAAACCGTCTAAATAGGGTTTTTACCTGCTCCATAAGGTCTAAAGAACTGGCAGAGGCAAGGCTATCTGTTGCAATGCAGATATCAACCCCGCTCCTTTTCCACATCTCAAAATCTGGGTCTTTATGCCCAAACCACTCGTGGCTCTCTGGGCAATGCACAAGGGCAATGTTGTTTTTTGCCATAAATGCCAAATCCCCCTCTTTCAGAAAATTCCCGTGGATAATAAGCCCATTCCTGACAAAACCTTGCTCACCCTTGAAAATATCCAAAAAATCGCAGAATCTATCGCTCTCATCAAACTCCGCCAAGTGAATACTCCAAGGAATCCCAGCCTTAACGCATGATTTTACAGCCTGCCTAACAAGCTCCGGCGGGGTTGCATAAATTGAATGTGGAGTACAAGGTTCAGGGAGAGGCTGTTTTATCACTTCGTGCATAGATATGGTAGCTAATGGGGAATGGCTAGTGGCTGGTGGTTCAGACATTTGATTTCCCACATCGTAAATGATGCTGGTGCCAGCCTTTATTGAGAGTTCCAAGCCTTTTAGGTAGCTCGCTTGGTAATCCTCTTTTGTCCAGTTTTCCACCTCTTTGCGGAGAATGGAGAGCCATTCAAAGAAGGGTTTGTTTTTGGGCATTTTACCTGCCAAATTTGTTAGCTCCAAATGGCAATGGGCGTTCACAAAAACGGGCTTCACAGGGCTTCTCTTGTCTTTAAGAAAATCCATCTGCGAATAGAACCAAAATTCTCGCCGTTTGGATTCTTTTTTGCGGTCTTTGTGCCTCGCCACAAAAGAAAAAGGAAAACCACAGTTTCGTAAATAACACTGAATGCAAAATAAACAGAGGGAAAAAATTTTGTGTTTAAAATAATTTCGCCTTTTGCGCTCCAGTTCCCATTCTCATTTTCCCAATTTGGAAAATAACATCCATTAGACATTCCAAGTGCTATTGAATCGTAAAAAGGGTCGCCTAAAGTCCCCCTAATCTCAAGATTCTCAAAACTAACAGAAAATATATTTATTGCCCTGCTGGTGAATCTTTGGCTGGCTTTCCAAATTCGGCCCTCCACCCCAGGCTCAAAAAGTGCTTGAAGCAAAAGTTTGCCACTATCGGAATCTTTTTCACCCGTGTCATCAGAAGACAAGAATCCAGCCTTGCTCAAATCGTTTTTAACATTTTCATATTCTTGAACAGAATCTATATTCCATATATCCCATTTCCAAAAACGAAGCCTAAACTTACGCTCCGTTTTAGAAAAAGAAAAAGCTATGCGAAATTTCATTTTGCATATTCATCTGCTTTATCTTTCACCGTCTTGATCAATTCCTTAAAACTCTTTGTTTCCAAAATGCTTTTGAATTGGTCTTGATAGTTGCGGGTGGTGGAAAGATCGTCTATAACCAAATCCCAAACACGCCAAGACTCCCCAGCCTTCTCCATTTTGTAAACCATGAGCATATCTTTGCCCTTGCTCCAGGAATGTATGGAAATCTCAACTTCTGCGCCGTCTTTTTTGTATTTGGGTGCCTCGTAAACCGTGGAATCTGGTGAAGTAAATGTTGTGTTTTTGAATTTATTAACGCTTGAATTCTCAACCATTCGCTGAAATTCTTTGGCAAATTCCGCCTTTAACGCCGCAGAAACTGTGTCTAAAGTTTTTTTGGGCAAACTGCGCTCAGACATTTTAGCAAAATCAAAAAGCCCGCTGCTCAAAAATTTGATTCTCTCTATTTCTTTTGGTGTGTGGCTCTTTTTTTTAAGCTCCTTTTGCAATTCCACATCGTTTTGTTTTAGCAAAGCAACAGGGTCTTGCGCAGCAAAAAGCGAAACGCAAGCGAAAAGAGAAAGTAAAATTGATTTTTTCATAACAGCTCCTTTTTATGTTTGAGGTAATGTAGAAAAAAATTCCCCCCTCCTTTTGTTATGGAGAGGAGTTCCGTTGTGTAGCGGGCAAGTTTGCTGAGCGGAGCTTCTGCGTAAAAACGGGCTTTTTTGCCATCTCCATCGCTATTTATTATTTTTGCGCCGCGAGAGAGCAAATCGCTTGCAACCGTGCCTGCAAAAAGGCTTGGGCATTGAACGGTTAAATTAACCCAAGGCTCGTAAATTTGCACGGAACTCGGCTCCACAAGCATCTTTGCCACGTCATGGCAGGCTTTTTTTACAATAGCTTGCGAACTGCCTTGCACCTCAAATTTATGCAAAATAAATTTAACATTGCACAAAGAGCCTTTGCCCAAAACCCCAGACTGGCAAAATTCATCAAGAGCGGAGATTATCGTATCTTTCCATTTTTTCTCAGAACCTTCAACTGCAAAGCCTGCGGAATTAGGTTCAGCAGAAAGAGAAATTTTTACGCTCGTATCTCCAATCTGGCAAAAATTCTGGATAGCATCCAATTTTTTTGAGAGCATTTCCCTAAACTCAACGCTTGGCTCCCCTGCCCTAACCTCGCAGCGAAATTCCCTTTTTAATCGGGATAAAATAAAATCGAACTGAACCGCGCCCATAGCGTGCAAGGTCCAAGAACCATCGCTGTTATCCGAAACTTTTATCGAATTATCCGTACGTTCCACACTCTTTAAAGCCGCATTTGTAGCTTCCCAGTCGCTCGCCTTTAAACATTCAATTCGCATTTGCAAGAGAGGCGAATAGTCACCTGTTTTTTTATGCTCCATTCCCTTTACCGCATAAATATCTCCGCAAAAAATTTCTTGAACTTCGCTCAAGTTTTGGGCGTGAATGCGGTAAAACTTTAAACCGCTTGGGAATTTGCTTTGTGGCAAATTTTTAAAACTCTTGAAAATTGCAACTTCGCCTATGCCGCTAAAAAAGCGATAGCGTATAACTTGCCCGAGTTCCTTGCTCTTAATAGTTTGAGGTTTTATGAAAAAAGAAATCCCATTTAAAAGCGAGCGAATCCCTATATTTTTTTTTGCAGAACCAGCGTAGCACAAAATATGTTTTTTTTCGCAGAACAATTTTTGCAAACCGGCGAGCAGGTCGGAAGTTTCCACTTGTTTCTTAGCGAGCATTTTTTCTAAAATTTTATCGTCTGCAAGTGATGCCGCTTCGCAGGCTTCTCTCCGGTAATTTTCCATTTCATTTTTTTCTTCTGTAAAATCAAAAATATCCTCTTTGCCCTCTGCATTGTGTTTCAAAAAACATCCGCTCAAAACGTCCCAAACACCTTCATTCTTCACAGGCCAATTCATAAGCAAGGGTTTAACTCCAAATTGCTCCTCTATTTCCAAAAAACTCTCTTCCAAGCGCGCTTCTGGCAAATCTGTTTTGTTGAAAAATATAATGCAAGGTTTGTTCAAGAGTTTCAATTTTTCCCAAGCCGCAAAAGTCTGAGGCTGAATTCCGTCTAGCGCAGAGACCACCAAAACCGCTCCGTCTGCGGCTTGCAAAGCGGTGTCTGCTTCTATTCCAAAATCTATATGCCCTGGCGCATCTATCAAATTCCACCAAATATCCCTCCACTCAAAATGCGATATACCCGCTTCTATTGTTATCCCCTTTGCTTTTTCCTCGGGCAAATAATCCATCGTGGCAAGCCCGTCTTCCACATTTCCGGGTCGCAAAATTTTTCCGGCAGTCCATAAAATCCGCTCCGAGAGCGTTGTTTTGCCTGCATCTATATGAGCGAGAATGGCTATGTTGCGAATGTCTTGCA
>Ga0268262_10005931_pt1 | contig 11908 bp, 11 predicted proteins | sample TergutNc150P3_FD_190354 | JGI IMG/M metagenome (GOLD analysis project Ga0268262, IMG submission 190354) | Nasutitermes corniger P3 segment gut microbial community from laboratory colony in Florida, USA - Nc150 P3 (SPAdes) (version 2) | ecosystem: Host-associated > Arthropoda: Insects >... | reverse complement strand
CTTAAAAAAAAAGAACTGTGGCCTGCGGTAGGAAGAGCAAAAATGAGTCTTGAAGTACGGCGGACAGCCGAGCGGGAAATACAGCGTTACCAGGCCAAAACAGGGCTGCCCATAAACACCCTTTTGAAGTATGCGGGGATACCGCAGCGCACATGGCGCGAATGGTCGGAGCGCAGGGATGTTGAGACGAAACACAACAACAACATCCCCAAGGCGTATTACCTGACCCCGGAAGAAGTTAAGGCGATAATAGCGTACTGCACCGCCAACCCTTTGAAAGGCTACCGGATGCAGTGCTGGGAGATGGTAGACCGGAATGTGGCGTTTGTGTCATGCAGCAGCGTCTATAACGTCATAAAACGCCATAATCTGGGCAAAAAGTGGGCGGAACTGGCCGAGGAGGCGAAGAAAGGTTTTGACCAGCCTCAGGCGGTTCACGAGCAATGGCACATAGATTTTTCGTACATCAAGATACAAAATTCGTTTTATTATTTTATCGGCATCCTTGACGGCTACAGCCGGAAACTGCTGAACTGGAGGCTCTGCCAAAACATGGAGGGCGTCAACGCCGAAATACTGGTCACCGAAACCAAAGAGATGTACCCGCAAGCGTCAGGCCCGCGGCTGATAAGCGACAACGGCGGCCAGTTCATATCAAAAGATTTTGAAGAACTGCTCTCCCTTTTAGAAGTCGGGCACACGCTTACGTCCCCGAACCACCCGCAGAGCAACGGCAAGCTGGAGCGGTTCCACCGCACCTTGAAAACTGAACACGTAAGGAGGACATCGTATTTAGAATACCAAGACGCCTGTATAAGGCTCGCGGACTGGATCGCGTATTACAACAGCGGGAGGCTTCACAGCGCGATCTGGTATTTAACGCCGAATGACGTTTTTTACGGCAGGGCGGCGGAACGGCTTGCAGAACGCACAGAAAAATTGCATACTGCATGTATCAAGAGACAGGAATACTGGCGCACACAAAATGCCGGCTCCTGATACACCTTATATGCTTGCCTCAAAAACGGCAAGTTCAGCATAAGCAGTACAATGGACATATTGAAATACTTCAATGCGGCGAACATTATGAGGATTAGGAATAAAGAGAGACTGGTATCATGCTCATATTTTCTAACACGATTTATTCCTAATTCCTAATTCCTAATTCCTAATTTTTTTTGCCTGGGGCATAATGAAGGGATGATGGCGAGAAGCGAGCACTTGCGGGGCTACGCCGTAATAACAGACAAGATACGGGAATATACGCCCAAAGGAAAAATGACGGAAGAAGAGCGAAAAGTTGCGCTGGGCAAGGCTATAAAGAAAGCGATAGAGTATTGCGCGGGACACGGTATTTTGGTGGATTTTCTCAAAGAAAATGCGGGGGAGGTAATGAACATGTTAACAATGGAGTTTGACATTAACGTGGCAGAAAAAATCTGGCGTGAAGAAGGCAGGGAAGAAGGCCTGGAAAAAGGCAGGGAAGAAGAGAAAGAAAAGATAATAAAAAATTTACTGTCGTTAGGCGTGAATGTCGAACAGATAGCAAAAGCAGCCGAGCTTGACGTAGAAAAAATCAGGGATTATACCCGTAATTAAATAATTAGGAATGAGGAGTGAGGAATTAGGAATAAAGAGAGACTGGTATCATGCTCCGATTTCCTAACACGATTTATTCCTCATTCCTAATTCCTCATTCCTAATTTGTTAAAAATCATGCCCGAAGAAACACTTGATAACCCCAACCGGGAAGTAAAAGACAGCCTCTTCACAAAACTTTTCAACCGCGAAGATACCGCTTTGGAGCTTTTCAACGCTATCACCGGCTCGCAATATAGTATTGCAGATATTGCCGTCGTTATTAAGACTTTGTCGGATGTTTTTTACAGATTACTTAAAAACGATCTTGCTTTTCTTATCGACAACCGTTTGATTATTCTTATGGAACACCAGTCAAGCCTGAACCCTAATATGGCGTTACGCCTTTTGCTTTATGTGGCGAGTATCTATAAGAGTCTGGTAAGCCAGCGCTCTCTTTATTCCGGGAAAAAGCTGCCTATTCCGCGTCCTGAGTTTTTCGTGCTGTACAACGGGGAAGAGGAGCTTGAGAATGAAACGGAGCTTAAACTTTCCGACTTGTTTGAGGAAGTTCCGGGACACGAAGGGGTTGATTTAGAGTTAAAAGTCCGCGTTATTAACATAAACCTGGGGCATAATGAAGGGATGATGGCGAGAAGCGAACATTTACGGGGCTACGCCATAATAACAGAGAAGATACGTGAATATACGCCCAAAGGAAAAATGTCGGAGGAAGAGCGGAAAACCGCGTTAGGCAAGGCTATAAAGAAAGCGATAGAGTATTGCGTGGAACACGGTATTTTGGTAGATTTTATCAAAGAGAATGCGGGGGAGGTAATGAATATGTTAACAATGGAGTTTGACATTAACGTGGCAGAAAAAATCTGGCGTGAAGAAGGCTTGGAAGAAGGCCTGGAAAAAGGCAGGGAAGAAGGCCTGGAAAAAGGCAGGGAAGAAGGCCTGGAAAAAGGCAGGGAAGAAGAGAAAGAAAAGATAATAAAAAATTTACTGTCGTTAGGCGTGAATGTCGAACAGATAGCAAAAGCAGCCGAGCTTGACGTAGAAAAAGTCAGGGATTATACCCGTAATTGAATAATTAGGAATGAGGAGTGAGGAATTAGGAATAAAGAAAGATTGGTATCATGCTCCGATTTCCTAACATGATTTATTCCTCATTCCTAACTCCTAATTCCTAATTTTCTTACTCTTCTTCTTTACGTCTGCGTACCAAAAGGTACGATGTGTCTCCACGCCTTGGCAGGAGGTCTTTTTGTAAAGGCAAGCTACTGAGCAAGGTAGAATTCGATCTTGGTAATAATAATATGACAAGGCGATTACCTATAGGCATACAAGATTTTGCAAAAATCCGCGAAGGTGGTTACAGTTATGTTGACAAAACCGCCCGGATTCACCAACTGATAAGCGGTTCCGGCAGCGCTTTTTTCCTGTCGCGGCCCCGGCGTTTCGGGAAATCGCTGTTGTGTTCGACTTTGGGAGCAGTATTTGAAGGCAGGCGGGAACTGTTCGGCGAGATAGCGGGGCAGCCCGCTCTTGCGATTGATTCCCTTGAGTGGGAATGGAAGAAACATCCGGTAATTCAACTTGACTTAAATCCGGGGGATTACCATGAAGGGGCGGTTATTCTTGTTTCCGCGCTGCATAACGCGCTTGATAATATTGCAAGAATGTACAGAGTTGAATTACGCGGGCAGTTTGTACCCGAGCAATTTTCCAACCTTATTCAGGACTTGCACGAACATTTTCAGGAAAAAGTTGTTGTTATCATTGATGAATATGACAAGCCCCTGATTAGTACCATGGAAAATGATGAACTGCACGCTACCATGCGGAATAAGCTAAAAGGTTTTTACAGCGTTTTAAAGTCCTCTGATAAATATTTGCAGTTTGTATTTTTAACCGGTGTAACAAAGTTTTCGCATATCAGCATTTTTTCTGATTTGAACCACCTTGTTGATTTGACGCTTGACCCGCGCTATGCTGACATCTGCGGCATAACCCAGGAAGAACTTGAACTAAATTTCCAATCTGAAATAAAAGATATTTTGGAAAACAACAGTAAAAGCCGTGAAACCTATTTTAGAGAATTGCGCCGGTATTACAACGGCTACCGGTTTTCGGAAAAACTTCTTACGGTGTATAATCCCTTTGGTCTGCTTAATCATTTTGATAAAAACGGCAAGTTTCTGCCCTACTGGTATGAAACCGGTACGCCTACTTTTTTAATTAACCTTATTATCAAGCAAAAGATAAGTATTATCAATCTGACCAACATGCGGGTCGGATATGAAGATTTCCACAAATATGATATAGAAACGATGAAAGCTGAACCGTTGCTTTATCAGAGCGGGTATCTTACCGTATCGGATTATGATGAAAACAGAAATCGATTTACTCTTGATTATCCGAACGAAGAAGTACGCGCCTCGTTTGCAAAATCGCTGCTTAAACAGTATCTCCAGGTTCCCGATGACAGATCTGGAGCTTTGTTTATGCAACTGCCGGACGTATTGGATGACGGCGATATTGAAGGGGCGATAGACGCTCTGCGTCAATTTTTAGCGTCAATACCGTATGACATAATCAAGGAGAAAGAAAACTATTACGAGACAGCGATACATTTGATATTCACGATGATGGGGTTGAACTGCCGGTCGGAAGTGCGGATAGCTTCGGGTCGGATAGACACGCTTGTTGAGACGAAGAACAACGTGTATTGTTTTGAGTTTAAATTGAACGGGACCGCAGAAGAAGCATTAGCGCAGATAGATACGAAAAAGTATTTGTTACCATGGAAAGGGCGCGGGAAGAAATTGTTCAAAGTTGGAGTGGCGTTTGACGGTGAAAAGCGCAATATCGGCGGGTGGAAGGTATTAAATCCATGAAAAGACGATTACCCATAGGCATACAGGATTTTGCAAAAATCCGCAATGGTGGTTACAGTTATGTTGACAAAACCGCCCGGATTCACACTCCAGGCGACGCGTTAATTTACGGATGGAACGTTAAATAATTAGGAATGAGGAGTGAAGAATTAGGAATAAAGAGAGACTGGTATCATGCTCATATTTTATAACACGATTTATTCCTAATTCCTAATTTTCTTATTGCCCTCTGCGGACTTTGCGAGAGGTCTTCTTTTATATGCCCAAAGGAAAAACCTCCCTTTTATTGAAAGGATTAATCTAATATTGTAATCTAATTATTTAAATCTGCACAGAGAGATATTATGGGAAATAAAGTTTTAAAAAATAGTATAAATTCTCAATTTGAATGGAAACGGAATTATCGAACAAAATCGCTTCCTTTTGCTAATAAAATACCATTTATACGAGAGTTAATTATTAACAACATACCAAAATCCATGCTTAAAAAAGTATATATTTTTGGTTCTTATGCATACGGAAGACCAACAAAGAACAGTGATATTGATATTTGTATTGTTGTAAAAGATAATATCGATATTGATAGTATTTATAAGATGATACATATGCCCTTTTGCGACAATAATATTTTGAAAATTGATGTATTAATTTATGAAGAAAAAATATTTAATAACAGATTTAATCCAGAAGGTATTGAAGCAATAATAGATAAAAAAGGAATATTACTTTATGGCTAAAAATATGCCTGTTAAAGAATCTCCGTTAGAATTATTTACCCGATTTCCTAACATGATTTATTCCTCATTCCTAATTCCTCATTCCTAATTTTCTTATTGGGACGGCAAAGCGGTCAGCGCATTTTTCCAAAGCAGTAAACAGACCGCTATTAAATAATTAGGAATGAGGAGTGAGGAATTAGGAATAATTTTCTTTTTCTTCAAGAGTATAAAAAAATATAAAAAGAGACAGGGGGGAAACATGGCAGATATAGTTGATGTCACGATAAAACTTGATCGTAATTTAAAAACAAGCGCTGAAAACCTTTTTGAAAAATTTGGTATGAATCTTTCAAGTGCAACGACTGTTTTTTTTGAGCAAGCTGTTCGCAACGGGAGGATACCTTTCAGTGTTGAAACAGATTCGTTCTGGAGTAAGAAAAATCAAGACAGGCTTGAAGAATCAAGAAAGGCGGCTGAAGCCGGAATTCTAAGAGAACATGAACTTATTGAGGTTGAGTGAATGCGAAAATTATGGGAGGAAATTGAAAGGATTAATCTAATATGGTAATCAATGAAAAAACTAAGATTCCCCAAACTATTCAGGCTAAAGGAAAATTTGACGGAAAAATACCATTTATAACTTCCCTTATAACTTCTTCCATTGACAAGAAATATCTAAAAAAAATCTATCTTTTTGGATCTTATGCTTATGGTAAACAGAATGAAGATAGCGACATAGATATATTTGTTATAATAGATGATAATTATGATGACTGGAAAGCATATATGGATACTATAGACAAGTTTTGGACTAATCATACTATGAAAGTAATTCCGAGTGATTTAATAGTTTGTAAAGAAACTGAATTCAAAGAGGCTCTCAAAAGAAATCCTAAAAATCTAGAAAATGTTATATTAAATGAAGGAATAGTTTTATATGAATAAAACTATTGTAACAGAAAGCTATGATAGTTTATATCATATGGGTGAAGGAGATGTTTTAACTACGTTTTCTATACTTAAAGATAGAGATTTGAATGATGATATTAAATTTAGAAATGTAATATTTCATTCTTCTCAAGCTGTAGAAAAATATTTAAAAGGTTATTTAGTTAAAAATAACATAGAAGTGAATAAGATACATAAGATGGATATTTTATATAATATGTCATTTGAAAATGATAATTTATTTAATACAATAAAAGATGACTTGGAATATATGAATCGCTTTGGTCCTAACGTAAAATATGATCGTTCTATAAAAATTGACGGAAATACCGTAAAGATGGTTATTGAAAAATTAAAAAATATATATAATTTCAAATTAATTAAAGATATTAGAGAAGAATTAAGAAAGAAAAATACAGATTTTCCTTCAAAAAGTGATATTATATTTAATATATCAAATTATAATATAAGTCCTGTAATGGCTGTAAGGAATGCAGTTGATAATATCAAATAAAGTTTTTTCATCCTTTGCGCCTCCGCAAACTCTGCGAGAGGTCTTGAAAACGGGGTACATTTAATATGAAAAGACGATTACCTATAGGCATACAGGATTTTGTAAGTATCCGTGAAGAAGGTTTTTGTTATGTTGACAAAACCGCCAGGATTCATCAACTGATAAACGGTTCAGGAAGGGCTTTCTTTCTGTCCCGGCCCCGGCGTTTCGGGAAATCGCTGCTGTGTTCCACTCTGGGAGCGGTTTTTGAAGGCAGGCGGGAATTGTTCGGCAGAATAGAGGGGCAACCAGCTCTCGCGATTGATTCCCTTGAATGGAAATGGAAAAAGCATCCCGTGCTCCGCCTTGATCTGAATGCCGGAGTATATTCAAACGGAGTAGAGGCTCTTCATTCGGTACTCTATTCTGAATTACAAAAAGAAGCTGAGAAACTCGCGCTTGCTTTGGAGCCTGTTGACGTTATTAGTCAATTTAAGCATTTAATAAGAAAGGCGCGCAATGAAACCGGAGAAAAAGTTGTTGTTATAATTGACGAATATGACAAGCCCCTATTGAGTACTATGGAAGATTCAGAGCTTCATGTCAAAATGCGAAACGAACTGAAAGGATTTTACGGCGTTTTAAAATCCTCTGACGAATATCTTCGGTTTGTACTGTTGACCGGAGTAACCAAATTCTCCCATGTCAGCATTTTTTCCGATTTGAACCACCTTGTTGACCTGACCCTTGATCCCCGTTACGCCGATTTATGCGGCATAACCCAGGAAGAAGCGGAACAAAACTTCGGGCCGGAAATAGAGGCTGTTCTGGAAGACACCGGCAAAAGCCGGGAAACCTATCTTGCGGAACTGCGCCGGTTCTATAACGGTTACCGGTTTACAAAAAAACCGCTTACGGTTTATAACCCCTTCGGCCTGCTTAATCATTTTGATAAAGGCGGTGACTTTCTGTCCTACTGGTATGAAACGGGAACGCCTACTTTTTTGATAAACCTCGTTATCAAGCAAAAGATAAATCTTGTCGGGCTGACCAATATGCGTGTCGGGTATGAAGATTTCCGCAAGTATGATATAGAAACAATGAAGGCGGAGCCGCTGCTGTACCAAAGCGGGTATTTAACGATAAAGGATTACGATGAAATTAAGAACAGTTATACGCTTGATTACCCGAATGAGGAGGTACGCGCTTCATTTGCGAAATCGCTGCTTAAACAGTATCTCCCGGTTCCCGATAACAGATCTCAACCCTTGTTTATCCAACTGCCAGACGCGTTAATCGACGGCGATGTTGACGGGGCGATAAACGCGATTAGATCATTTTTAGCCTCAATACCGTATGACATAATAAAGGAAAGTGAAAATTATTACGAGACTGCCGTACATTTAATATTTACTATGTTGGGGCTTAACTGCCGGTCAGAAGTGAGAATAGCTTCGGGGCGTATAGACACCCTGGTAGAGACGAAGAACAATGTGTATTGTTTTGAATTTAAATTGAACGGAACTGCTGAAGAAGCGTTGGCTCAGATAGACACAAAAGAATATTTATTGCCCTGGGCCGGGAGCGGGAAACACTTGTATAAAATAGGCGTTGACTTTGATTACGAGAAACGCAATATCGGACATTGGCTCATTAATAATTAAAGAGAGTAACATAATTGAGAAAAAAACATGATAACTTTCCTTCAAAAAGTGATATTATATTATAACAAAACCCTCCTTCCTCTCCGTGAAACTTCGTGTCCTCCGTGGTTAATTTTTCGTTCGTGACATTCCCTGACTTACCCATATTCCAGTAGCACTGGAATATATATTCCATTACTACTGGAATAATGCGATAGTTTGGTTTATACTGGTAGCATGAAGCTGTCAGAAGTACAGAATATTGCTGAAAGCCAGAAATTGGCGCTGGTCAAACAAGAAAAAGGGCTTAAACGTCGGCTTTTGACGGAATTGCCCGATATGCAAAGCCACGCGCTTGTGGTAAGCGGAATACGGCGCTGCGGAAAAAGCACGCTGCTGCGCCAGTTTGTGCATAAACTGAAAAAACCGTGGTTTTACCTCAACTTTGACGATGTCCGTTTAGCGTCCTTTTCCCATAAGGATTTTGTTCTACTTGATAAAGCGATTGCGGAATCAGTCGCCAGTCTGATTTTTTTTGATGAAATTCAATCCGCGCAACGATGGGAACTTTATGTCAGGCAGAAACTTGATGAAGGCTTCCAGCTTGCAATTACCGGTTCAAACGCTTCTCTCCTCAGCCGCGAACTTGGAACCAAACTGACAGGCCGGCATATTTCCAAAGAGCTTTTCCCATTTTCTTATAAAGAATTTTGCAATTTTTTGGGGCTTAAACCGTGTCCAGAATCCCTGGCGGACTACCTTGAAAAAGGCGGTTTCCCTGAATATCTAAAAACGGGCAACACGGATATTCTTGCACAGCTTCAGTCGGACATATTATACCGGGATATTGCCGTACGATACGGAATTCGCGACGCGGCGTCTTTGCGGCGGCTGTTTGTGTATCTTGTGTCTAATCCTGCCCAGCTTTTTTCACCCAGCAAGTTAACCGGCGTTGCAGGGGTAAAATCCCCTACTACAATTCTGGAATATATTTCTTATTTTGAGGCTGCATATCTGATACGCCTTTTGCCCTCTTTTGCATGGTCGCTTAAGGCTCAAAGCCTTTCGCCAAAAAAAATATATATCGCCGATACAGGGTTGATAAAAACCGGGGCTGTTTCCTTTAGCGGCAACTATGGGGCGTTACTTGAAAATTTTGTTTTTAACAGCCTTAGGATAAAAGCCGGCGCGGACGGCCCGGGACTGGATATATATTATTTTTCAGGTAAAAACGGCGGCGAATGCGATTTTATTGTCGGCCCGCACGGAAAGCCGTCGTGTATTCAGGTTTGCTGGGAATTAACCCACGACAACCAGGACAGGGAAATAAACGGGTTGATTGAAGCTATGGATTTTTTCAATACTGACAGAGGAACAATTCTTACATTTAATACCGAAGATATTATTCAGACCGGCGGGAAAAAAATAAACGTAATTCCGGCATGGAAATACGCCCGCTAATTCTCGCCGCGCGATTCCATAAATTCCCTATACTTTTCAGGGTCGCTCTTGAAGGCGACAATATGCGATACCGGGTCCATCAAGGCGCGCTCAAGGGCCTCCTCGGCCTCGAACATCAGGCGCTCCGCGTCTACAGGCCGGCCGCAGCGGGCGGAAAGCCCCATACAAAGATCGGTTTGGACTTTAATCAGGCTGGGGTATTTTCCCATAATGCGGGTATGGAATTCCCCGGCGTTGAGGAATCCGGCATCCAGGTTAAGGCCCGGGCAGATGACCGCAATGCCGCGCTCGCCTTTCTCGCAGACAAAATTCCTGGATGAAAAGAAACGCGCGGTATCGGCCGCAAAACGGGCATAGGAAGAATCGTCCATTTCAAGCTTGAATTCCATTGCGATAAAAGACAGATCCTGCTCTGCCGCTGTGCAGCGGCGCAGTTCCTCGGTAAGCCTGCTTTCGGTGTTTTCCTGCCTGACGCAATGGCCCCGCTCGGAATAACCGCTGCTGGCATCCGGTTTTGCTTTTTCTTGCTCTTTCTCTTTGACAGTTTCGGCCTTTTTTTCTTTTTGCTTTTCAGTCATACCCTGTTTGCCGCGCAGGGAGCCAATCAATATAGTAAAAAACGCCACCGCAAGGGAAATGACAACGGGAAGCAATGCCCGCTTCAGGATTCCCGAAAGGTCCGCATAATCAAAAGCCCCGGCCACCGCCTGAATATTAGTATTCCTCAGACCTTGTATCTGTAAAGGCTGGTAAAGCGGCTGCCGGGAAAAATCAAAACGATTTCTGAACCGGGGCGAGTTATTTACCATGATTAACGCCCTTCCCGGTTCTTTTTCAAAACCTTCTTCTCCGTTAGGGCCGGAGATTATCACCCCTTCAAGGGCGGCGCATCTTTTTAAGGCATCCTGAATGATATCGTTAAAAGCTTCATCCATAAAACTTAAATGCCCCGCTGAACGCGCTAAATCGGCGATGTCATAAAATTCTTGCTCGGCGACAAGGCGGCGCTGACTCATGTTCGTATTAATACCGATGATCACATAAACCATTACCACCAGATACACAAGAATGCATAAGCAGGCTATGATAATCCCTATAACCGAAGTTTTATTTGATCGAAACATACGCATATTATATACGTTTCTGTCAAGTTTTGCTAGGATTATCCTATGAATTTTAGAGAATCTTGCCTGCCCCCAGGCTGGTACCCGCGAAATCCGGGCGAAATCGGCCGGTTTCTGGAAGGTTTCAGCAATGCCGAAACCGAAAGATCAACACCCGCCCGCGCCGCGATTGCGCCTCACGCGGGCTGGTTTTACTCGGGGAAAACCGCCGCCAGGGCCGTGTCTTCCCTGGACAGAAACGCAAGCACTGCGGTTGTAATCGGAGGGCATTTGCCCGGCGGCTACCCTCCCCTCTTTGCGATGGAGGACGCCGTTGCCACGCCGCTCGGCAATATGGCAATAGACGCGGAACTCCGCGAAACGCTGTACAAAAAACTAAAAGGCCGGGAAGACCGATACCAGGACAATACGGTGGAAGTGCTGCTGCCCATTGTACGTTTTTTCATGCCGGACGCGGCTCTCCTGTGGCTACGGCTTCCGGCTGACATGTCTTCTTTTGATTCAGGCAAAACGCTTGCGGATGCCGCAAAAGAACTTGGACGGAACATCGTTGTCCTGGCGTCCACGGATCTGACCCATTACGGCCTGAACTACAGATACACGCCCAAAGGCGTCGGGCCGCAGGCTTTGGAATGGGTAAAGGAAGTCAACGACAAAAATTTTATTAAAGCGGTAGAAGCCGGGGAGCCTCATGCTGTGCTGGAAAGGGCCGAGTCCGACATGTCAAGCTGTTCCGCAGGCGCGGTGCTTGGCGCGATGGGTTTCGCGTCGGCAATAAACGCCGGCCCCGCCCGCCTCCTCGAATACAGCACCAGCGCGGACGCGATGAACGCCGAGGGCATTACGGCGATTCCGGATTCATTTGTAGGCTACGCGGCCTTTACAATTAGGAATTAGGAATGAGGAATTAGGAATGAACAACCGCAGGGCAAGCCCTGCGGTATCATTTTTTGATATTCATGCTTTACCTTAATATGAAAACAGCTTAAGCTGTTTCCCTTCATGTAGCTTCTGGTAATTTTCTAGATTTCGTCCTTGC
>Ga0268262_10005930_pt1 | contig 11909 bp, 10 predicted proteins | sample TergutNc150P3_FD_190354 | JGI IMG/M metagenome (GOLD analysis project Ga0268262, IMG submission 190354) | Nasutitermes corniger P3 segment gut microbial community from laboratory colony in Florida, USA - Nc150 P3 (SPAdes) (version 2) | ecosystem: Host-associated > Arthropoda: Insects >... | reverse complement strand
GAGCGATTGCGGCAGGGGCTTTCCTTCCCCGCTTCGGTCAACGTACCACGGTATGCCCGTATGTCTTCGGCGCTCAGGTTGTCCACATACGCCTTGCCGAGTCTTATAAGCTCGACGGCGTATTCGTACATACGCTCAAAATAGTCCGACGCGTAGTAAAGGCGGTCGCCCCAATCGAAACCAAGCCAGCGCACGTCCTCCTTGATGGCGTCCACATACTCCACATCTTCTTTTGCCGGGTTGGTGTCGTCAAACCTGAGATTACAGGTTCCGCCGAATTCACGGGCGATGCCGAAATCAACGCATATCGCCTTGGCGTGACCGATGTGCAGGTATCCGTTGGGTTCCGGTGGAAACCGCGTGGCGATGCGGCCGCCGTTTTTATTTGTCTTAACATCTTCACGGACAATCGCCCGCACAAAATCCACAGGCCGGGCAGGTTCGCCCGCCGCTGAGTTCTCATCCGTTTTTTGGCACTGCTTTTCAATTTCACCGCTGATTTCCATAATTTTTTAACGCACCCGCTCAAATTTATTACGCGGCGTATCATACCATACGTCTCATGCCGGCAGTCTGACTCATCTTTTATCTCGACGCCGGACTATGAATTGTGGTTAAATGTAATCCTCTTTTGGCAGGGAGTGCCTGCGAATCTGAAAATATGAAAGAATTACAGGAGGGGAATTACTCATGAATCGCTATTCCAAAATGCTCCTTTCATGGCTGCTTATGTCTGCGACATCTTTGTTCATCTGTGGAGTCACCGCCGTACAGGCGTTTGCCGCGTTTCAGGATGGAGCGGGCGAAGAAGTGGAAATGACCGAAGAAGAGTACGCGGCATATGAAGCCGAATACGCGGCGTGGGACGCCGCCGACAAGGAAACCGACATTTTGAAGAGCGGCTCGATGCTGCTCGAATTTATACAGAAGAATCCGACATCAAAACTTTTGCCCTACGCTGAAGGTTCTTATCAGCGGCTGCTTGCCAAATGTGTTGAGGGGAAAAAATACCAGGAACTGGAAACCCTGGCTGAACGGTGGAACGCCTATAAACCAGGCGACGAAAATATCGTGCGCATGATCGCCGTGGCAGCCAGAGAACTCAAACACACGGAAAAATATCTTGGGGCGCTGGAGGAGATGTACAAAAAGACCTCCCAGCTTGATTTCGCCAGGGAAATCGCCGGTATCTATAAGGAAATCAAGAATGACGCCAAGTACGTGGAATGGACTGAAACCATTATAAAAGCGCCGGAGGAAGCGTCTAATTTCCTGCTGCGTTATGATCTCTACCGTCATTTTTCGGACAAAAAAAATTCGGCCAAGACGATGGAATACGCGCAGTCGGTCTTGAAAACGATCGAACAGGTAAAGAGTCCGTCCGCCGAAGAGAAAAAAATCATGGCGGATGTCCGCCACGAGCTTAACCACTTCATCGGCGCCACGTATTACACCGATAAAAAATACGACGAGGCTATCGCGTATCTTTTGAAGGCTCTCAAAGACAAGAAATACGCGAACGGGTATTACCTGATAGGCCACTGCCTGGCGGAGCAGAAAAAGATTTTAAACGCCAGGCTGGCGTACGCGAAAGCGCAGCTTTTCGGCGAAAGCGCGCAGGCAAACGCCGAAGACAGGTCCATCGCGCCCAGGGCCAAGGAGAGGATGGAGCAGGTGCACAAGGCGCTGCAAAACGGTACGCTTGTCGGCATTGACAGGCAGTACAAAAGGGCGCAGGAAACGCCCGACGACGACCTGACAAAGCCGATGGAGTAGCAGAATTTTTGATTTTGGATTGCGGATTGCGGATTGCCTGAATACGGGGCTGATTCTTCAATCCGCAATCCACGGTACCTAATCCACAATCCCCGCCGTTAACTCCACAATCTGAAATTTTTAAAAAGGATAAATGAAAAGAGAAGATATTCGCAACATCGCCATCATTGCCCACGTCGATCACGGGAAAACCACGCTTGTTGACGCCATGCTCAAACAGAGCGGAACCTTCCGCGAAAATGAACATGTCGAACAACGTGTCATGGACAACCTCGACCTGGAAAAAGAACGCGGCATCACAATTCTTGCCAAGAACACGGCCATCCATTACAAGTCGGTCAAAATCAACATCGTAGATACGCCTGGGCACGCCGATTTCGGCGGCGAGGTCGAGCGGGTGTTAAAGATGGTTGACGGCGTGATGCTGCTGGTGGACGCCTCGGAAGGGCCGCTGCCGCAGACGCGCTTCGTGCTGCGCAAGGCATTGGAGGAAAAACTGCCCGCCATCGTCATCGTCAATAAAATAGACCGTTCGGACGCCCGGCCGCAGGAGGTCGTCAATGAAATCTACGATCTTTTCATCGATCTGGACGCCGGCGAGGAGCAGATCAATTTTCCTATTTTGTACGCGATAAGCAAACATGGGATAGCAAAGCGCAGTCTCGACGATCCTTCGGATAATCTGCGTCCCCTGTTCGAGCAGATTATCGAAACCATTCCCGCGCCTGAACCGCTCATGGAAGACAAGCTGCAGGTTCTCGTGACGACGCTGGATTACAACGATTACGTCGGGCGCATCGCCATAGGCAGGATTTTTTCCGGCAAAATCGCCGTTGGCGACACCGTATCGGTATGCAAGCTGGACGGTTCCATTCAAAAGCCGCGCATCACGAAACTCTTCACTTTTGACGGCCTGAAGCAGCAGCCGGTCGAGGAGGCGTCCGCCGGAGAAATCATCGCGCTTGCCGGCATTGAGGATATTTACATCGGAGAAACCGTTTCAGACGCGGATGAACCCGCGCCGCTGCCGGCAATCCAGGTTGACGAGCCGACAATCTCCATGGTTTTTCACGCGAACACTTCCCCGCTGGCCGGGCGCGAAGGCAGGTTTGTAACATCGCGCCACCTTCGGGCACGGCTTGAAAAGGAAGCGCTGGCAAACGTCGCCATTAGAGTGGAGGAAGCCGGCGAGGTTGACAGTTTCAAGGTTTCAGGCCGGGGCGAACTTCAGCTGGCCATCTTGATAGAGATGATGCGCCGGGAAGACTACGAAATGCACGTCTCAAAGCCGGAAGTTATCGTCCGCGAAATCAACGGCGTCAAAATGGAACCGGTTGAACAGGTGGTCGTCGACTGCCCCGAAAATTTTATCGGCGTCGTGACCGAAGCCCTGGGACGGCGCAAGGGAAAGGTGACAAAAATCGTCGATCACGGCGCGGGGCGCGTGCGTATGGATTTTGAGGTTCCGTCGCGCGGACTGATAGGTTTCCGATCCGAATTCCTGACCGACACCAAGGGAACCGGACTTTTGAACTCCATGTTCCTGCGCTGGGGCGAATGGGCGGGGGAATTCAACAATCGCATGAACGGCGCGCTCGTGGCCGACCGTGCCGGCAAGACCACAAGCTACGCGCTTTACAACCTCCAGGAACGCGGCGAACTCTTTGTGCGTCCGGGAACGGAAGTTTACGAAGGAATGATCATCGGCAAAAACGCCCGAACCGTAGACCTCGACGTGAACGTTACGAAGGAGAAAAAGCTGACCAATATGCGGGCTTCAACCGCAGACGATGCGATTCGTCTTGTGCCGTTCAAGGATCTTTCCCTGGAACAGGCGCTTGAATTCATCAACGACGACGAACTGGTGGAAATTACGCCGAAAACCATTCGCCTGCGCAAAAAAGCCCTTTCCGTTCACGACCGTTAGGAATGCGCTCACGGCGCAGCGCTGTGACTCGCCCGCATATTATGGATTTCAGATTTTGGATTGCGTAAGAAGCGGGCGTTACGCGGGAAGACATAATCAGGATGGCCGAATCATTAGTGTGGTAGAATCAATTTTCGTGAGTTTCACAAGCGGCTTCGGGGTGGTTCCGGCGCCGAAAAATTGACATAAGTTAATGAAATGAAAAGCGTTTACATTGAAACTACAATACCAAGTCTTGCGGTGGGCAGACCGTCCCGCGACACAATAATCGCGGGGCGGCAGGCCTCAACCTTGCTCTTTTGGGAAAACGAGCGCCGCAAGTATGATTTTTATGTCAGCCATTATGTGATTGACGAGTGTTCATTTGGTGACGCTGCCGCTGCCGTAAAACGATTGGATTTCCTCAAAAACATTCCCGTTATCCCAAAGTCTGAGAAGATTTCAGAATTAGCGGACACATATCAAAGGTTGTTGGGTATACCCGATCGGGCAAGAATCGATTGTTTCCATTTGGCTGCTTGCGTGGCCGCCGAGATAGATTATCTGTTAAGTTGGAATTGCGCGCATCTGGGGATACGCACGTTTGTAAAAATACATGGATACAACGAAAAGCAGGGTTTATTTACGCCGCTCCTGCTAACGCCGGAGGCGTTAATGGAAATCAACGAAACGGAGGAATGAATATGACTTACATAGACGTTGACCCCGTCGCCGAGGTTAGGCGTAACCGCGAGTTGCTTCTTGAAAGATACGGCGGGATAGACGGTCTGCACAAGCACATGGAAGAGGAGCGCCTGGAACTTGAAAAAAAAGGCTGGACGTTTATTTCCATAGAAGAAGTGCTCATGAAAAAACGCTTGCGGACGGCGGTTGCAAACTAAATGTAAATATACGCCTCATTTTTCGTCAATTTTCCGTGGGACGGAGATTCCGCTCGCGTCCCACGGAAGAAGAAATTCCGCGCTTCATTACGCGCAATCCATTTCCGATTTTTCCCAGCGGCGCAGCGCCGCGTAAAAAATTAGCGCGCCCGTGATGAGGCAGATTCCGGCTGCGGTCCATGACGATGTGCCAAGCGAAATAATCAAGGCGGGGTAAAGTACCATAAGAATGCCTATCGTCCGGCCCGGCCCGGGCGGCGTTTTTCGCCGGTTGCCTGTAAAAAACGGTATGGAAATTTGAACCAGAACCATTGCCGCCGTTATAAATACAACCTGGAACATGCGCGGCCAGGCGACGCAGGGGAAAAAGACATGCGTAATCAACGCCGCGCCCGTTAAGATCAGCACCGCTTCCGCAATCAGCAAAAGATAGCCCGCCGCCGCCGCTTTCATAAAAGCGGATTTGGACGGCAGATCGGTCTGAAGATAGAGCATCGGCAGTTGATTTTTATTCGACTGAAAAATGAACCCCAATGTGGACACTATTGCGGAGTACATTAATGGCAGAGCGCAAGCGATGACGGTAACAGGTTCGGCGATTGATCTGGAAAACGCCAGAATTATTACAAGCAGGCCATAACATGCGCTCAACAACCGAATCGGGGCTCGGTTATACCCGCCGCGCGGTGGAAGCTGAAACATGGCGAAACTGATTAATCGCGCCAGTTGAAAAAAGGAAAAACGTTGTCCGCGGCGGCGGGCATCCGTCATCTGAAAAACGGCGTTTTCCACGAGTCTATCAGCCAACGAATTTTTGTTTTCTTTAGCGGATTTTTTTGCGGGCTGAACGCCCTGCGTAAGCTGCAGAAACTGCATATGACCGAATCCGGTGAAGAAAAAACGGTGATTGACCGCCGATGCGCAGTTGATATTCAGATAGCGGAAACAGAACAGTATGACACCGCCAAGCGACAGGACGATCAGTAAACCAGACCACGCGTTCCCATGCGCGCTGAAAATCGTCCAGACCGCCTGACACGTTTTAACCGACATCCTGCTTACACTGTTATCGGGAAAAAATCGCGCGGCGATACCCAGTGGGAAATAAACAAGAACCATGATTCCGAACATAAAATTGGCGCCGAACCATAGCGTCATGGCTGTTACGCCAAGAAATCCGGCCAACGCCGGAAGCGGCTGCCATCCATGAAAAAGCGTCAGCGCCGTAAAAACAAACAGGTACGCCATTACGATGATTCCGGCCGCCGCCAACTGCCGTTTATTGTAATTGGGCGGCATATCCGCATCTTCTCCCTCAAGCAGTATCTGCCGCAGGTGCCACCCAACCGCTGATATGCCGAAACCGAAACTGAATAACGGCCAAAAAAGATAATTTGCCCGCGCTGGAAAAGACATGTTCCCGGTTACATGCGCCGCCTCATGCATGACCGCTAAACATAGCGGTATGCCCGCCGCCCCCAAAACCAGCAGCCAGAAAACAAATCGCCGGGGATTCAAATAGGATTTCAGTATATTTCCAACGGCGGTCATTGGTTTACCTCGAGGAAAATATCTTCCAGATTGTCTTGAATCATTATTCCGGTTTTTGCGCCAGTTCCGCGCTTATCAGGCGCATAAACTTCAAAACATCGTTTTCCGTCAGTTCGGGCATGTTTCTAAAGCCCATTTCCACATAGATATTACCGGCTGTTCCAACAGCGCTGATTTCCCCGGTGACCTCATCGTCTACTTTCTTTTCCACGCGCCTGTACCTGATAAAGTCAAAGCCGTCCTGCTTAAACGTTTCCTCCTTTATCAGTTTATAGGAAGTGTTTAATCTGGCCGTAAATTGGGCTATTTCCGATTTCTCTACTTTTTGGCCCATTTCATCAAATTCAGCCGCGGACTCACCGTTTTTAAAGTTTATGACAACCACCGTAATCGTCGATGGCTTTATGGCCTGTCTGGCGGCGGAAAACAAAACACCGTCGAGGCAGCCGTCCGCTATCTTTACGGCTTCCTTTTCGGGTATCCCCTGGGATACAACAAGCGCGTGTAAAGTCATCGAACCGAGATCAACGGACTGCGAACGCATCCCTTCAAGGGGTAATTCCGCGGTCACTTTCCGCAGAAGGTTCTTATAATCAATATTTACAACGGAAGATCCGTTTAAATATTCTTCGGGATTCATTATCTGCCGGGTGGATACCGGCGGCCTTGCGAACGCGTCGTCAATCGCGGCATTTCCCTTTTGAGCGATTATCGCCCCGACAAATTCAGACCCTTTGACATATATGCTCTGAAAAAGCTGCTGCTGCTGGCGGTCGGCTTCATTTTGAATACCGGCCGCGGACCGCACGGCCATATTGCGGGCGGTTTCGGATATTTTCAGGCGATCCGCGATTTTATTGGTGATATAAACCGCGTGCCCTTCCACGAGCGCGTTGAAAGCCTGTGAACCTTCAACATTGTCCATGTTTTCGAGCTTTTCAGCCAGATCGTAATACTGATCGTCAAGGACATGAACCATCTCGTGCGCCGTGACAAGAAAAGTGAACTCCTCAATGTCGGCGTCTTTAATGCCGAGTATTTCAGCCACGGTTTTTATATTGTCGGGCACGATATAAAGTTCTTTTTTCAGGAATGAGTATTTTCCCAGCAAAGACTGGCTTGTGGCCTGCGCGAGCATTTCGGCTTGACGCGCGATAAGGTCATCGCCCATGCCGCTTAGCAGCTTGTTAAGCTGTGGGCTAATCTCCTGAATCAATACATCGCGAACGGCGTCTCTCTTTACCACATTCCACTTTACTTCGTTTTTATATTTGCGCCCGGCCATCTCTTCGATCAGCGGTTTAGCTTTCTCCACCATTGCCTTGACCTGTTCGGCGGTTATAGACACGGAAGGTTCCGCCGCGCCGACATAAATTGAAAATCCGAGAAACATAAGGGATAAACATACTATTCTGTTAATCATGATATCATCCTGTAATCAAAATTTTTTAGATTCACCTGCTCCTATACCGCAAAAGCTTCCATCAGGCGCAATCCATTTCCGATTTTTCCCAGCGGCGCCGCGCCGCGTAAAAAAACAGCGCGCTCAAAATGAGGCAGACTCCGGCCGCAATCCATGCAGATCGGATCTTTGAGATAATCTGTGAAATAATAACGAACGGCAAGTACAGCAACATTACGCCTATTATCCAGCCTTGACCGGGCTGAGTCTTTCGCCGGTTGCCGGTCAGAAGCAGTACGGATATATGAACCAGAATCATTGCCGCCAGGATAATTACAACCTGGAACATGTACGGCCAAGTCCAGACTGAAAAAAAGGCATTTGTGATCAGCGCCGCGCATGTAAAAATCAGAAAACATTCAACCACCCACAAGAGATAGCCCGTCGCCGCCGCTTTCATAAAATCGGTTTTAGACGGCAGATCTGTTTGAAGATACAGCATCGGCAAATGATTTTTATTACACTGGAAAACGTTCGCCGTCGTGGTTGCCATAATGCCGCATGAAAATACCAGCATTAAAACATCGTGGGTTAGCACCCCGAAAAACACCGCCAACACGCCGAGAAATACGGCTATTGCCCGTATGCTATTTTTGCTGTAGTCACGTTTCCAGCCATTGCCATACGTTTGGAGACGGCACATAGCGAAATGGATTAGTCGCGCCATTTGAAAAAAGGAAAGCCGTTGTCCACGACGGGCGGCCGCTATATTGGAAACGGCTTTATTCAATTCTCTATTTTCCCGCGAATCTCTCTTTTCCTGTGCGGTTGTATTTGCAATCTGAGCGCGCTGTTCAAGCGGTAGATACTGCGTACACCCGGACCAGACTATGAAAAAACGGTGATTGCCTGCCGCCGTGCAGGTTATGCTCAGATAGCGAACGTAAAACAAAAAGATTCCGGCGAGCGACAGGGCGATCAGTAAACCGGAACACATGCTTTCATGCGCGCTGACGCTCGCCCAGACCGTCTGATACGTTTCAAGCAGTATCCTGCACATACTATAATGGGATAATACGGCGGCACAACTCACAACAAAAAACAGGACTAATCCGCCCAGAAAAAAAAGACCAAACCATAGTGTAAGGGCTGTAACGCACAGAAATCCGGCCAGCGCCGGAAGCGGATGCCATCCGCAAAAGATCGTCAGCGTTGGAAAAACAATCAGGTTTGTCATTACGATCATTCCTGCCGCCGCCAACTGCCGCTCCTTGTGAGCGGGTATCATGTCTGTTTCTTCTCCCTCCAGCAGCATCTGCCGTAGATGCAACCCGGCCGCCGCTATGCCCGCGCTAAGGATGAGAAAGAATAACGGAAAAAGAATATAATTTGCCTGCGAGGGCAAATAGAATCTTCTTCCATGCGATGCCGCTGCCGTCCGCAAGAGCGCCAGGCATACCGGTAGGCTCATGCCCACAGCCCAAGAAACCAGCAGCCAGAAAACAAATCGCCGGGGATTTAAATAAGATTTCAGTATGCTTCCAATCGCCGTCATTGGTTTACCTCCAGGAAAATATCTTCCAGGTTGAGCGATTCCACGGAAACGCGGGCGGACAGCGCCTCGCCAAGTTTCCGGATTTCCTCGTCGTCCAGACCGTCCACGGTGACAACGGCTTTCGCGCCATCGACGGCGCTGTTTATCACATTGCGGACAGGAAGCGGATCGGGCAATTCCCGATCGGACTGGATGTGAATTCTCCGGATACGCTCCTGAAGCGAATCCAGATCGCCCCGGTAAGCGATGCGCCCATTTTTCAGAATGGCGATGTCGCTTGCCACGCGCTCCAGGTCGGAGGCGATGTGGCTTGAAAACAGCATGGTGAGATTTTCATCCATATTGATTTCAATGAGCCTGCGGAGAAAATTACGCCGCGCCAGCGGATCAAGGCTGGCCACAGGTTCGTCGAAAATAAGCAGTTCTGGGTCGTGCCCCAGCGCCCGCACGATTGAAAGTTTCTGTAATTCTCCTTCCGACATCCGGCCTATTTGCGATTCCGTCCGGAGTTCGAATTCACGCAGCAGCAAAGCGACTTTATCGCGGTTCCATTTTCTGTAAAACGAACCGGAGTAATCCAGAAAAGTTCCAGCCTTCATCCAGCGGAAACCTTTCATCGTCTGCGGCACATAACCGATGCGCTGACGGGCGTCCGCGCTCAGATCGCGGCTGTCTTCGCCGAAAATGGCGGCGCGTCCGGCGTCCGGATGCAGAAATCCGAGCAGGCATTTAATCAGCGTGGACTTTCCCGCGCCGTTGCGTCCCATCAACCCAAGGATGGTTCCCGGCGGCACGTCCAGGTCAAGCTCACGGAGGACGTACCGCCCGTCGAACTGTTTATGAATATTACTGAGATTTATGACCGCGTCATTCATTGGATTCATTTGATTCCTCCATATATTCGGACAAGGTTTTAAGCGCCGTTTCCTTCGATATATTGAGCTGGCGCGCCTGTGTCGCGGCTTCCCGCAGCGCCGGACGCAGCAGTTCGAGACGTTTTTTAAGGCTGAGTTCCCCAGGTTGTTCAGCCGCCACAATCATGCCGCATCCGCGGACGCGCTCCAGCACGCCCGCGGCTTCCAGCAGGCTGTAGGCCTTGGAAATGGTCATGGGGTTGATTTCATAGTATCCGGCCGCCTGGCGGATGGACGGCAGTTCATCGCCCGCCCGGAGCGCGCCGCTGGCTATAAGGCGGCGCACCTGGTCGATGATTTGCCTGTAAATCGGTATGCCGGAACCGGGTTTGATCTGAAACGGAAGCGGCGTTTTTTCAGTCGTCATGGCTCAATGCTTTCGATATTTTTTCCATTACGCATAGTGAATTATTACAGTAATACACCAGTACGCTTGTGTCAAGAGATTTTTATCAGTCCAACCGGTGAAAAAATCCGAAAGTTCTCACCGCATTTTCCTGGAGCAATTACAAAATGTGCAATACGTTGCATAAATATTAATATTTTTGATACTTTGTGCTATACTGTGCTGTTATTAAAAGGAGATGATAATCCCATGAACGGTTTGATCGCCCGGCCTCAATACCTTGAACAGCTTGCCGGCTTCAGGGACAAGCAGCTTGTCAAAGTAGTGACCGGCATCCGCAGATGCGGCAAATCCACCCTTTTTGATCTCTATACGGAATATCTGAAAAAAACCGGCGTGGAGGACTCCCAGATTATCAGGCTCAACCTTGAATATCCCGAGTACCATGAACTGCAAACCTATATGCAGTTGTACGGATATATAAAGGATCGCCTGCTGAATGACCGCATGAACTATATCTTCATTGACGAAGTGCAGACGGTGCCGCAGTTTCAGAAAGCGGTGGACGGTCTGTTCGTCCGCAGGAACTGCGACGTCTATATTACAGGATCAAACGCCTGTATTTTATCTGGCGATCTGGCTACCCTGCTGTCGGGACGGTACGTGGAGATAAAAATGCTGCCGCTGTCATTTTGTGAATATGTCTCCGCGCCCGGCGGGCCGCCCGATCTGATAGCAAAGTACAGAAACTATCTTGAAAACAGTTCTTTCCCCTACGCGCTGGAGCTGTCGAAAAAAAAGGATGTTCGCGCTTACCTTGAAGGCATCTATGATTCGGTCGTTCTCAAGGACATCGTGGCACGGCGAAAAATCGCCGACGTGGCGCAGTTGGACAGCGTGATCCGGTTCGTATTTGACAACATCGGCAATTTAACCTCATCAACAAAGATTGCCAATACCATGGTTTCCGGCGGGCGCAAAATCTCGGTTCATACGGTGGAAAATTATCTGGATGCCCTCACTGAGAGCTTTGTCCTTTACCGCGCGGGACGATACGACGTAAAAGGCCGGCAGCACCTTGTTTCGGGGGCAAAGTATTACCTTGCCGACATCGGCCTTCGATATTACCTGCTGGGAGATAAAAGAGCCGACGCCGGGCATATCCTGGAAAACGTCGTATATCTGGAACTGCTGCGCAGGGGGTACGAGGTTTATGTCGGCAAAACAGGCGCGGCGGAAATAGACTTCGTCGCCACCGGTCAGGACGGAGAGGAATACTACCAAGTCGCCTATACGGTTGAGGGCGAGGCCGGGAAGGATGGAAAAACGGCGCTTGAACGCGAACTTGCCCCGCTTGACGCAATCAGGGATCACTATCCCAAATACCTGCTGACGATGGATTTCACGCCGAACGCCTCACATAACGGGATAAGGCAGATCAACGTTCTTGACTGGCTGCTTGGACAATAAAAAATATGCGCGTGTTCCGCCCGCACAAATTTTTTAATAAGCGCCGCGGGCGCAATATGCTGATATCGCTCCGGGAAGCGGCTGCCA
>Ga0268262_10005929_pt1 | contig 11914 bp, 7 predicted proteins | sample TergutNc150P3_FD_190354 | JGI IMG/M metagenome (GOLD analysis project Ga0268262, IMG submission 190354) | Nasutitermes corniger P3 segment gut microbial community from laboratory colony in Florida, USA - Nc150 P3 (SPAdes) (version 2) | ecosystem: Host-associated > Arthropoda: Insects > Digestive... | reverse complement strand
AGGATGCCGTTCAACGTCGGCGTCGGCACCTCCCCGAACGAGGTCATGGGCTACGCCGACGCGCTGGGCGTTCCGTTGCGCGTGGAGGAGGAGGGGGAGGAGTTCGTGGACATGGTCCGCAACCCGAAGTTCGGTTACGGCAAGAACGCCAACCCCTGCATAGACTGCCGCATACACCGCCTGAAGAGCGCGGCGAAGATCGTGGAGGAGACGGGCGCCGTCTGCCTCGCCACCGGGGAGGTGGCCGGGCAGCGCCCCATGTCGCAGAAGATCTATACGCTGATGAGAATAGAGAAACACGCCGGTCTGAAAGGAAAACTCCTGCGCCCGCTCTCAGCTAAACTGCTGCCGCCCACGGAGGCGGAGGAGGCCGGGATTATAGACAGGGAAAAACTGCTCGGCATATCCGGAAGGAGCCGCGCCGTCCAGCTGGCGTACGCGAAACAGCACGACCTGCGCTCCAGCTCGCCCGGGGGCGGGTGCCTGTTGACGAACGTGGAGACCGCCGCGAGGTTCAACGAGCTAATGGCGCGCAACCCGCAATTTTCGCTCGAAGAGTTCAAGCTGCTGGCCTACGGGCGGCACTTCAGGAGGCCGTCGGGATATAGGGTGATAGTCTCGCGGGACGGGGACGAAAACGACAGGATAGAGCGGATATGCCGCCTCGCGGAGCTTCCGGGGATGTCGGCGCCGTGGTTTGATGATGTGTCGAAGAAGCGGGATGTATCGATAAATCAAGAAGTATCAACGTCAAAACAAATGCCGAAAATCCACCTTTTCTACCTGCGCGACACAACCGGCCCCATAGCCGTAGGATTGGGCGAACCGGACGAGTCGGATTTGCAATTCAGCGCCGCCGCGGTGGCGCGCTTTTCGAGATTGCGCGGGGAGGAGCGGGCGGCGGTGGCGGTGAGCGGGGGCGGGGTCGACAGGATCATAGAAACAAGCGCGGCGGGGGAAGAGGAACTGGATAGGTGCCGCGTATGTTCGGCGGCGCTGAAAAAAGGGTGAGGACGGGTCGGGTATATACGGTATACGGTAAAAATAATACGGGGCATTGCTTGGCTTTGGGTCGGCCTTGCAACGCCCCGATTGTTTGCGGTTTATCTTCGGGATTAGAAGTAAACCGATAACCCGATACTAGCGCTCATAATAGATGTGGGGAAATCACCCGAAATGGCTTTTCCCTTAAAAGCGGCGTTGTACTTGAGCGGCTCAATAATGCTGTAAATGTACCGGACGTCAACTCCGAAATTCGGAGCGAACATATATCCGGCGCCGATTACCAAGTCAACGTCAACACCACTCCTCTCAAGCATGAATTCCCAACCATCCTTCCAATTCATGTCACTTAACGCTTTTGAAGTAGTAAAAGAAGTATCAACTTTTTTATCATCACTTGTTTTCTTAAAAGTGTAATCTAACGTGGTAGCAACAGGAACACCGACCTGAGCGCCGATTATCCCGTAATACCTATCTTGCCAAGCGAATTGAAATAGAAGCGGAAGAGAGATTCTAAACTCGCTGAGCCCATACGTTTGCTTGATTGCAACATCAACCTCTCCTGCGTCGTCTACCCAAACAGGATGTCCTATGTCTGCAAGATTCCAATAACCTTCGATAGTATCAACGGCTGTACTATTGTAAGACCACGATCCTATTGTCCTATACCCAAAGCTCGGCTCCAACACCACCGAGAACAAATCCGGCACAAGAACATATCTAACCGACAGACTAACTTCTCCGCCCATACCGTTGTCCGATTGGACTGTTTTTCCCTTGGGCGGCGTGATTGTGAATAGGTTGTAGTTATACCCCGCGCGCACCCCGACCTGCAACCCCTCCGCCGCAAACACCGACCCCGCCGACATCGCCAAGAAAGCCACAGCCAAAACCGCACTTGCAGTAAAACGCTTCATTTGTACCTCCCAAAAAGTGTTAATTATGGTTACAAGTAGTTTTTTCCGCAAAAAAAGCCTCAAAAAGCGTCTTTTTCGCAAAAAAATCCGTTATATGGTATCCAAGTTAGACCCCGTCAAAGCGCCTTTTGTTACAAAAAACCTAAAAGTTAATAAATATTAAGATACTATATAACGGTATGAAAAGTCAAATTCTTTTTAAATCTTTAAAATCTTTTTTAGACGAAGCCTTCGGCTTCATAGATAAATGCGGGGCTTTGCCCCGCATTTTCAATCAAAATCAAAAGAAAAAAGCCTTTTTTTTGACGTTGCCGTTGACTTTGACTGAAAATCGGGGGGTTTAGCCCCCCGATTTATCTATGGAAGGCGAAGCCTTCCGTCTAAATATGATTTAAAGATTTTAAAGACTTTAAAGACTTTGATTTTAAAAGATTTTACGGTTGCGCCGAGATATATATTAATATACTATATAGTCCCTTAAACAACAAACAATTGGGGTACGGTAACAATGAAAAACGTCTTAGCGTCGTATTGCACGTCTATCGCGCTGCGCCGGCGGGTGTTTGTTTGCGCGTCAATTTTGGCCGTCGGGCTGTCGGCGGCGCCTGTCGCGCTCTTTGCCCAGGATCCGCTGATCTCCACGGAGTCCTCGGCCAGGGGCAGGCGGGAGCATCTCATCCGGGCCGACGAGTGGGGGCGCTACGCCGTGGAGGCGAAGAGCTCGGAGGGCGTGGGGGTCGAGGTGGTCGACAAGCTGCGCGGGGTCATCGCGAGCTGCGAGGCGGACGTGGGGCGGGACGGGCGGCTCGACCTCTTCCTTGAGGCTGGGGAGTACAAGATATTCACGGAGGGGCCGCGCAACGCGGAGGGGAACGTCCGTTTGGAGGTTACGAAGTTCGCGCCGTTCGACTCGGGGGGCGAGGGCGGCAGGGTCGGCGGCAAGGGTATGTTCGGGTACTTGGCGCCTTTCGGGCAGGTGTCCACGCGGCTGGTCGACAAGGAGGCGCGGGGGTGGTGGATATTCGTCCCGCGCGACACGGTTGTCTACATAGAGGCGATGGGGCGCCGCTTGAGCAGCCTCGCGATATTCCGGGAGCGCCTTATCGCCTCGGCGGGGGGCGGCGGGTCGTACAGCTTTATAAACAACAGCGTCTCCGGAAAGCCGCTCCAAGGGCTGCGCATAGTCCGAAAGCTTACCCGCGGGAAGTATTTGATCATGGCGTACGGCGGCGCGGCGGAGAAGTACACGGTCGCCGACAAAGAGTCTCCGCTGTATGTTCAGTGGATGATGCGTTCCATAGAGCCGGGGAAGGCGATTACCGGGAAGATCGGCGCGAGCGGGATGAACCGGTTCGCCGCGTACCCGTCGGACAAATTGTCGTACGTATTGGTGGAGAGCCCTAAGATGCAGAAGCTCGCCGTCAAACCGAGCACCGTATCGGAGTCGGACGGTGTGGGGCAGATGCGCGATTTTTCCACGGACACGCTATATCCGAAGCCGCAGAGCGGCTGCTGCCAAGTTAGGACGATTGAACTCGGCGACCAATGGACGGTTATCACGTTAAGCGGGGCGCCGGGCACAGAATTTAAGATTACGCCGGCGAACCGCAAAGGCAGGTACAGCTACGACTACACGCCGGAGGCGGACGGGACGTATCAAATCGCCGCGTTATACACAACCGCCTTCAACGACAACACAAGTATGTCGGGCGCTTTGGTCGACCTGAAGGACTCCTCCGTGGTCGCCCTTAGGGCGGATACCGTCTCGCAGTCCAAGCCGTTGCGCCGCGCGTTCAACATTGTCAACGACCAATGGGCCTCAACGTTTGTTTGGATAAGCGAGGCGGGGACATACTCGTTCGCGCCGGGGAGCGGCGCCGGGTACCAGTGGCGCGTGAAGCGGTTCTACATCCACACGCCGCAAAACTATTCGCCGCCCAGGTGGGATCGCGGGCGGGGGAGCGTCTCGCTTGCCAAGGGTCTGCACGAGATAGAGATTATGCCGACAGGCGAGAAGGGGAGCGCGGAGTTTTCTTTCGGCTACGGCGGAAATAGGGCGGAGTCGAACGCGGGGCTCGGCCCGAGGGCGACGCTTGGTCCCGTTGACCTCAAAAAGAACCGCAACTACCGCTTTTACTTCAATACCGTGCCGGCGGAATTGGCCTCTATAATTGTTGATAAGTACCCGCCGCCCGTAAAGGAGAGCGTGGCGGACGTGTACCTTACGGGCGCCGCCGCCGACAAGGCGGATTTGGCCTCCGCAAAGGCCACGGAGCTCGCGATAGGCGTCACGCGTTACGTAACGCTCGGCAAGCGCGAGTCGGCGGACTACGGGTTCAAGATAAAGGAGCCGGGAATCTACAGGGTGGAGACGACCGGCCGCCTGCATACCCAGCTTACACTGCGCGACCGTTTCGGCGGTCTGAGCAAGTCGCAGTCGGGCAACGGCGTGGGGCGCAACGCCTTGGTTGTGGAGTTCTTCCTGCCCGGCGACTACCTTGCGATAGCCGAGACCAAGGGAGAGTCGGCGGGCCGTATGGGCGTCGTTTTGAGCAAAGGCGAGCTGCGCAAGGGCGGCGCGCTCTCCGACGGCGTTGACAAGCGGGCGGCGGTAAAGGCGAACAGCGCCGTCGTCTACGATTTCAAGGCGGGTAAGAAGGCGCGCTACCGCTTCGAGTCGTTCGGGGCGGAGGGCAGCCAGGAGATGAGGCTGGAGGATTCGGACGGTTGGCCGCTCATCCCCCACGGCGCGGAGGCGCCGCAGGAGGCCTCGTTGGACAAGGGGTCGTACAAGCTCTACTCGCTGCCCTGCCTCTACGAAAACTATAGGGTGACGCGCGTAGACGCGGTGAGGGAGCCGCAAAAGTTCAACGGCCCGGGGCCGCACAACATAACGGTGAACGAGCCGGTGGCCGCCGTTTGGCTGGAGAGCGGCACCGGTTCGGCGGCGCGTTTCCTCTTTGAGATATCGGCGCCCATAGACGCGAAAGTATCGCTGTCGCCGGATTTTAAGGGGACGCTCAAACAACAGGGCAGCAAAGACGCCGCGCCGATAAACGTGAGCGGCGAATACAAAGGGGTGTTGCAAAAGGGGAAATACGAAATAGCCGTAACGCCGATTAAGCCGCAGAACTACAGCCCGTACGAGCTGGCGGTCACAACGAGCGACTTGATAGCGGGAATCGGCTACGACGTTTACAGCGACCAGACCTTGCGCGTTCCGGTCGGCGAGCGCGGCGGGTACGAGATATTCTCGCAGGGGCGCAGCGAGGTCGCGGCGCGTCTCTACGCGAGCGACAAGAAGACGGAGATCGCCCGCAGCGGCGGCGATCAATTGGACTGGAACTTCTTCATCTCGGAGCGCTTAGACTCCGGAAGCTACTACTTGCGGCTGACGGGATTCAACTCAAGCGACGATCCGCCGTCCAAAGTATTCATGCGCCGCGCCGTGGACACAGTGATGGCGCAGATAACGCTGGAGAGCGCCGCAGCTCAAAAGAAAACCGTGCCGATCTCGTGGAAGCAAGTCGTCGTCCCCATAGTAAACCAATACGGCGACGTGCTGAACATCTCGGTAAGCAGCGGGTCGCAAATCGTATGCGACTTGGAGGCCGCTGATAACCCGCGCCCCGCGAAATCCGGCGGCGCGAGCATGGGCCGCAAGCGCGGCAAGCGGGTCAATATGTCCGCCGTAGTCTCGAAGGGCGCGGCGTACACGCTACGGGTTTGGTCCGACGACAGATTGGACGACGCGGCGGCGATAGAGATCCGCGCGGCGGAAGCGACGCCGATCTCATTCGAAAGCGCGCGGAACGGCGTTACCGGCGAGGCGTTAAAGGATAACGGGAACACGGTCTTCTACAAGATAGACGGTATGGACGCCGCTCCCGGGCACTACGAGTTAATAGCCTCCGAAAACGAGATCGGCCGCGTCTCCGGCGCGAATTCGGCGCCGGGGATATTTGAGGAAGAGGAGGGCATGATAATCGCGAGCGCCGGACGGCAGCTATTCGTCGGGGCGACCTTTAAATCGTCGGAAAAATTCCGCTTCGCCTTGGCCCCGGTTCTTATCTCCGACGCGAGGGACGTTTCGGGGAAAAACGAGGGCGCCGAAAAGTCACGCAAAAACCAGGCAAAATCCGCGGCGAGGGAAGAGATACCTGTTGTGATAAAGCACGGCGGCGACAAAGTCTTCGCCATTGACGCGCCGGCGCGGACGCTGGGCGTGATAACGCTGACCATGCCCGCCGGACAGCCGATAGCCGGTCTCTCCGCGTCGGCGCAAACCGCCGAGTTTGTCAGAAACGGGATATCGGTCATGGGCGGGCAGTACATATCCGGCGGCGTAAGCAAAACGGTCGTGATCCCCGGCGACACCGGCAGGGTAATCGGCTGGAACGCTCAATCGGGCGGGTCGGTCGCGACCGGGGTAAACGCGGCTTTCACAATGAGAAATTACGGCATGGAAAAAACCGATACCCTGAAAACGGGCAGGACGGCGTGGACGGCCAAGCAATCGGCTAAGGAGTACCGTCTACCGCAATCAAGCGGCGCCCCCGTCGTCACCATAAAACTATCGCCGCGCACCGGCGCCGCGTACGTGTCGCCGGAGGGTCTGAGGGATATGTACTACGGCGGCGACGACGGCGCGCAGTATACGCTGACGCCGACCGGCGGGCGCTTTTTCCTCTTCGGCAACGACGGCGGGGTGGAATTGGAGATGTACGCGTCTCCGGTGCAGACCGACAAGAAGGCCGACGCTCAAAAGGGCGTCTTAACAGCGGGCGCCGAGTCTATAAAGCTGCAGCCGGTGGACACGAGGGAGGCGCTAAGGGTCAAAAACAGCGGGAAGCAGACCCTCTGCCTGTTCAGGTCGGGTTCGGTAGAGAGCGTGGATTGGGTCAACAAATCCGGCGCGATGACGCAAAACGTAAAGGACGGCGGCAAACTGACGAGCGAGAGCGGCGTTCTGCTGGTCAAATACAGCGCGGGTATAGGAAAACTTAGGCTGTGCAAGGACGACGGCAACCTAAACGTGTGCCTATGGGGAGAACCTATGCCGGCAAAGAAAGAGCTTATACCGGTCATAAAGGAGATATCGAGGGTGACAATGTCGCACGGCGTGAACCTATACGCCATAGAGCTCTCCGAACCGGCCCACGTGAGCCTAAACGCCGCGACGCCGGCGGCGGTTATGGTCTCCGCAGACGATAAAATCGGCGCATACCGGGAGTTCTGGGAGACCCTCCGCTGGGACATACCGCTGCCCGCCGGAAAGCACATCGTGGGCATAAAACCCCTTGCAAGCGGCTCGCTCTTCGGCACGCCGCTGACCGTCGGCCTCTATCCTATTCTCCAGTTGACGGAAGAAAAACCGTTGCAGATGCAACTTATGGCGTCGCAGAACAGATTGGCCAAGTTCGAGCTGCAAAAAAAGAGCGGTATCGGCATAGGCCTGTCAACGCAGAGCCAAACCGTGGAGGCGGCGCTGCTTGACGCGAAGGGAAAAGAGATCGCCGCGGGCAGCCAGATATTCAAAGAGTTGGACAAGGGCGCCTACTACGTGCTGCTCTCCGTGCCCGCCGGGTCAATCCAAAACGGCGTAGGCGTAACAGTGCGCCTATTCGGCCAAAACAACCCGCCGACCGACCCGCCCGCCGAGCGGATCAAGCGGATAATCAAAGAGGGCCAAGACGAGAGCTCAACGGCGCAAGCGAGCCGGTAGCGGAGAGAGTGGGCGTTGCCTAAACAACACAAAGAAAGGCGTTTGCCGTATGAACGGATTTACCAAGCGGGAACGGATACGGACGCTGTTGCTCGCGGCGGCGGCGGTGATCACGGCTGTTTGCTTATCCGACGGCGTCGAACTGGCGACGGGCACGCTCACCGACAGTAGAAACGGCAGGACATACGGCACTATGAAAGCTGGCGCCAAAACGTGGATGACGGATAATATAAACATAGAGACGGGCAACTCTTGGTGCTACGACAACGACACCTCCAGCTGCTACGCGTACGGCAGGCTGTACGACTGGGAGACGGCGAAAACGGTCTGTCCGCAGGGATGGAGGCTGCCGACCATCAAGGAGTGGGGCGTCTTTCTTAAAGCGGTGAACGATAAAGACGCGGCCTATAAAAGAGCGAGGGCGAAAGAATCGAACGACGACGACGCGGACAATTACCCCAATCTCCCACTCATACTCGGCGGCGGCCACTACCGCATAGGCGGCGAGTACGCCAATATCGGCGGCTACAGCTACTGGTGGGCGGCCGCGGAAAAATCAAATCAATACGCAGCCTACTACCGGTACGTGAACTACGGCAACGAAAACATCGCCGACAACTTCGACCTTAGAGAGTATGGCTTTTCGGTGCGGTGCTTAAAAGACTAGAGTGTAACCAAGGGGTTTAATAATTATGGCTGCCCCGGATTTTCCGGGACAGCCCGTACTGTCTATAACCATCAGTCGCAAGTCACCCAACGCGCCCCGGTTATCTTTCTGGTTCCGCTATCAAGATTCAAGTCGCATATAACCTCCAAGCTGCTGGCCGGATTGGGCTGCGAGTTTTCATCCACATAGTTGCTGCCGTACTCGGAAATCGCGCCGTCCAGCTCATCAACGCCGGCGTAGTTCTTGGCCATCGCGGCGTCCGCGGGACAAGCGAACGTCGCCGTGCTGTTTTTGAAGTTGAACGAAAGCGTTTTGTCGCAACTGCCGGAGATGTTCCAGTCAAATAACTGCTTTCTGTCGCTCACCCTATACACCGCCTTCAAGCCGGTTTCCGCTTTGTCGCCGATAACAAAGAACTTTTTATCATCGGTAAATCTCGCCTTTTTCCACAGCATCACGGCGTCATTGTATGAGTAAGGGTCGCGCGTCAAGGATACCGCGATTTTCAACTGATTTTTGGTGAAATCCCACGTGTACAGACCGGGCGGCAGAATATAGTGCCCCCCCTCGACATAGACGTCGTAGAAAAAGGTGAAGAATTTTTGCCCCTTTTCCTTGAACGCGTTGAACTTCAAAGTCCTTGCGGCGCCGTTGACCTCGCACGTCGCCGTCAGGTCGGCGGTCGAGGAGTCCTTGGCCGTAAAATTGAAGTCGGTGATTTTCATATCGATCGGCTTCACCCCCCCGAAATTCACCCCCTCTTTAAAATCGACGTACTGACCGTAAACCCAGCCCCTCTTGGGCACCACATCCTTGACGGAGATGTTCACCCACCCCTCCTTAGATACGCCTAGCACCATCACCTTGGTATCCTTCTTGGCCAACAATACGGATTCCGCGTTCTTCGTAGGCGCGATCCTCACGGTGACGTCGGTGTTGACGTTCGTTTGGAAGACCGTCCCGTTGAAGTAGAAGCCGTCCCCGCCGATCTTGTCGTCGCGGCACTCCGCGTCCCCGTTCTTACAATCATAATCCCCCCCCCAAACGGCCGGTTTAGCCTCTTGAACGGCCTCCGCGGCCGCCCCCTCGCTACCGCCGCTCGCGGCCTCCTTGCTCTTTTTGTCGCCGCAACCCACCGCCAAAAAGCAACCCAAAACAGCCGCAACCAAAAGCATCGCACGTCTCTCCACACCATCCTCCTTAGTTAATTAGTGAACCGCCACCCTCCCCACAGACGCGGAACCGCCCCCCCGCCGCCGCCTACGTAAGGAAAGTAACGTATATATAAGTACTAATATATAATATTGTCATTGTAAAAAGCAAGGATTTTTTTTGTTTCTACGGCGAAAGCCGATCCAACCGCCGACGCGACGCGACGGACGGATCACTGCGCAAAGACAAACGGATAGACGACCTCCGTAACGTCGCCGGATTTATCAATTTTTTCAAACATCAAACTCCTAACCTTATTCACAACGGCCTCTTCTATCACGGAGTCGCACATTGTCGATTCCAGCAATTGAGCGAATATTACTCTGCCGGATTCGTCAATAGCGAATTTGACATTAATTCGACCGGTCAATCCCGGTTTATCGCGCAAGCGCTTATTATACGCGTAACGCAACGCGGCCATGTTTTCCATAATAACGCGCTGAACGCTCGCACGGCTTCTGCTTCCCCAAATCCCCCTATTCTGCGGCGTGCAATCGAGGTAGTTTTTAGGAGGCGCAACCTTCTTCGCGGGTTCAAGACCGCCGCCGCCCATCAAACCGCCCAATAAGTCCGCAATGCCGGAACCGGAACCTGAAGCATAGCCTAAACCATAGCGACGGCGGTGAGGTTGAGGGTTAAAGATAGGAGGTTCCGGAATATTGCGATAATGGGGATCATAACGCTCGTCAATATCAACGCCGTCCCTATCCGGCGTATCATCGCGACGTACAAACCAACCGGCCGCGTCCCGAACGCATCGCACCGAATAACCGCCCTTGGAACGGCTGTACTCAAACGCATCGTCGTAGTAGCTGCCCATGCCGCGATAGTAAGCGTAACCGTCTCTACGCTCCGCGGCCGTCCACCAAACGCCGTAATCGCCGGCAAAGCGGTAATCGCCGTTGGTGTCGCGGTAGCCGCCGGGCAGGGCGGAAAATCCATAATCATCCGTTCCGTTGCCGTTTACATTATATTTATATTCATCGTTCCATTTCCAACCGTTTTTCGCTTTTAACTTTTTACCCGCGTCGTACCAATTTATAGCGGCGGTACGCTCATAAGAAAACCGCCTTTTGCCGCCGACAGCCCGCTCTAAACTATCCCACTCCCAACGAGACGGCAGATGCCAACCGGCGGGACACGCTCTTATAGCCATATTCCAATCATACAGTCTGCCATATTCATCGCAATTGAATTTGTTGTCGTCATAACACCACGATTTATCGAAATCATCGTTGCCGTAATTCCAATATCTATCCGTCTTATAATTGAGATTCTCCGCCATCCAAGTCTGTTTGCCGATGGTAACAGTCTTGTACGTCTGTCCGTCCCTTGTGTCGGTGAATGTCCCAAACGACGGCTCGCCCGCGCCCGCAATCGCCGCCGCGACCGCCGCCGTAGTCAGTAAGAGTTTGCGCATTGGGTTGATCCTTTGGGTTAATGGTGGATTTCACACTATAATATACATTATGGGCGGGGACGGACAGCGGGATACTTTAGCGGTTTGTAGGGGATTTGAGTGGGGCGTCGGGCGGGTTGGTCGGGCGACCTCTGTTGTCGGTTGGCCGCCCTTTTTATTGCCGTATGGCGTTTACTACGCGCCTACCGCTTTGGCTTGGCGTCCGGCCATCTGCATTTCTTCCTGCAACCGCCTGATCTTTTCGTGTATCTCTTCCGGAGTCTTAAACCTGCCGGGGTTTTCGGCCTCTAACCGCTTGGCCTCGGCGTCGATCTCCTCCCATGTAATGTCCTTTAATATCTCTTTACGCTCTTCCGTCCAGTTGCCGCGTTTCACAATGTCCTTGCCGAGTATCTCCTCGACTGTCGGTATCTCTATGCTCATGGTAAACCGCCTTTCAGAAAAATAAAGGGTTTATGACTTTTACCGCCGTAATGTTCGGTTTTGCGCACGTCTTTATAAAATCTTTGTCCACCGTCAAAAGATAATCGGCGTTTGCCGCTTCAGCCGCCGCAAGATGGGCGGCGTCCATTTTGCGCAGTCCGCTCGCCTCTAACTTCCGTGCCCTTGCAATGACCTGTTCGTCTTCATTGACTTCGTCTATAATGATTTCGTCATAAAGGCGTTTCGACATCATACGTTTTATGTCGTTTGGATTCTTCCCCATCTCGATAGATACGGCAAAACCGCCTATTATAACGTACCCGCCTATAAACCGGTTGTCAATAATCGCCCGTATCTTCGCGGCCTCCGCTATCGTGTCGGGCAGCGCGTCCGTGTCGGTTAGTCAGCTGTAGCAACAGTTGTCAAGATAGACTATTGTCCACTGCAACAGGTGCGCAAAGTGTAGGTTCATGTATCGACTTCCGCGCCTTTCTTAAAATATAACCATTCGCCGCCGATCCTGCCATTATATTGTTCATGATATAATA
>Ga0268262_10005928_pt1 | contig 11915 bp, 13 predicted proteins | sample TergutNc150P3_FD_190354 | JGI IMG/M metagenome (GOLD analysis project Ga0268262, IMG submission 190354) | Nasutitermes corniger P3 segment gut microbial community from laboratory colony in Florida, USA - Nc150 P3 (SPAdes) (version 2) | ecosystem: Host-associated > Arthropoda: Insects >... | reverse complement strand
AGAAACAAAAGCTGTCACTCAACCGCAAACGCCTTTATGCTTCCTACAACTCTGATTTTTTGCTTGACATTTTATTCAATTTATAATGCGGTTGCCCTGGTACCATTACCACGACAAACGCATGAATCCTTACTGTTTTGGGCATCGCCTTACCACGAATGAACACGAATATTTCAACTTCATGCGTTTGTCGTGATACTGTACCCCCTGTAAACTACCTACTTCCGTGTGATAGTGTAGATATGAGCGTTCTGTCTGAAGGAGGAAAAACGTGAAAGAACTTTTTTTGCTTATGCGGGAACGGCTTTTGTCCAGGGAATCCCTGGTTCTGGTTACCGTTGTAGAAAGTTCCGGTTCCACACCCAGATGCGCGGGGGCGATGATGTTGGTTGGAAAAGGCCCCGGACAGACGGGACTGCGGCTCTGGGGCAGCACAGGCGGCGGCCGGTCTGAATATCTGGCCATAGAGGAGGCCGCTTCCCTTTTGTTGAGCGGCGACCCGCTGCGGCATGGCGCCTTCTCCAAAAAATACCTGCTTCACTCGGACGAGGCTGCGGATATTGGGATCGTCTGCGGGGGAGAGATTTTGGTTTTTTTCCGGCTTCTGGATGCCGGTGAGCCGGGATTGATTGAAATTATAGAAAAAGGGATAGCCTGTTTTACTCAGCAAAAAACCGCGTGGTTTATCGTGGGGGAACCGGCTCTGGGCATAGCCATGGGCGAAGCCCCGGAAGACAGCTTTTTGTCCGGCGCGGGAACCGGACCGGAAAACCTCGCGCCCCTTCTCAAATCCGAACCCGTTCTCCTTGAAGAAGCAGGGAAACTCTGGTTTGCCGCACCCCTGGTTTCAGGCGGTTTTGTGTATGTTTTTGGCGGGGGGCATGTGACCCAGGAACTGGTTCCACTCCTTGCTCACCTGGGTTTTCCCTGCGTTGTCTTTGAGGACCGGGAGGAATTCGCGAAAGCCGATCTCTTTCCGGACGCGGAAAGGATCATACTCGGTGATTTTGAAAACATCGGAAAATATACTACCCCGGGCGAAAAGGATTACGTTGTTATCGTTACGCGGGGGCATGTTTGGGATTACGAAACCTGGGCCTTTGCTCTAGGCAGTCAGGCGGCCTATATAGGCGTTATCGGAAGCAAATCAAAGCACAAATTTGTGAAAGAAAAGCTGCGGAAACGGGGTTTTGAAAGCGGGGCCATCGGCGCTCCCAGAGTACACGCTCCCATCGGTATCGATATCAAAAGTGATACCCCCGCGGAAATTGCCGTCAGTATAGCCGCCGAACTCATCCTTGTCAGGGCGCAGCAAAGGCTGGCCGGAAAGTAACTCGGCAACGAAGTTGCCGCAACTTCCTGGACAGCCCCCAGTCTGTACAATATCATTTGAATACGGGGGAATGATTAACATGAAGTCCGTAAAAACCGAGGAAGCGGTGGGCCAGGTATTATGTCACGATATAACTCAGATCATAAAAGACGTCGTTAAGGGCCCCGTTTTCCGTAAAGGGCATGTCATTTCCGAGGCGGATGTTCCGGTACTGTTACGTTTGGGAAAAGATTATGTGTACATATGGGAAAAGAGCGAGGGCATGCTCCATGAGGATGACGCGGCGGATATCCTTCGTCAAATTTGCCAGGGAGCCAATATGCGCCCAACCCCCCCCAAGGAGGGAAAAATTGAGTTAATAGCCGGTATCGACGGTTTATTAATGGTAGATGTCGGGCGGTTGCGCGCCATAAACAGCCTGGGAGATATAATAATTGCAACGCGTACTTCCGGTTTCCCCGTGAAAAAGGGGGATAAATTGTGCGGTACGCGGGTTGTTCCTTTGATGATTGATGAAAAAAAAATGGAGAACGCCCGCGGGATTGCGGGAAATGAACCCCTGCTTCGGCTGCTGCCGTTCCGTACTAAAAAATACGGCCTTGTCACAACAGGAAACGAGGTGTTTTATAACCGCATTGAGGATACCTTTTCTCCCGTGATTCAGAAGAAAATGGCGGAATACAACTGTGAAATGGCGGCGCACCGGATTCTGGACGACAACCACGAAAAGATCACAAAAGCCATCAACGAGATGCTGGCGGAGGGGGCGGACATTGTACTCTGTACCGGCGGCATGAGCGTTGATCCGGATGATAAAACGCCGCTTGCAATCAAAAATACCGGCGCTTCCGTTGTGAGTTACGGCGCGCCGGTACTGCCCGGCTCGATGTTCCTCATTGCCTATACTCAGGATGGACGGCCTATATGCGGTCTGCCCGGATGTGTCATGTACGCGGGCTACACTATCTTCGACATGGTACTGCCTCTGCTGTTGGCGGATGTGCCTGTTACCTCCCAATGGCTGGCCAGCCTGGGTAATGGCGGCCTGTGCCTCGACTGCCCCGACTGCCATTACCCAAACTGCATGTTTGGAAAAGGGGTATAAATGGAAATACTAACATCCTCTTCATTTTCAATTAAATTTTATTTTATCCAAATGGCAACCCTGAAACCGCTAAAAGCATAACAAGAATAAGGACGATAATAACAGTACGTTGTCTCCGGATAAATACAATCGGTACACCTGGACAGCGCAATATCCCGGGACTCATGTATCCACTCATCCGTGTTCCCCAGGATATCCCAAAGTCCGCTGAGGCGCGACATGTTGTTTGCCCCGGAGGGATGAATTTCCCGAGACGCTGAAGCGCTCCCTCTGGTAATCATTGCTTTTGTTATATCATCGCGGGTTATTTCTTTCAATTTAAGCATCCACGCAAACACTGTATCTACCTCGGCAGCATATGGCAGATGACTCTTCGTCGTTCCACCACATTCAAAATGTTCAGCCTCTTTGACCGCGTCCCGCAGGTTGATATGGGTCCAAGGCATTGCGCCTTTTACCGACTGTGTTTTCCGGCTTTTTGATAATGATATGCTGTAAAGAGATATATAGAATCCTCCGTATTTTTGGACACTTTCATGTTGTGCTTCCAGTCCGCTGTCCATCTTTTCGGCGAGTATACAGTTATCGTAGTATTTTCGATACCCAAAAGGCTCGTTACCGTTTTTGGCATCCAACGCTCCGTCATGCTCAAGAGATAATGCGGGTATCCATACAAGTTCGCTCTTATCCGTGATTCTGCGAATAATAAACCCGTTATCCCAGCGCCCTTCGGTATATTCGTACCCTGACGGTACAGGTGGATTATCAAAACACAATGTTTTTCCACTCATTTTAAAACCTCTGCAAAAAAATATTTATAGGTGCCCTTAAAACCCATTATGTTTATTATTTTTCAAAAAGGTATCGTTATTTCAAGATGAATTTGCGTCAATTGTAGCAATTGCAACATAATTCCGTTCCATTTTTAATCGATCGACATGTTTTTCTAGATAAATATAAAATTTTTCTTTACTATTTCAATTACAGTATATTATAATAAACAATGGACAGTTATTTGTTTGTCCGCAAGCATTACAATGAGGTGATAGAATTGTTTCGCTATATAACGTTATACACGCTTATTAATCCGGAAGACGCGGAAAAAGCCAAACGCATACTTGAAGCGCCGGGCAAACATCTTCCCGGAGGCGCTTCCCTGCGGGTTTACCTGAGAGGTGTGGTTAATCCAAATGAAACAGCCCTAATTTCAACATATGGTTATGGCGATGTGGCACAAATTATTGATTTTCCCAGCGCAGAGCAAGCACGAGATTTTCAAAACAGTGTCACCTTCAGGGAACAGCAGGAAGCATCCAAAGGAGTGTTTTCCAATTATACAACAACAACCACTGTCCATTAGGTGTTAGTAACAGCTAATGAAACTCACCGAAGAATATTATAGACATTTGGAAAAGATTGGCAGGCCAATGAAACTGCCAAAAGACCACCAATTGTATGAGATCGGCAGTCTGCCGGATAAGTGTTATCTGATCAGGAAAGGTTCAATTGTATCATTCAAATATACTTATACGGGACAGGAGCACATATTCAGCACAGAAGAACAGGGTTCACTTATTTTACTGCCAAGCATCATTCTGGAGCACAGAGTCATGCTTAATTTCAAAACAATAGAGCCGTCTGATCTGATCAGCATCGGGAGGAAGGAACTAATAGACGAAATAACCTCAGATCCGGGTTTTGCGGTACAAACGATACATATCCTTTCGCAAAAATTCATTGATGTATACGAACGCTTTTTGGCAGAAAGTAACCATATTGATACCTGGAAATTATGCAATTTATTACTGTCTCTAGCGGACAAATACGGCACAGACTATGAAGGGAAGGTATTGGTCGCGCATAAATACAGCCAGCAGAAGATGGCGAATGTTTTGCACGTCAACCGTACAACCATAGCGCGAGCGGTAAAGGAGTTAACGGACATGGGCTTGCTTGAACGGGTTAATGATTATTATTGTATTCGCGACATTGAAAAATTTAACAAGCACATGGAGTACATAAGTAGGTACTGAATAACCATCTGCGCTTATTTTACAATTTGCGAAAAGGAACGAAGATGATACAAATAAAAACAGAAGTCACTATAGGCCAGATACTGTGCCCCGATGTTACCCGGATTGGCAAAGGTGTTATCAAGGATGCCATTTTTCGAAAAGGACCTGTCATTTCCAAAGTGGCTGTCCCATTGCTTTTAGGTTTCGGATTCCGGATGGTAACCGCAAGAAGATCACCGAAGCCATCAACAGGATGCTTGCAGAGAGGTCGGATATGGTGTTTTGTACCAGCGGCATGAGCGTTGATCCCGATGATAAGACACCCCTAGCAATTAAGAATACAGGCGTATCCGTTGTAAGTTATGGCGTGCTAGTACTTCCAGGGTCTATGTTTCTCATTGCCTATACAGCGAATGGGCGGCCTGTCTGCGTCATGTATTCCTGTCGTTCTATATTCGGCCTGGTCCTTCCTCTGTTGACGGCAGACATACCTGTTACTCCCCAATGTGTGTTTGGCAAAGGGGCATAGCAATATATGAGAACAGGAGCGGTTATTACTGCGGCGGGCAAATCTTCAAGAATGGGTTCATTTAAACCTTTATTAAAAATCGGCTCCCTTACGGCGGCGGAACATGTGATACAAACCTTCCACGCCGCAGGAATCAGGGACATTGCGCTCATTACCGGAAACAATGCCGAAGAATTAGAAAGCCATTTAAAACATTTAAGCATTGTATTTCTCAGAAACAACCAATATGAATGCAATGAGATGTTTGACTCGGTTAAAATAGGCCTTAATTATCAAAAAGATATATGTGATAAAATCATTTTTTCACCTGTTGACGTTCCTCTTTTCACGGTTAATACCATAAAAGCAATACTTAAGTGCAATGCGGATATCGGTATTCCGACATATAAAGGGGAAAAAGGACACCCGATTATTCTGGGAAGCAATGCCGTTGGCAAAATACTGAAATACTCCGGAAGCGGTGGGCTTCGTGATGCCATTGTAAACCTTTCTTTGGAAATTGAACATATTGAAACCGAAGATCAGAACATTTTATTTGACATGGACACACAGGCGGATTATACCGAGATAGTACATTTGTACGACGCTCATTAAGCAACATAGCGCGGATAAATCAGACGCAAAAAAAATAAAAATAATCGTTGCATTTGCAACAGCTGTTGAAAATACGTCTTTGCTTCTATATGACGAGGATTTACAATTTCACCACAACCGGAAAAAAGGGACAACCTATTTAACCGTCCGGTATTATTTCGGGCAGTACAGGAGGAAACCTTCCGGGTTCCGGTACATCTGAAAGAAACGGAGGATATTATTATGGAATGGCCAAAATGCAATTTCGGGGGTCGCACAAAAAAAGAGGAAAGGGAGGAGTAGAATGAGCGATACCACTGCAAATCAAGACCAAAAACTTTGGTCATTTTCTTACTTTCTGGTTTTACTTACTACATTTACGTCAAATATCACGATGACGATGTTTATACCCATCCTTCCGATTTTCATCAAGCAAATGGGGTACGATTCGTCAATATCAGGTCTTGCCATCGGGCTGTTTACACTTGTCGCACTGCTTTGCAGGCCGCTGTCCGGCTGGCTGTTGGATGCGCGTTCCAAAAAGCCTGTTCTCATCGTAGGCGGTGTGGTTATCGCGGTTTCTTGCGTGAGTTATAATTTCGTAGCGATTCTCCCCATGCTTTTTATACTTCGTGCGTTCCACGCTATCGGGTACAGCGCGAGTACCAATGCTACCGCAACCTTTACGGCTGATGTAGTGCCACCTGCTCGAAGGGGTGAAGGTATGGGGTATTACGGGTTTGTCTTTACCGCTTCCATTGCGTTAGGACCGGCGCTTTCTATGACGATTTATCATGAGGCAGGCATGAGCACCGTTTTTTACACGGCGTTTGGGTTGGCAACAGCCGGCTTTCTTTTAAGCACCCTGATCCGCGGAATAAAGGTACAGGCGCAAAAACCGCCAACAGATAAAAAAGTAAAATCGTCCCTTATCGAGAAAACGGCCTTGCCTGCGTGCAGCGTGATGGTAATAGTCGGTTTTGCCTATATCGCCATTACGTCTTTTATATCCAGTTATGGGTTTTCTATTGGTCTTGGCGGTATGAGTTCGTTCTTCTTCTGTTATGCGGCAACGCTTTTAGTATGCCGGATTATTGTAGGGAAATATACGGACAAGCATGGGATGTACGGGGTATTGATCCCCGGTATCATTTGTATGGCGGCCGTTTTCACGCTGCTCGGTTTGATTCGCATTGAACCGCTGTTTCTGTTGACCGCCGTAATATTCGGTATCGGTTACGGTATGGTTCAGCCCACGCTCCACGCCATCGTTATTGCCAGTTGCGCTATCCAGCGCAGAGGGGCGGCCGGAGCGACATTTTTGGGCTCCATGGACCTGGGAATGGGGCTTGGCGCAGTCGTGTGGGGCTTTTTTTCGGCTCAATTCGGTTACGCGATGATGTACAGAACTTGTATAGCGGTTATGGCAGTGGCTTGTATTCGTTGCCTGCTATTCATACGTAAACAAAAAAACAAGGAGTGATTGTTATGGTATTATCGAAATTCGAGTATATCCGTGCCAAAACCACAGATGAAGCCATAAACCTGCTTTTAGAGCTTGGTGATGGCGCCAAAATTCTGAACGGCGGCACCGACATTATCCCGCCGATGAACGACGGGCTAATCAGCCCCAAATACCTTATCGACATTAAGGAACTTCCGGATATGAACTATCTGGAGCATGATGAGAAGGATGGACTTCGGATCGGAGCGCTGACAAAACTTCGGACCATCGAGTTCTCCAAAATGGTTTGGGAGAAGAATCCGTCGGTGGCGCAGGCCGCCAAATACGTGGCGTCATCCCAGGTTCGCGCGAAAGGTACAATGGCGGGGAACATTTGCAATGCTTCACCATCATGCGACACAGCGCCGATCCTTATTGCGCAGAACGCGAAAGTCATGGCACGTCGGCTTGAGAATACGGTTTCCATACCCGCCGTTGAATTTTTCAAAGGCGTGAAAAAGACAGTTCTTGAGCAGGGTCAGATCGTAACCGGAATAATTATTCCGCCTCTTGGGAAAAATGAATGTGCCACTTACATAAAACATTCAGTGCGCAAAGCAATGGATTTGGCAATTGTAGGCGTTGCGGTGTGGCTCAAAATGGAAGGCAAAAAATGCGTCGACTGCCGTATCGCGCTTGGAGCCGTGGCTACCACGCCGATACGCGCGCCCGAAGCCGAAAAGATTATCATCGGAACCGAGCTTACCGATGACGTGCTCGGTAAGGCCGCTGTCGCGGCGATGAATTCCTGCAGGCCGATAAGCGATGTCCGCGCGTCCGCCGAGTATCGCGCGGATATGGTACGCGTGTTTACAAAACGCGCGGTTAAAAAAGCGTTGGAGGGGTATCAGGTATGAAGAAGATAATCAATTTTATTCTAAATGGCGAACCGAAGGAGATTGCGGTCGAAATGAACCGATCGCTGATTGACTTGCTCCGTGATGATATTGGCCTGATTGGTACTAAAAAGGGCTGTGAAGAAGGCGAATGCGGAGCGTGTACTATTATATTCGACGGAGTAGCGGTACACAGTTGCCTGACGCTCGCAATGGAAGTTGACGGGCACGAAGTCCTTACTATTGAGGGAATTGCGGCGGCGAACGGGGAACTTCACCCCATACAAAAAAAGTTTATTGAAAAATGGGCTTTTCAGTGCGGTTACTGCACTCCGGGCATGGTAATGTCGGCAAAAGCACTACTGGATAGGAACCCGCATCCCACCGAATACGAGGTGCGTGAAGCGATTGCGGGCAATCTCTGCCGATGCACAGGATATGTCAAATATGTCGAGGCAATCCTTCAAGTCGTGAAAGAAATGAATGAGGAGGCAACAGCATGAATAAATTTGCTGACAAGGAATTCTTTAGAAAACCAGCCGATTACCGCTTAGTGGCGCAAGCTGGTGAAAGCGGATATGATCGTGTTGATTCCTATGAAAAAGTAACCGGCAAAGCGAAATTTGCGGGCGACTACATGGCGCCGAATATGCTGGTAGCTAAAATTAAGCACAGCCCATACGTACACGCGAAAATTATTTCCATCGACACGAGTAAGGCTGAAGCGTTACCGGGCGTCAAGGCGGTCATCACCGGGAAGGATTTCTCAGATGTCCGCATCGGGACGCATGTCGAGGGAGCGGGAAACAGCGGCGACCTCGAAGTTTTATGTAAAAAAGAAGTCCGTATGTTGTATGACCCGGTTGCCGCGGTTGCGGCGGTTGATGAAGAGACCGCAGCCAGGGCGGTTGAACTTATCGATGTTGAATATGAGGAACTTCCGGCTGTTTTTGATCCGTTTGAGGCGATGAAGGACGGCGCAATCGATGTACAGGGCTACGGAAAGGGCAACGGCAATCTCGGTCCTTGCTGCCATCAAAAAGGCTCGAACGACAACAAAGACATTGACAAGGAATTTGCGAAAGCGGCCCATGTTACGCACCGTGATTTCAAAACGCACCGCATCCATATTGCCCCGATCGAACCCCACGCGACTTTCGCCGAGTATGATCCGGAAAAAGTTGAGTGGACTGTATACCAGAGCACTACGATGAGTTTCAGTGACCAGTTCTGGCTGGCCCGTATTTTCCAGATGGATGAGTCGCATTTCCATGTGATCCGTCCGTATATCGGCGGAGCGTTCGGCGGTAAATCAAACTTTCCGTATTCGGAGTTCGTCGCATGCGAACTTGCCCGCCGTACACTCCGCCCGGTGCGCTGCGTGCTTTCGCGCAAGGAAGAGTTTCTAACAATGCATGGACGTCATCCGTTCGATATACACATTGACACGGCATTTGACAAGAACGGCAAAGTACTTGCCAAGAAATGCCTGCAAATACTTGACGGCGGCGCGTATGGCGAGTCTCAGGTAGCGCCTGTCAATCTCAGCGTCCTTTGGGCGGCGTTCCCGTACAAAATCGACTGTATCGATTTCGAATCGAAACGGGTGTTCACAAATTCACCTTATGCCGGAGCGATGCGCGGATATACCGCTTGTCAGGTACAGTTCGCTCACGATCTGAACATGCAGTATGCGGCTGAGGAGATGGGGATTGACCCGGTCGAGTTCCGGAAAACGAGCGCGCTTGAGACCGGGTACCATTCGCCGGCGGGGCTTGTCGTTACAAGCTGCGCGTTTAAGGATACGCTTGACGATGCCGCAAAGTTTATGCGTTGGGAAGAGCGTAAGGATAAAATGAGGCCCGGCGAAGGGATTGGGTTTGCCGGAACGGCATTTGTTTCCGGAACCGCTTCGCCGATTCTCAATACCCCGAACCAGATACAGACAAACGCGACGATCCGCGTCAACTATAACGGCATGGTCACGCTGTACTCCAACTGTCACGATAACGGACAGGGCGCGGATACCGTTATGGTCGCGATCGTTGCGGAAGAACTCGGCCTTGACATGAACGAGGTCAAACTTGTCCAGCCCAGCACAACCAACGCGGGTTACGATTCCGGCGCGTATGGGAGCCGCGTTACATTCCTCGGCGGGAACGCCGTCAGGAACGCGGCGGTTGACGCGAAGAAACAGATCCTTGAAATTATCGCCGCAAAATGGGGCGTTGAAGCGCACCTTCTCGACATAGTTAACCATAAAATCATCTGCCGTGACATGGGAAGGACCGATCTTGAGATGCCGTGGAAACAAGCTGTGTTCCATTGCATGAGTTCAAACGGCGGTGACGAGATCGTCGGGGTAGGATCCTACTACCACCGTACTTCATCGGCGTCTTACAAGGGGAAACCGTCAAATTACGCTCCGTCGTATGTCTTTTCGACAGGCGCATGTCATCTTACCGTTGATGAGGAAACAGGGCTTCTTGATATCGACGAGTTCTTCTTTGCGCATGACTGCGGTACGCCTCTGAACCGTGCGGCGGTAGAGGGGCAGTTACAAGGTTCAATCTATTCAGGCATTGGCTATGGGATGTATGAGAAAACGATTACGAAGGAAGGCAGGATGCTAAACCCGACTTTCCGCGATTATCGTATGGTAACCGCACTTGACATGCCGAGGATCACGACGAAATACGACTACCCGCCGGACCCGGAAGGGCCGTTTGGCGCGAAGGAATGCGGAGAGGGGACGACTGCGCCGATTGCTCCTGCCGTTGCTAACGCCATTCATATGGCGACCGGCCTGCACATTACGGAACTTCCGCTTGACCCGGAGAATATCTGGCGCATGTTAAAGAATAAACGAGAAGGAAAAACCGCAAATTCATAATAATGAATTTGTATAGCTATTTTCTTCAGTTATTTTATGAAAGATGCCTGAAATAATTTTTGTTTCAGGCATCTTTCATGTGAAGTGAACACTTCGTGTTACTCTGTTGTGATGCCCTGTGGTATTAACACCCTTTATCCGGCAGGTCGTCTTTGTTTTTCTTTGTGTAGGTATAGTGGTTTAAGTTAGCTCTCTATAAACCCGAAATAATCATATATGCCGGAAACGACAGGTTGAGAATCTTTCAGGTTATTGCGAAGGAAACGTTTCATGTTTGCCCAGGATTTCTCTATCAGGTTATAGTCCGGCGAATACGGGGGCAGGAATAACAGCCGTACTTTCCCTCTGGCTATCCTCCGCAGTTCCTTTTTCCTGTGAAATGCAGCATTGTCCATTATTACCGTATAGCCTTTCGGCAAATCTTTAAGCAAACTGTTTTCAAACCAGCCTTCAAAAAACACGCTGTTTGTCGTATGGCGGTAGCATTCTATTGCTGAATGTCCCCCATTGTATAAAGCGCCTATGACATTTATACGGTCAAACTTTTTCCCAAGCGTTGTTCCCTCGACAATTTCTCCTCGGGGAGCGCGGCCATGTTCGCGCTGTAAATAAGCAGTTATGCCGCTTTCATCAACATAAATGCGTTTGTCGTAAGGAACCCTTTTTAGCCTTGCGGCAAACTCCTCACGCTCCTGCTCGGACTTTTCAGAATAGGTAAAGGTCTTTTTTTTCGTGTTATATTGAGTTTTTCAAGGGCGTAGAAGATGGCAGTCGCCGTGCAGTTGAATTGTTCCGCATATTCCTTAAGGAAAGCGTCGGGTTTTTCCGCTACTGCCTTTAGAAGCGCTTCTTTGTCTATTTTCCGACGGCGTTCGCGCTTGACTGTTATATCAAAATGCCCGTTATTTAGCTTTGCTTGCCAGTCGTAATATGTCGCGGACGGGATGTCAAATGCCTCGCGCAATTGCGCAAAGGTATGTCCTTCTTGTCTGTAAGCCACTGCCCTTTTAATAAAATCAATGCTATATGCCATGCTTTAAATGTCGGTATTTGTTGTAAAAACTTAACTTATTTTACTATAATTTTGTTCATAGTATGCGTTACTCCTCTTGAATTGTTATGCTGTA
>Ga0268262_10005927_pt1 | contig 11915 bp, 10 predicted proteins | sample TergutNc150P3_FD_190354 | JGI IMG/M metagenome (GOLD analysis project Ga0268262, IMG submission 190354) | Nasutitermes corniger P3 segment gut microbial community from laboratory colony in Florida, USA - Nc150 P3 (SPAdes) (version 2) | ecosystem: Host-associated > Arthropoda: Insects >... | reverse complement strand
CAACACCTACCAAGCCCATAACCGCACCGCTTCTAAAAGCGATTTGCAATGCGCTGTTCAAGTTATTCTTTGCTCCGTTTGCCGTTCTACTGCTAGCCTGGGTTGCGGTTTTCATACCCAAAAAGCCGCACAAGCCGGAAAAGAAGCCGCCTGTTAAAAATGCTACGGGAACAAATGGATTTTGGATACCCAGCACAACAAGCACCACCAATATAACGAATAAAACCACAAATACAAGCGAAACTATTTTATACTGCCTTTTTAAGTAAGCCATTGCACCTTCTCTAACATATTGGGCAATGTCTTTCATTTTTTGGTCGCCTTCTGGCTTTTTTTTCATGCTTTTGTAAAAAAACAAGGCAGAAAACAAGGCTATGAGGGCAGAAACCGGGATTAAAAGCGAGATTTGGAGGTTAGTAAGCATAGGGGTAATATAGTAAATACTATATTAAGCCCGATGGATTCTGTAAAAGAATTGCGGCGCGAGATGGCAAATGCCTTAACGCACGGAATAGGGATATTATTTGGCATTGCGAGCATTCCGGTTCTTTCCGCTATTGGCGCAGATACGGGCAATATACCCGGCGTTGTTGGGGCAACCATTTATGCGTTTAGCTTTTTAATGCTATTCACATTCAGCACCCTTTACCACAGCACCCAAAATCAAGATGCAAAAAGAATACTCCGCACCTTTGACCATATTTCAATTTATTTCTTAATAGCCGGAACTTATACGCCGTTCCTGCTCGTATATATGCTGGATGCCTTTGGCATCACGCTGCTTTCAATACAATGGTCGCTGGTACTGATAGGCGTTATATTCAAGGCATTTTTCACGGGGCGTTTTAAGGTTGCCAGCACTATTATCTATGTGGCTATGGGTTGGCTTTTGCTTGTAGGCGGAAATAAATTTTTCGTTGTTTTGCCAACTCCAACACTTATCTTGGTTATTGTGGGCGGCGGGCTTTACACTCTGGGTTCTGTTTTTTATTTGAATAAAAATATATATCACCACCATGCTATTTGGCATTTATTCGTTTTAAGCGCTGCAATTTGCCATTATGTAGCTGTTTTGCTGACTGTTATTTTACCGAGGAAATGACATAGATTATTATGAATTTAGATGAAATTTTAAAGAGAGTTTTAGAACAAGGCGGCGAGGTGTCTTACCTAGAAGCTGTGGCTCTCGCTGAATATCCGAACAAGGATTTGCTTTACGCGGCTGCAAACATCATAAGGGAAAAATTTTGCGGCAATAAGCTGGATACCTGTTCAATAGTGAATGCTCGCTCCGGGAAATGCAGCGAAGATTGCAAGTGGTGCGCCCAAAGCGCAAAGCATAAAACAGGCATAGAAACCTACCCCATCAAAAACGAAGACGAAGTGCTTGACTGCGCTGTGCAAAATGACATCAAAGGCGTGAAGAGATTTTCAATGGTGACCAGCGGGCGCAAGGTCGGGAAAGAAGAGATGGAAAAATTCTGCCAAATGTATAACCGCATTCGTGAAAAAACAGGATTAAAACTCTGTGCTTCAATGGGCTTGGTAGGCAAGGAAGAGATGCTGATGCTAAAGGAAGCCGGGGTTAGCAGATATGAATGCAATTTGGAAACTGCGAGTTCGTTTTTCTCGAAGCTCTGCACAACCCACACCAGCGAAGAAAAAAAAACAACGCTGCGCCTTGCCAAAGAGTGCGGAATGGAAATTTGCTCCGGCGGAATTATAGGCATGGGCGAAAGTATGGAGCAGCGCGTTGAGCTTGCCTGCGAGCTACGCGAGCTAGGGGTAAAATCCGTTCCAATAAATATTTTAAATCCCATAAAGGGTTCCGCTTTGGAAAGCGCAAAACCGCTTTCGGAAGAGGAAATTTTAACCACAATGGCGATATTTCGCTTTGTGCTTCCCGACGCTTTTATCCGCTTTGCAGGCGGCAGAATAAATATGAGCGAATCTTTGCAGAAAAAAGCTTTGCAGTCCGGCATAAATGCTTCCTTGGTAGGTGGCCTTTTAACCACGCCTGGCTCAAATATAAACGAGGATTACGAGATGTTTAAAACTCTGGGCTATGATGCTCGCCGTACTTAAATATTACTGCTCGCTTCGTATGCCTTCATTAGAGCTGCGTTGATATTTTCCGTGGAAAGCGATAAGTGGGTTAGAGATAGTTCAATTTTGTCTAGGTCATCTGCTTCTATAGCTTGCAAAAGGGTGAACAGTTCTCCCAAAGGTCCTTGCTTGTTTATAATTGCCTGATTGATTTCCATATCCAAGTTCATCTGTTCCAAAACGGATTGTATAGGAACTTTGTAAATCATATCCAGATGGCTGATTAAACCCATCAAATAAGCTTTTTCTGTCACATTTTCGCTTAATTTCAGGAATTTGGAAAGTTCTTCAAAGAATTTTGCGCGGTGTATTGCGTTTATGAGTAACGGTGAATGTTCATTTATTTTTGCATTGCTGCCAGCATAAGCCAAAATCAAGAGCCAGCGTTTTAAATTATCATATCCGAGCAATGTAATAGCGTGCTTGATACTTGTAATTTTAGAACGTAACCCGAACGATGCAGAATTCAAATATTTGATTAAGTTAACCAATAGCTCCGGCTGTCGTTTGAATTGTGCTTCTATATGAGTAAAATCCACCCGCTTATCTACAGATTTCAAAAGTTCAAATACTTCAACTATATTTGCATTAAGTTTATTGGCACTAAAATTTTCCGGTTTTGCAAAGAAATAGCCTTGAAAAAAATCGCATCCGGCGTCATAGCATTCTTTGAAGTTTTCTTTGGTTTCAATCTTTTCAGCGAGAACTTTTATGTTCTTCTCGTGAAAAATTTTAACAGTTTTTTTAATATCAGAATTGGCTAAAGCTGGAAACTCAAGCTTTACAAAGCTTAGATAGGGAAGTAGTGGGAGAATACGGCTAAGTTTTTCTTGCGTTGGTATAAAATCGTCTATGGCAATTTTATAACCCATATTGTGGAAATCCTTTACCGCTTCTATTATTTTTTCGTCAATTTCCACCGTTTCTAGAATTTCCAAAACGAATATTTTGCCGTCAAGCAGATACAGAATTTCGCTGGTTAAAAATTCATAGCTGCAATTTATAAACGCCAGATGATTGCCCACCAGCTTTGATATGCCAACATTATTCAGCGCGTTATCCAAAACCTGTGCAGTAGCTTCTACATCATCTATCACAGAAGCACTCGCATCAGCTTGTTTTTTGCGGAATAATAGTTCGTAAGCAAATAAAGATTCATCTCTATCTAAAATAGGCTGCCTTGCTATGAATACATTTTCGTTCATAATGTGGAAAATATAGAAATTTTCTAAATTATCCATTATGGTAACCAAGCGTTTTCTGTTCTTGGCGGCAGGTGTTTTGTGTGCCTCGGCATTCACCGCTTCCTGTTCTTCGGATGAGGACAGTTTGCTCGAATACGGCGGCCAAAAGTATAAAACCGTTGTAATAAATGGTACAGAATTGATGGCGGAAAATTTGAATTATTATGTGCCTGGCAGCAAATGCTACAACAATGACCCTGCCAACTGCGCAAAATACGGCAGGCTCTACAATTGGCTTATGGCTATGGAGCTACCTTCTTCTTGCGATAGCCGCTCTTGCGATAGCCTTATAAGAACTCCTCATAAGGGTATTTGCCCTGACGGTTGGCATATCCCCGGCAATGCGGACTGGGACAAGCTATACCGCTCCGCCGATGGCACTTTTGGCACTAAAAGCCCTTACGATAGCCGTACAGCAGGCAGATATTTAAAGGCAAAAGAAGGTTGGAATCATTGCGGCCCTTCCGGCCCTTCTAGCTCTTCTGGTCGTTCCAGTTCTTCTGGTTCATCTAGTTCTTCTGGCACGGGTAAATCTTACTTATGCGAAGATGCGCTCGGCTTTGCGGCTTTGCCAGGTGGCTACAGCAATCAAGATGTTTTTAACGAAGCAGGAGAAGTAGGTTTTTGGTGGAGAGCCTCAGAAAATGAGGATGCTGCTAACGCAGCCTATATGAGTTTTATATACCACCGCTTTGATGATGCTCATTGGGGTGATAGCCCTAAGAATTACTTCTATTCCGTGCGTTGCTTCAAGGACTGATATGCCAAACATTGAAATAATATGCCCGTGCTGCGATAATATCTTGGTGATAGATACTTTTGCCAAAGAAGTTGTGTCTCATAGGGAACGCAAAAAGAAAGAGAGTTTGGAAGCGTTTTTAGAGCACGAAAAGAACAAACCGGCAGAGCTTGAAAAGAAACTAGCCGAGGCAAAGGAAAAAGAGAAAAATCGTTCCGAATATTTGAGGAAAAAATTTGAAGAGGCAAAAAACAACAATGATTTAAAAGACCCTGCGCCGAGCATTATGTGGGATTAGCGGCTGGTTCTATGGTGACTTCTTCCATTTTGGTACCGTCCATCTTTTTCACCTTGAACAGATAGCCTTGAATTTCAATGCTCGTCCCGTTTTCTGGCACAGAGCCTAGAGCGTATTGTATAAGCCCGGAAATTGTCTCTATATGCTCGCCTTCCTCTATCTCAAAATGGATGCCCAAGCGGTCTTCCAAATCGGAAAGGGTAATCAAAGGGTCTAGCATATATTGCCCGGATTGGAGTTTAACAAAACCAGAGCCTTCTTCCGAATCGTCTTCGTCTTTTATTTCACCGACTATCTCTTCCAAAATATCTTCCATTGTGGCAAGCCCCGCAGTGCCGCCATATTCATCCACCACTATAACCAAATGGTTGTTGCTCTCCCTTAGCTCGTGCAAAAGGGCATCTATCTTTTTCCCAGCAGGCACAAATAACGCGGGTCTAACAAGTTTTTCCAAATCAAAGCTTTCGTGCGGTCTTTCCGTGTACCATTGCAGAAATTCCCTATTTGAGAGAATGCCTATTATATTATCTATGGAGCCGGAATACACAGGCAGGCGGCTGTGCCTTTCGCTGTTCAAAAGCTCTATCACGTCTTGGAGCGGCGTTTGAACATCTACGGCATGCATCTCAACGCGAGGGGTCATTATTTCTCGCACAGGTGTGTCCGCAAAAACAAAGATATTTCTTATCATTTGTTTTTCGTCTTCTTCCAAGGCAGAAGGTGAGTCTTCGTCTCTTATAGCACCTCGCATAGATTCTGGTAAAAAGGAGAGCCTGCTGTCGTAGCCCAGAATTTTCAATAAGCCTCTTTGCAAAAAAAGCGAAATTTTTGCGCTTGGCAAAAAAGGGTATCTGAGAACTTTATACGCCATTATGCAGAATTTTGAAAGAGTATCTGGGAACATTGCCGCCAAAATTTCCGGTATAAAAAAATCTACAATATATATGCCTACCATTATAGCAAGCCATTCATACCAATGCTTTCCGAATTCTAAACCCAAAATGGCAAAAGCTGCAAAGCAGCATACGGAACTGCCCTGAAAAAGAATTTCTTTGAAGTCTTCGCTGTTTATAATATCTTCAAGTTCTATTTTTGTTTGAAAACGAAAGACGTGACTTATGAGTGAATAAACAAAAGCCAAAAGCAGCAACGTTGCCGAAGCTGCTATAATTAAAGTTACACTACCGTCTGGCATTGCAAAATTGGCCTACCAGGACTTGAACCTAGGCTAACAGAGTCAGAATCTGTGGTGCTACCATTACACTATAGGCCAGAGCCTTTAGTTTATCCTTCCCTGTAAGCGACCGGCAAAGGAGAAATCCTTTGTGTTGTTTTCGCTCTGCATACCCAGATTAAGAGTAAAGCGGTCATTTAACTTCTTTTGGACATAAATGGAGCCTTGTATATCCTTTACGTGTTCCTTTGTCCCGTTATTATTTTTGCGGTTACCATCGTATTCCGCTTCAATCACAACTTTATCAAAGGAACGGTAAAGGTCTATTTCCAAGCCTGCGAGTATGGGTTTGCTAGAAGTATTGGTTGTTCCAATATCAGCTTTGCAGCGCGCTGATATTTCAAAATTACCAGTGTTTGTTCTGCAAACTGTACTCTCTGTACCATTTTGGTCATCCAAACCTATAAAAGCAGCTTCAACAAATAAATTCATATTCTTCAAAAAACCTACATCGGCTAATATCGGTACGCTTCCACCGAGAGATATGGTGTGGGTAACATCGCCATATTTGCTATAAATTTCATCAAACAAATTAGAGCGATAGCCAAGGCCAATGTTTAAACCGTCCACGTCAGCAAGGTCTTCGAAACGTAATTGAACACGCAAATCGCCTTTATTCAAATGGTTGTCTGTGCTTATCAGAGATATATCTAAAGATATATCTTCCGAAAAATTATGAAAGCCGAACTGAACAGAATTTTCTGGAACATAGGTGCTCATAAATCCAGCTTCCCTACGTACGCTGTTTTTGGTTAAGCCTTCCAAGCTAGTGCCAGTATCCCAATCGTTGTTCTTCTTAGCATCTATATAACCACCAAAGGTTTGGCTTCCAAAACGTGTGGTGTTGTCCCAGCGGCCTATTTTAAAATTAAAATAATCCCCTCTGTGCCATGCCCACGCTTCGTATATCTCAATTCGGTCGCGAGTAGCCGCAGATTCCTTAATTACACCATTCTCTTTCTCTATGCTCATAACTTTATTGCTGAACTCACCAGGATACATGCGTAGATGCACTCTACCTTTAAAATACTCGGATTGTGTTTCAATCTTTAGGTTTGCTCTGCCCCACCATGTATCCAAATTATCATCACCGAAGTCCTGGTCCGAGTCAACAGGCATAACTTTTCTTGCTTGAATTTCAAAATTGGTAGGAAAGTCAACTGAGGCAAATTTGATTTTCCTATCCTTTTGAGGTTTAGGTGTTACAACTTTAACATTAGTATCAGCTTGTGCCGTAACTTGAGCAGTTTCTTCCTTGGCAGCTTCAGCTTGTTCTGTAGCTGGAGTTTGAGCGGCGGCAGTCGGAACCGGAGCAGCAATCGGGGCCGGAGCAACAACTGGAGCAGGTGCCGCAGCTGGAGCGTGAGGCACGGCAGCAGCCGGGGCCGGAGTAGCAACCGGAGCAGTAGGCACGGCAGCAGATGGGGCTGGAGCAGCAACTGGAGCTGGTGTCGCAGCTGGAACATGAGGCACGGCAGCAGCCGGGGCTGGAGCAACAACTGGAGCTGGTGTCGCAGCTGGAGCGTGAGGCACGGCAGCAGCCGGGGCCGGAGCAGCAACTGGAGCTGGTACTGGGGTAGTAGCTGGGGCCTGAGCACTAGCTATGCCAAATGTAGCGAGGATTGCAGTTACAAAAAAAGGTTTGAAACGCTTGTTCATGAAAGATCTCCTTTAGGATATATGGCATTAATATATAAAAATTTTAAATAAGGCAATTAAAAAATGCGAAATTTATATATTCTCCTATAATTTAGGGAGAATTTTTATGCATTCGGTTAAAACTCTTAATAAAATCTCAGCCAGAGGTACTAGCTTGCTTGGGGAAAATTATTCAATAGGCGATTCCGTAGAGAACCCAGAAGCTATTTTGGTACGGAGCGCGCAGGTTGATACCGATTCGTTCCCTAACGATTTGCTCGCCGTTGTCCGTGCTGGCGCGGGAGTGAATAACATAACAACAGACAAAGCCAGTGCAAAAGGCATATGCGTTTTCAATACCCCTGGTGCAAATGCAAATGCAGTTGCGGAGCTTGTTTTCACGGCTTTGGGCATTGCTTTGAGGAATGTGCATAAGTCTTTAGCTTGGATAGGTAGCCTTAGGGGCAAGGAAGACAAGGAAATCAGCGAGGCTGTTGAAAAGAATAAGTCTGCATTCGTGGGTGCTGAGTTGATAGGGAAAACCATCGGAGTTGTAGGTCTTGGCAAAATAGGTGTTTTGGTTGCAAATGGAGCCATTGGCCGCGGTATGAACGTGATAGCTTATGAGCCTTATCCGAGCATTGGCAATATGCTAATGCTCAACAACACGGTTAAGGCAGCACAGAGCCTTGACGAGGTTATAGCCGCTGCCGATGTTTTAACCGTGCACGTCCCGTTTATGCCAGCTACAAAGGATTTGTTAAACGAAACCAACTTGGTTCTTTTCAAAGGTTCTTATTTGCTGAACTTTGCCAGAAACGGAATTATCAGTGAAGCTGGCGTCAAAGCCTTTTTGGGAAAAAATAAAAGCAATGTTTACTTAACCGATTTTCCTAGCAAAGCGGATTTGGAAAACGAACAGATTATCCCCTTCCCTCATCTCGGTGCAAGCACGGAAGAAGCGGAGGAGAACTGCGCCGTTATGGCGGTGGAGCAACTTAAAGATTATCTGGAATTTGGCATAGTCCGCAATTCCGTAAATTTCCCAACGGTTAAGAGCCGCCCTTCTGCAAGCGTCAAAAGTCGCGTTGTGGTTATAAACAACGATGTCCCAAATATGATAGCTTTGATATCAAAAGTTTTTGGAGATGCACACATAAACATAAGCAGCTTTAAAAACGAAAGCAATGGCAAGATAGGCTATAATATAATAGACATAGATGCCGCAGTTCCACAGAGCTTAATAGATATGCTCAAAAAAACTCAGTATATAATTCGTGTCAGGGTTATAGAATTTTGAATTTGCGCCTTGAATTGAAAATAGCTTGGCGCTATTTGGGAGCCCAGAGGCGAAGCCTTTTTGTTTCACTCATAAGTCTATTCAGCATGGCAGGAGTTTGCATCGGAACTTTTGCCCTTATAGTCGCGCTCTCTGCGGTAAACGGTTTTGAAGCGGAAGTAACCACGCAGATGATAGGCAAAGATGCCCATTTTGAGATTGTGGATTATCGCGGGGAGCAAATTCTTGAGCCGGACTCTATAGCAAAATCACTTATGCAAATTGATGAGGATATTACGGCGTATTCGCCTTTTATAATCTACAAGGTTGGAGTTAGCTCTAAAAAAGTCAATGACGGCGTTGTGGTTTATGGCATAGACAGCAAGAGTGCAAAAGACGTTATAGATTTGCCATCAAAAATAAAGTTCGGAGTTTTTAGTTTGGATTCCTTGGATGACTCCAACGGGGTGCTGCGTCCCTCTATAATGGTGGGTTCTATATTAGCGCAGCGTTTGCGCGTGAAAGTGGGTGAGCGTTTGGTTTTGCAGACTTTTCAGGGACCAGATGATATGATTGGAGGCGGGCCAAAAATGATGCAGTTTCTTGTTAGCGGAATTTTTGAAACAGGAATGTATGAATATGATGGGAACCTTCTATATACAGCTATACCAGAACTTCAGAAACTAATTGGGATGCAGGGCGTTACAGGCATCCAGTTTAAAATAAAAGACCCTTGGAAAAGCGAAATTCACGCAGAAAAAGCGAGTATGTATCTGGGTTATCCCTACTATGCTAACGATTGGAAAATGAAAAATTTAACTCTTTTAAAATGGATGAACTATGAAAAATTTATAGTAGCTGCCATTGTCTGTTTAATAGTTTTGATTGCGGCATTTAATATAATAAGTTCTTTGATTATGGTGGTAGTGGATAAGACCAAAGAAATTGGCATTTTGCGCGCTATGGGGCTTTCGGAAGGCGCTATTATGCGGGTGTTTGTGGGTATGGGTTCTTTTATAGGTTTATTCGGTTCGCTCTTGGGCGGCGGGGCGGGGCTTGCATTGTGCTTTCTTCAAGAGAGAACGCATTTTATAGAGTTACCAGCCGATGTTTATATGATGCCTTTTTTCCCCGTACAAGTACAAGCTTTGGATGTAGCAGTGATTTTTATTGTTGGCAATGCGCTTTGCATATTTGCAACTATTTTACCTGCATGGAAGGCAAGCATAATGAAGCCGGTGAAAGCCATTAGGCATGAGTAGATAAAAAATCCAATCCTTTTTTGCCAATGTCCGTTCTGTGCTGCTCTCCGGCGAATTTGATTTTTTTAACCCCTGCATAAGCGATATCTATGGCTGCCTTTAAGGTCTTCCCTTTGCCAACCACTCCCAGAACCCTGCCCCCTGAGGATTGCAACCCACCATCTTGCATTTTTGTTCCTGCGTGAAGAACTTGAGCGCCGCATTCTTCCGCTTCGCGGATTCCGCTGATTAGCGCCCCTGTTTTATATTCTCCGGGGTAACCTTCGCTTGCCATCACTACTACTGTGGCATAGCTTTGATGGTTTATTTTCGCAATTTCTCTTATTCTTCCCGCCATAGCTTTGTAAAACAAGTCCAGCAAATCCCCGCCATAGACGGCAAGAACGGCCTGAGTTTCTGGATCTCCGAGGCGGCAATTGTATTCCACAACTTTTGGCCCGGTTTTTGTTGCCATTATGCCTATGAACAGAACACCTATGTAAGGGTTCCCTTCGTCTGCCATGCCTTGCAACGTTGGTTCTAGAATCTCTTTTTTTATGCGATCTAGCATTTTGTTATTTATAAGCGGTGCTGGTGCGTAAGCCCCCATTCCTCCGGTGTTTGGGCCTTTGTCTTTGTCAAAAATTCTTTTGTGGTCTTGTGCAGGGGCAAGCAGCAGATAATTTTTGCCATCGCATACCGCAAAAATGGACGCTTCTTCGCCTTCCATAAATTCCTCTATCACAACGGTTTTTCCTGCTTTGCCAAATACCGCTTTTTCACCGAGCATATCTTCAAGCGCGTTTAGGGCTTCTTCTTTTGTTTGGCAAACAATAGCACCTTTCCCGGCTGCAAGCCCGGATGCTTTTACAACTATCGGAACGGAATGCTTTTCCAGATATTTTTTTGCTTTTTTCAAGTCCGTAAAAGTTTCGTAATCGGCTGTTGGAATGCCATGCTGTTTCATAAATTTTTTGCTGAACGCCTTGCTACCTTCCAATTGGGCTGCCGCTGCTGTGGGTCCAAAAATTTTCATACCCTGTTTTTGAAATTCATCTACCACGCCTGCAACAAGAGGAGTTTCTGGACCTATAATTGTAAAATCTGCGTTTTCTCTTTTTGCAAGCTCTGCGATTTCTTTTGGGTTTGCGACATCAACTGGGAAGCATTGCCCAAGAGTAGCCATTCCAGGATTTCCGGGTGCACACATGAGTTCTGTACAAAGTTTTGATTTTATTATAGATAAGGCCATAGCGTGCTCCCTGCCGCCTGAGCCTATTAAAAGGACTTTCATAGCAAGATAAAATAGTAAAATGCTGCGGTTAGCATTTAGTTAAATATCATCATCGTTTTGCGGTTCGTCTTTTGCGTTTTCGTCTGAGGTGTTGGAGCCAGCGAGAGGTACATCATCTATGGAGCTTGCTGCTGGAGCTTCATAAGCTTGCTCAAAAGTTGCTTTCTCCGCTCCCGACTCCGCCTCAATATCTTCCACGCTTGGGATTGCAGCGGCATCTCTCACAAAGTCGCCATCGGAAAGCGTAATCGCTTTAACGCCTTGCGCGGAGCGTCCTGTTTCCCTTATGGAATCCAAGTCTATGCGGATCATCTGCCCGTCTTTTGTGCTTATTATAATATCGTAGTCGGGCAAAACGGCGTCCACAAAAATAGCTTCTCCCGTTTTGTCGGTGATTTTCATATTCACCACGCCTTTTCCGCCTCGGTTGGTGACGCGGTATTCTTCGGGGTCTGTGCGTTTTGCAAATCCGTTTTCGGAAATTGTTAAGACCAAAGAGTTTTTCTTTATGTCCACCATTCCTATAACTGTGTCTTTGTCTTCCAAGCGGATTCCGCGTACGCCTCTTGAGCCGCGCCCTGTGCTGCGGAAAGCGGTTGGGGGGAATGTTATTGCCATTCCACCTTTTGTGGCTATCATCAGATTGTTTTCTTCCTGAACCAAGAGAACGCTCACCAGCTCATCGCCGCCCATAAGCGTTATTGCGTTGACGCCGGCTTTGCGGACATTGCTGAACAAACTCAAATTCATTTTATTTATAATGCCCTGCTTTGTGCAGAACACCAAGTAAAAACCTTCGGCAAATTTGCGAACAGGAACAATCGCAGAAACTCGCTCGCCTT
>Ga0268262_10005926_pt1 | contig 11918 bp, 7 predicted proteins | sample TergutNc150P3_FD_190354 | JGI IMG/M metagenome (GOLD analysis project Ga0268262, IMG submission 190354) | Nasutitermes corniger P3 segment gut microbial community from laboratory colony in Florida, USA - Nc150 P3 (SPAdes) (version 2) | ecosystem: Host-associated > Arthropoda: Insects > Digestive... | reverse complement strand
CAAACGCAAAAATTGCCTGCACAAGTCATTGGCGATATGGTTCGGGAAAAGATCGCCGCATCTGTGACGGCGCAATAGGTGAGATTATTTGAGGGGTTCTATATGGAAGCGATAAATGGTGTATCCGACGGTACAAGTTCTAAGCCAACAGAAACTCCGCGAAAACATTTTTCCAAAGCGGAAAAAGACAAAATCATGAATTCCTTGTTTGGGGTTCTACCTTCTACAGTTGATTTAGATGAAACTCGAGAAGAACGGCTACGGTGATAAGAGTATTATTAGACGCCAGCAATTTTAAGTTTAGGGAAATACTTGAAAAACACAAAAATTTCATCTCACAAAGGCACGAAGGACGCAGAGATAAGAGAACGAGAAATGCCTATTTGATTGTTAAGCAATACAGTATACTTAATATGAGGTAATAAATGGAGTTGACTTATACCTATTGGGAAGGCGAAAACGGCTGGCTGTTGGGTTATCTTAACGATTTTCCTGAACAATGGACACAGGGGAAAAATATTCCAGAACTGGAGGAAATGCTTATCGACCTCTATGAAAATTTTCAGGAAGAAGCATGATATTTACAAAAATCCGAAAACTGGCGCCATAGAACAAATTCCACGACATTCCGATATCGAAGAAAGTCTCGCCAAAAATATCATAAAGCACTTTTCGTAATTATATGCTCTCTGCTCCCTACCCCAATTATCCCTATGGGTACTCACTAATTATCAAGCCCAAGTTCCTGGTGGAAATATTGCAAGGATGAATAACGGCTAAGAGCAGAAACCGGAAGCGCCGGGTTTTTTTGACGACGGCGGAATTCTTTTTTATATGAAAAAACATATGAAGCAAATTGTTTTCTGATGAGATATTCATGCTGCTTAAAAACATTGAATTCATGTTGGCGGATTGTTACCGGCTCCGGATCAATGTATTTGGCCAAATCGATAATTACTATCGCTTTTGAATAATCAAGACCACTGTTTTGATTGGCGGAATTATCGGCAATGAAACAATAAGGGTGCGTTATATGAGAGCGAAGAGGAATAGCATAAGTAAGGCTATCTAATTCCAAAACCAGTACGTAATATGGCCTATCTTCTTTAGTAAGAATCTCTTCACAATGACTGAATCTTGTATAAAAAGCAGCACTCAAATGGCGGAATTCCATGGTTTCCTTAACAAAAACGCCCCAAAGCTGGGGCGCCAAAAAAATTGGGCTTTTTTTTGATTAACGTGATTGCGCCCTACAAACACATCACCGATCGAACTTTCTTTAGATTAACGTGATTGCGTTCTACAATCACCTCATGTTAAGAAGATATGCTATCTTTCTGCCAATGTCAATATTACACAGTTAAGAACCCACGGAAATCAATTTTCAAGAAATTTACCACGAACCACACGAACGCCACGAACCCTCACTCCGATATTTGCCGTAAAACTCTCATGATCACTCTTAATTTTATGGAATCTGAAGGTAAAGAATAGTTTATCTAACTGCAAGTTCGTGATGGTTAGTGTGGTTAGTGGAAAAATTGATTTCCATGGCTAAGAACCTAAGGTAGAGTACACAGAGGGAAACCGTAAATTTGATCTTCCCCCGCATACTCCGCACTACCTTCGGTTCTTAGACCTTCGCTTGGTCGCCAACACCGTTGGCGCGGCTAAGAACCGAAGGTATGCCTTTGCGTTGCCTATGGCACTACTGTAACGGCACAGGTCGCCGCCGTCTCGTTCCCGTCCGCCGTGTAAACGGTAACGGTAATCGTAGCCGTTCCGGCGGATTTAGCCGTAACAATCCCGATTCTCTCCCCGTCGACACTAGTAGTGGGGCCCATGACCACGTCAGCGACAGAGGAATTGCTCGTAGTCCATTGTAATATATTATAGTCCGCCTTGCTTGGGCTACGTGTTGCTGTCAGCCATTCCTTTCCCCCAACATTCAGGGAAATGCTAGTCTTGTTAAGGCTTACACTGGTAACATACACAGCGGCTGCCACCGTCACGGCACAGGTTGCCGTCTTGTTCCCGTCCGCCGTGGTAACGGTAATCGTGGCCGTCCCGGCGGATACTGCCGTAACAGTCCCGCCTGATACGGTCGCGACAGAGGAATTGCTCGTTGCCCAGCTTACGGTTTTATTCGTCGCGTTGCTTGGGCTCACTGTTGCCGTCAGGGTTTCGGATCCGCCAGCAGTCAAGGAAAGGCTGGTCTTGTTTATGCTTACGCCGCTGACAGGCACAGTGCCTGCTGCTGCTGCCACCGTCACGGCACAGGTTGCCGTCTTGTTCCCGTCCGCCGTGGTAACAGTGATGGTTGCAGTTCCGGCGGATACTGCCGTAACAGTTCCGCCGGATACGGTCGCGACAGAGGCGTTGCTCGTTGTCCAGCTTACGGTTTTGTTCGTAGCGTTGCTTGGGCTGACGGTTGCGGTCAGGGTTTCAGATCCGCCAGCGGTCAAGGAAAGGCTGGTCTTGTTTAGGCTTACACTGCTGACAGGCACGGTAGTCGAAGTGGCCGCTGTCACCGTCACTGCACAGGTTGCCGTCTTGTTCCCGTCCACAGTGGCAACGGTAATCGTAGCCGTCCCTACGGATTTAGCCGTAACAGTCCCGTCGGATACGGTCGCGACAGAGGAATTGCTCGTTGTCCAGCTTACATTTTTGTTTGTCGCGTCGCTTGGGCTTACTGCAGCGCTCAGGGTTCCGGACCCGCCAACAGCCAGGGAAAGGCCGGTATTGTTTAGGCTTACGCCGCTGACAGGCACAACGGCTGATGCCACCGTCACGGTACAGGTTGCCGTCTTGTTCCCGTCTGCTGTGGTAACGGTGATGGTTGCCGTTCCGACGGATATTGCCGTAACAGTTCCGCCGGATACGGTCGCGACAGCGGAGTTGCTCGTTGTCCAGCTTACATTTTTGTTTGTCGCGTTGCTTGGGCTTACCGTTGCTGTTAAGGTTTCCAAATAGCCGCCATTCAAAGAAAGGCTGGTCTTGTTAAGGCTTACGCCGCTGACAGATACCGTGCTGCCGCCGGAACTCGCCTGTACCCACTTTGCGTACAAGGCAACATTTTGATTCGGTACAATGATGGATGTACCTGTAGAATAATTCGGCCCTGTACCGGAAGCGTATGTATTCCAGCCGTCAAAAGAATAGCCTGTCCTTGAAAGGCCGCCCGAATTGGGGATTGTGATACTTTCGCCGCTCTTCGCGCTTTTTGAACTTGGAGGCGTACCGCTCCCGCCGTTGGCATTGAAAGAAACAGTGTAGCTTTTTCCGTCAGGTATGAAAGGGCCGGAAGATCCTGGATTGTATTCAGGCGGGTGCCAAACGTCTTCGCATCCCAATAAAAGCGAGACAAGCATAATCAAAAACGCTGCAATTTTTACTGTTTTGCCCTTCATAAAATCCTCCGGAATTAAAAACTGTAAGTATATTTAATTGCCACGACGTTTTTGTTTTGCTTACTGGAAACCAACGCAACGTCCAAATTGCTCATTGCGGGCGCAAGCTGAGGGTTAATGCTATAAATAAACGGCTTAACAAAGCCAAAAATTAGAGTCGCGGCCCCTACGCCAATGCCAATGGGACCTACAACACCAGCCATACTGTCGCCTCGGTGGAGGTTTAATTCCCAGGCGACAAGACCTATGGCTGCCGCGTAGCCGCCGGTAACTATAAGGCCTCCTACCGTATCACCCTGCAAATAGGAGCCAAGCCCAAAGGCAACGTTCATAGCCCCATAGCTAACAGCTTTTCCGGCTGTTTGCCTTTGATCGGACGGCAACGGCATTGGAGAAGGCTGTGGAGTTAGGCCAGTTTGCGGCATTGCAGCAAGCTCTACTGCCGGCGTGGGAGGAGGCGGCGGAACGGGCCGCTCTATAACAGCGCTAACGATCTGCCCCTCACTTACCATGACCATTTGCGGCGCTTTGGTTATCACGCCACTGGGCTCTTTTACGGCAACTTCGGTATTACCGGTACTGACATTGGTAATGGTTGCGGTTCCTCCATCTTTTACACTGATACCGGTGCCATCTCCATCTATTAGTATTTCTCCCGCAATTGCCGATGTTACGGTTATGGCGCCCACAGCAACAGAGGACGGGGGAGGCGGAGCGGTAACGACAGGCACTGGGCCCAGGTAGGCGCTGCCGAAGAATTGGTTATACACGGCTGGTATCTGCTGTCTGTTGCTTACCTGGGCTACGTCCGCGCCGGTGCGGTTGAATAGTTCTTTTACTTCCAGGCCCGGAATCGCGATGTTTTTGAGAAGCTCGGCGGTAAAAAGGCCGTTTCTGCCTGTCCCGTCCGCCGCGGTGGAGCCCGCGCTTGTGGCATAAACGATAATGCTGTCCGCGGGCTGGCCGCTTATAACGGCGAGGCCCCGGTTGCCACTCCGCGCCCAGGCAAATGGGTTGTCGCGGCAGGCATCCAGCACCACCACGTTAAGATCGTTATTGGCATCGTTCAGTTCGTTCAGCGCCCACTGAACCGACACGGCCCGATCGCGCAGGGAGTTTTCACTTGTTATGTTTGCGCCTACCGGTATCAGGTAATTTACGCCGTTGGACTGCACTCCGTGGCCCGCGTAAAAGAAAAAGCCATAGGAATTTTCTGAAACCGAAAGCCGATTTTTTAGTCTTACAACCGCGTTTTCAATCTGGTCAAGACTGCCGTCCAATATTTTGTCCACGGTAAAGCCCAGACCCTGCAAGGCGGCGGCCATGTCGTTGGCGTCGTTTACCGGATTGGCGAGCCTGGTTAAGCCGGTATAATTCCCGTTGCCAATCACAAGAGCAAATTTCTGCGGCTCTGTAGTTTGCGATGCGGTGTTCGATTGAACAATAGGGTCAGCAACACCAACATTGCCAGAGCCCTGTGTTTTACCGCCTCCTGCGACATAAGAGAGCGTAACTATCGAAAACATCAGAAACGCAAACATCTTTTTCATCACAAATTCCTCCTACCTTGCAAGTTATTACTCTTCACTGCCCAATAACGAAAGGCATTTTTTTCACTGATGTTTCCTATAAGAACTTTTAGTTATAAATCCTACTAGGATTTTGAAAAACCGTCAATACTCGGTCAAAAATAAGCATTATCCTCTCAAATACTGCTTATTCTCAACGATAAGTAGTTATTTATAGAGATTAAAGCTGTTTTTCTGGCTTTTGCTCGTGTCATTAGCGTGTTGCACAAAGAGGGGGAACATTCAATGGGCTATTTTTCATTTAAGCCTATAAGGATTAGAAATGACAGAGACCGATTTACGGCAAATTTTAAGCAAAAACATAAAAACGCTCAGGAGTTTACGCTCCTTATCCCAGAGCGAATTGGCTGAAAAAGCAGATATTTCCATTCCGTTTTTAAGCAATATCGAACGGGCCATAAAATGGCCACACCCCGAAACACTGGTAAAAATCGCTGAAGCCCTTGATGTCGAGGTGTATACGCTTTTCCAGAAAAAAACACCGGCACAGCCAGTCAATGTGCGGGACACTTTGGCAAAATATAGAAAAGACTTATCAGTTTCATTGCATAAAACGGTCATAGCAACAATTGAAAGCACACTAGAAATTATTAGTTCGCACTATATTGATGTAGATAGCGAAGACCCAAGCATAGAGACTACGGAAAAACGGTGACTGACACTTTTTTCTTATTGATAGGTATTGCATAATGTACTACATTATTTCCGCGTGTCTCGCGGATAAAACCGACAGGAGAAGTTACAATGGCTACTATCGTATCGACAATAAAGGTTGGACAAAAACCGACTAAAGACGAACGCAAGCGGATGAAAGCGGAAATTAGGGCCGCCAAAAAAATGCTTCCGGTCTATGATCCCGATTGTCCGCCTTCCACGCCGGAGGCCTTAAAAGAATTCGCGCATCTGGCGGCTGAACGCAATCGGCGCAAAAAAAAGAAGTCGATAACTATCCGCATTGCCCCGGATGTTTTGGAAAGCTATAAAACAATGGGGGAAGGCTACACCGGCATTATGGCCGATGTTCTTAAATACGCCGTCAATAACCCAAGTATCCTGACCGAAGCCACAAGGTGAAAAAATACGGAAAAGCGCAGATCGGACGCTTAATACGCCATATATTCAATCGCGTCGCCATGAGCGCCGACCAATTCATGTTTATTGGGGTGAACAATTAGATCCATTTCTTCCAGAGGAAGCAAGCCAAGCAGAATTTGCGGTAAGCCGGGGACTGTAATTACGCGCATAACTGATTGACGGTCTTTCCAGTTAATCTCTACCGGAGTAGTAACAGGACATGCAATACGTTCTCCGTTAGCGATTCGAATTCGCTGTTCGCCTGTTTTTTCAAGCCCCAGTTTTTGCGCGGTCTGTTCGTCAATCATTAATGAATAAGAGCCGGTATCCACAATAGCGGTTACCGTTGCCGTTCTGATATTTTCAGGTTTAATGAACCCCTTTGCGGCTTGTCCCACATCCCATTCATTCCTTAACGTTAATTCCGCATATACCGTACCCATATAAACTCCACTCTATATTATAACAAATTTTTATCATTTGCCCAACGGTGTTTTTTCCCCTTGTTTTACCCCCCTTATATGGTGTAGACTAACAACTTACCGCTACATATAAGGGTTTGGGAAATAAAATGAAGATTGAAAGGCTGTTCACTGACCCGCTAACCGGGCCTTACAAAGATATTGTCTTTGAGAAGCGAAAGAGCGAGATACGCGGCAAGGACGGCAATGCCATCTTTTCCGATGAATTTGTGGTTGTGCCGTCTTTTTGGAGCCAGATTGCGTCGGACATAATAGCGCAAAAGTACTTCCGCAAGGCTGGCGTTCCCAGCGACAAGATTTACGAATGGAAAAAATACTCCGAGGCGCAAAATGGGACCTCTGCCAGAAGCGCCGGACACTCTGATTTTGTACTGCCGGAAGACGGCGCCGAGCACGATGTCCGCCAGGTTTTTCACCGGCTGGCCTATACCTGGATGGATTGGGGGCGAAAAAACAAGTACTTCGACAGCCAGGACGATGAAAAGGCTTTCTACGATGAAACCTGCTATATGCTCGCGCGCCAAATAGCGGCCCCCAACAGCCCCCAGTGGTTTAACACCGGCCTTTACGCGGTCTACGGCATAGAAGGGCCGGCTCAGGGGCACTACTACTTTGATCCAGCCAGCGGCGCGGTGAAAAAGTCGGAGAGCGCCTACAAACGCCCACAGCCGCATGCGTGCCTTCCGAAACACGCGCTAATAAGCACACCAAGAGGGCCGGTTCCTATCGGAACTATAGTGGAAGGAAACGCGGTTGGAACAAAGATTTACGACAAAGATGGCACTACCCACATTACAGCGGTAAGGGAAAATGGGACAAAACCTGTAATTCGTGTGGTTTTAAAAAACAGAAATTATTTGGAAGTTACGCCTGACCACCTTGTGCTTGCCTGTGACGAAGAAACACAGAAAGAACCAAAATGGATAGAAGCGGGAAAGTTGCGGGATGGCATGAGACTGCTTCAGCTTGTTGAGACAACAATTGAACCTGAAAAAAACGAATTGGCCGTAAGTGAGGCAGTACTGGCCGGGTGGCTCTGCGGGGACGGGTTTGCAGGGCAATACAAAAACAATACCAACAAATCCCTCACTGTGGAATTTATGACCGCGGGTGATGATGAATTTGATTATTTAATGCCGTATATTCAGCGCGTCTTTGATGGAATTCATTATCATGTGTCAGCTGTAGAAACCATTAATGAATCACTTACCCTTCGTCGTATTAGGTTGTACGGAGAAAAACTCCGTCCTTTTATTGAAAAATACGACGCGGAAAAACGCGGCCTTGACATGAGAATTCCAGAATGTATTATGCAAGGCGGAAGGGACACCGCAACGGCGTTTCTGCGCTCGCTTTTTCAGGCCGATGGAACAGTCCGTTGTCATGCGGGGCCAAGTGATTCTTTTGACATTGTGTTGGGAAGCATCTCAAAAGACCTTATCCAGGATGTACAAGCGCTCCTGGCAAACCTGGGTATTTACAGCCGTATTTCCATCTGCGCGGATAAACGCGATAATCGCCATACTTATTATCATCTAATAATAGCTTACCGAAACGAGCGAAAAAAATTTCAAGAACTCATCGGTTTTATTTCTGAAGAAAAACAAGGCAAACTCTCGGTATCCCTTGATTCGGAAATTCGCGGAAAGTCATTACCGTCTATCCGCTATGAATCTATATTGCGAATTGAATACCTTGGCGAAATGCCGGTTTATGATATCCAGACCAAAAGCGGTAATTTCCTTACAAGAAATATTTTGGTACATAACTGTTTCATCCTCTCCATCAACGACGACCTTGTAAACTCCGGCGGGATCATGGATCTGGTAACGCGGGAGGCAAGGCTTTTCAAGTACGGTTCGGGGACCGGCTCCAACTTTTCAAGAATCAGGGCGCATAACGAAAAACTCTCCGGGGGCGGCGTATCGTCAGGCCTGCTTTCGTTTTTGAAGATAGGCGACCGCTCCGCCTCGGCAATAAAAAGCGGAGGCACCACACGGCGGGCGGCCAAGATGCTTACCCTGGACGTGGATCATCCCGACATAGAAGATTACATCGCGTGGAAAGCCAAAGAAGAGCATAAGGTTGCTTCGATGGTTACCGGGTCTCAAATTGTCAACAAAAATCTTTCTGAAATAAAAAAAGCCCTCGTCTCTTTCAGGGGCCCGGACGGGGACAGGTTTACCATCTCTAAAAACCATGAACTTGAAACAGCCCTGCGAAACGCGCTCGCGGATAAAATTCCCCCTTCTTACCTGTACCAGCTTTTAAGACAGCTTGAGCAGGGCGATAAAGATCTGAACCCGGCGGTTTTTTCTACCGCCTGGGATGACGAGGCCTACAACACCGTTTCCGGCCAGTCGTCCAACAACAGCGTAAGGCTGACCGATGATTTTATGAAGGCGGTTCTTGAAGATCGGGAATGGAAACTCTCAGGCAGGGTAACCGGAAGAACCGAAAAAACTGTCAAGGCCGGAAAAATCTGGGAAGACATTGCCTGTTCTACCTGGGCCTGCGCCGACCCAGGGCTCCAGTTTCACACGACGATTAACGACTGGCATACCTGCCCGTCAGGCGGCGAGATCAGGGCGTCCAACCCATGCTCCGAATATATGTTCCTTGATGATACGGCGTGCAACCTGGCTTCGGTCAATCTGTCCCGCTTCTACGACAAGACCGCCAGAACTTTTGACGTTGAAAAATACCTTCACGCGATAAGGGTCTGGACAACCATCCTTGAAATTTCCGTTGTCATGGCCCAGTTCCCTTCCCCGGAGATCGCGGAGCTTTCCTACAAATACCGGACTCTGGGGCTGGGCTATACCAGCCTGGGGAGCCTCCTCATGATTATGGGCCTGCCCTACGACTCCCCCGAAGGCAGGGCGGTTGCAGGCGCGCTATCGGCTATTCTTACGGGCGAAGCCTACGCGCAGTCCGCGCGTATGGCCGCGGAACTCGGCCCCTTCGCGCAATACGCGGAAAACTCAAGCGCCATGCTCCGCGTTATACGCAACCACCGCAGGGCCTGCTACAACGATCCACCTTCGCGGTACGAAGGGCTTCACACGATTCCCCAGGGAATAGATCCCGCCAAGTGCAAGGCATCAAAAAGCCAGACATTTAAATGTCAAGCGGCCTTCGATTTGTCTTGCCTCCTGGACGCGGCAAAGAAAAGCTGGGACGACGCCCTGGCCCTGGGGGAAAAGCACGGCTTCCGCAACGCCCAGGTGAGCGCGATTGCCCCCACCGGAACCATTGGCCTTTTGATGGACTGCGACACCACCGGGGTTGAGCCGGATTTCGCCCTTGTAAAATTCAAGAAGCTTGCCGGCGGCGGAAGCTTCAAGATCATAAACCAGTCCGTACCGCCTGCCCTGGCGGCTCTTGGTTACAACACAGAGGAAATCGAAGCCATCACCGCCTACGCCACAGGGCGAAAAACCCTGAAGGGCTGTCATGCCATCAATGCCGAAAGCCTTGCTGAAAAAGGCTTTACCCCCGAAGCCATTGCTATCGCGGAAGAAGCGCTAAAAAGCGCCCACAGCCTTGAAGCCGTATTTAGCCCCTGGGTTCTGGGCAAAGATTTTATCGAAAAGAAATTAAGAATCCCCCAGGCATCTTTTTCGCAGAACGGCTTCAGCCTCTTAAAACACCTTGGTTTTTCATCCGCGGAAATCGAAGAGGCAGAAGCATACGCCTGCGGAACCATGGGCCTTGAAGGAGCGCCGGGACTCAAAAAAGAGCATTATCCTGTCTTTGACACCGCCACCCCTTCGGGAAAGCACGGCAAGCGCTCCATCCCCTGGACAGCCCATGTGGAAATGATGGCCGCTTGCCAGCCTTTTGTTTCGGGCGCTATTTCCAAAACAATCAATATGCCCAACGCCGCGAATTACGAAGACGTAAAGGGCGCTTACATGCTCGCGTGGAAAAGAGCCCTAAAGGCGGTAGCCCTTTACCGCGACGGCTCAAAACTGTCCCAGCCCCTCTCCTCTTTCGCTGTCGGCACAGACCCGATAGCGGACACAATCCTGGAAGTGGAAAAATCCCTTGCGTCCGGCGTATCCAACGAAGAAAGAACAGACAAAAGAAAAAGCGGGGGGAAAACCAGAGGGACAAGAAAGCCCCTGCCCAACAGAAGAAGCGGCTACACCCAGAAATCAAAAATCGCGGGCCACTCCATTTTTATACGAACAGGCGAATACGATGACGGAAGCCTTGGGGAAATCTTTCTTGACATGCACAAAGAAGGCGCCGCTTTCCGAAGCCTTCTCAACAGCTTCGCCATTGCCGTTTCCCTTGGCCTGCAGTACGGGGTGCCATTGGAAGAATATGTCGACGCTTTTACCTTTAGCCGCTTTGAACCCAACGGCATAGTCAAGGGCCACGACTATGTAAAGATGGCGACCAGCGTCATCGACTTTATCTTCCGGGATCTCGCGATAAGCTACTTAAAGCGCGTTGAGCTTGGTCAGGTAAAGCCGGAAGACCTTCTGGCCACAGGGACAAAAGCCGACAACCGGGCGGAAAGCAGTACGGGACACTGGAATAATGAGGATGTATCTTACCAGGCCAGAATTAAAGGCTACGAAGGGGATTCCTGCCCTTCATGCGGCAGTTTTACCCTGATTCGGAACGGCACCTGCATGAAGTGCGATACTTGCGGGGAGACGACTGGGTGTAGCTAACCTGGATAATCTTTGCAAAAAATTAGGGAACCGCTGATTCAATTGAATTGCAATCCGCGGTTCCCTCGTTTCGGAAAAAACCAGATTATTTAATTCCCGGATTTCGCGTCCAACTCGGCCAGGATAGCAATCTCGCTGTCTTTTTCAAAGTAACGCGCTTTTTCCATGTATGGAATGAAATTGGCCCTGTCCCCTACGTTGAAAACGTGGTTGGGTTCAGTCCGCGCCACCAAAGGCTGCTTGTCAGTGGTAAGCCAGAGGTGAATGTCAGCGCCAAGAGGCTCAACTACGGTTATCCTTACGGGGATGCCGTTATCAGCGGGTTTATCGACGAACTTTAAGTCTTCGGGCCTTATGCCGAAGAATATTTCCTTGCCAACATACTTTTTCAGGTATTCGACATGTTCCGCGACAGGCTTAACTTTGAAAGAGCCCTCGTCCAGTACGACGCCTTTCCCTTCTTCCGCTACCTTTACGGTGAGGAAGTTCATGGGCGGAGAGCCTATGAAACCGGCGACAAATTTGTTTATGGGATGGTTGTAAAGGAAGAGAGGAGAACCTATCTGCTGAACTTTTCCATCCTTCATAACGACTATCTTGTTGGCCATGGTCATGGCTTCCACCTGGTCGTGGGTAACGTAGATCATGGTGGCGTTTAGCGGTAAATGCAGGTCC
>Ga0268262_10005925_pt1 | contig 11922 bp, 8 predicted proteins | sample TergutNc150P3_FD_190354 | JGI IMG/M metagenome (GOLD analysis project Ga0268262, IMG submission 190354) | Nasutitermes corniger P3 segment gut microbial community from laboratory colony in Florida, USA - Nc150 P3 (SPAdes) (version 2) | ecosystem: Host-associated > Arthropoda: Insects > Digestive... | reverse complement strand
CCAGTATCAATCCTTGGCGGGAACGAATGTGCCACGCGATTTTGTAGAATTGCCTTCGCAGGTGATGGAAAACTGGGCATCGCAACCCGAAGTGATGAAAATGTATGCAAAACATTATAAAACGGGTGAAGTAATTCCCGATGTTCTGATTGAACGTCTCGAAAAATCAAGTACTTACGGACAGGGATTTATCAATACGGAATTGATAGCGGCGTCTTTGCTCGATATGGATTATCACACTTTGAGCGATGCAAAAAATATTGTTCCGCTTGATTTTGAGGCGAAAACAATGGAAAAATATGGCTTGATACCCGAAATCATATCCCGTTATAAAAGTCCGTATTTCAAACATATTTTCACTTCGGCGATGGGTTATTCGGCTGGTTATTACAGTTATACGTGGTCGGCAGTGTTAGATGCAGATGCGTTTGAGGCATTTAAGGAAAATGGACTGTTTGACCAGAAAACGGCTTCGGCATTTCGCAAAAACGTTTTGGAAAGGGGCAATACCGATGATTTGATGAAATTGTACATCACATTCCGCGGGAAAGAGCCGAGCAGTGAACCGCTGTTGAAAAACAGAGGGTTGAAGTAATAAAATTAGCGTAATATTTTGCATAGATAGTCTTGAAAATCAACTATCTATGCAAAATTATTTAAGAGAATAATTATGAATAGGATAATTTTAATTGGGAATGGGTTTGATTTGGCTCATGGGTTGAAGACCAGTTATCTAGATTTTATAGATTGGTTTTGGGGAAAAGAATTAGGAAAAACAAAAAAAAAATTAAAAAAACCATTTGAAGATGATAATATAAAGTTAGAACACATATTGGATATTTGGTATAACAGAAAAGGTAATTCCAATTATGAAAATTTGAAGCATACACTAGATATAGCAAAATCGAATATAATTTATAAAAATAAATTTCTTGAAACTATTACAAAACAAACAAATTTACAAAATTGGGTTGATATAGAAGAAGAATACTATAAAGAACTGACTAATATTTTATCTCGTGATAATCATCAATATAATTACACTATTGAAAATTTGAATGCCGATTTTAATATAATAAAACAAGAGTTAGAAGGATATTTATATAAAGAATGTAATAGGGACGTAAAGAGAAATGATTGCTTATATGGTAATATTTATTCTGAAGTTCGAGAACAAGATTGTACAAAGCATCTTTCATGGAGTGAACAACAGTTGTCGTGGATATTTCTTAATTTCAATTACACCAATACTGTAGATAAATATTGTGAGAATAATAAACCAATCTACATTCACGGAAATTTACGTGATAAAAATTCAATCATTTTTGGATACGGTGATGAACAAAATGAGATGCACAAAGAAATCGAAAAAAGAGGTGGTAATTTTTTAAATAATGTAAAAACTATCAATTATTTAAAAACGGATAATTATAGAAAGGTTTTGAAGTTTTTAGAAATGGGTTTGTATCAAGTTTTCATTATGGGGCATTCTTGCGGATTGTCTGATAAAACATTATTGCAAACTCTTTTTGAACATAAACATTGTATTTCAATAAAGCCGTTTTATCATAAAATAGATGATGAAACAGACAATTACGAAGATATTATAAAAAATATTTATCGTATATTTACAAACAAATCACTAATGCGGGAAAGGGTTGTAAATAAACAATATTGTAAACCATTATTAGAAAAATAAAACTTTTGACAATATGAACAAGATAATGAAAATTAGTTTTTTATGTTATACTCTGTTGATTGCAGGATTGAAAACAACCGCCCAATCAATAGATTACAACCTTATCCGCATGGAAAACCAAATCTATGACGAGGATATAATAAGCGTGAAATTAGAAAAACGGGGCGTTAATTTTTCTCTGCCTATAATCACGTTAAATTCCCGAGAACAACTTACTTTGACCATCTGCGATGCGGGCAAAGGCACGAAAAACCTGTATTACACCTGCATCCACTGCACGCACGACTGGCAACCCACCCCTACGCTCAACCAAAATGAATACTTGGACAGGTTCACCGAAGACAACATCGGCGATTATGAAACTTCGGTCAATACCATACAGTTTTATACCGCCTATACGTTGAATTTTCCGAATGAAAATGTGCATATTAGCAAGTCGGGGAACTATATTCTGTATGTTTACGAAGACGAGAAACCGATACTTACACAACGGTTTTACGTGGTGGAACAATTGACAACCATTACGCCGACCGTACAACAATCGTCCAATGTAAGCACGCGTTATACGCATCAAGAGGTGTCTTTTCAGGTGGGAACGGCAAAGCACAGAGTAAGCAATCCGAGCAGAAATTTAAAGGTCGTGGTCATGCAAAACGGACGCATGGACAATGCGTATATCGCCCAGAAACCCGCTGTGGTTTACGGGGAAAGCATCAGTTACGGACAGCCCAATGAAATCGTGTTTGAGGCGGGAAACGAATTTCGCATTTTCAGTATCCGCACCCTGCGGACAGCAATGGAACATGTTGCCAGACAGTCCCGTACGGAAAATATGAACCACAGCATTCTGGAAATTGACAAAGCCAAAACTTACAATGCGTACGAAGAAGTGATTGATATCAACGGCAGTTATTTTGTCGCCAACGACGACCGAAACGCTTCTACGCTGATGGGTGCAGATTTTACGATGGTACATTTTTCGTTTATGGGCAATCTGCCGTCAGATATGGATATTTATGTTTACGGCGAACTGACCAACTGGTCGCTGCTTCCCGATGCCAAACTGACTTACAATCAGTACAAAAGGATGTACGAAACCTCGCTGTATTTGCGGACAGGGTTTTATAATTATATCTACGTTGCCGTCCCCCAAAACGGAGGAAATGGCACGACTGCCTACACCGAAGGCAATTTTTGGCAAACGGAGAATAGATATACCTTTCTTGCTTATTATCAAGGAGAAGGGGTTTATTATGACAGGATTATCGGGTATGCGCAGGTTTTTTCGTTTGAGAAGAGGAAATGAAAAAATTAAAACTGCAACTCCATCTGCAAAGGCAACAAACTGAATGACTTGCGGTGATATTCCGTAATGCCGTAACGTTCTATCGCCTTTCGATGTTCGAGGGTGGGATAGCCTTTGTTTTTTGCCCAGCCGTAATTGGGAAATTTTTCCGCCAAACGTTCCATATATTCGTCTCGGTAGGTTTTCGCCAAAATGGAAGCCGCTGCAATGGATAAATAAGTCGCATCGCCTTTCACCACGCACAAATGCGGAATGGCGGTCTGATTTGATTTAAAAATATGAACAATTGGCTTTCCCGATTATAATTTTCAATTAAAAAATGTTATCTTTGCAAATTCGTATATTTAATCACAGAAAAATGCTTTTGAATAAAATTAAAACGGAGTTATTTTGTTGCGTGGCAGCGGGATTGTTGCTGTCGTCTTGCGGAGGAAAAGAGTTTGTTTATCATGAAAATATTCCTGTTAAGGGGGAGATTTGGCGTATGGAAAATCCCTTGTCGTTTCAGTTTCCGATAACGGATACGGCAACGGTGTATTTGGTCGGGTTGAATGTGCGTTATACGCTCAATTATCCCATGCAAAATCTGTATGTGTTCTTGCACACCACTTTCCCAAACAACATGCAGACCAGCGATACCATTTCGGTTAATCTGTTTTCAAAAGACGGCACGCCGTTTGGCAGCGGCAATCGCATCAAGGAATTGGATGTTCCCATTGCGAAAATACGTTTTCCGCAACGTGGGCAATACCATATCCAAATGGAACAGGGGATGCGGAAAAATGAGTTGGAAGGGGTTGTTTCAATGGGGTTTTATGTTTTGAAAAAGAGTGGGGCGGAAAATTAAATCCTGCTTGAAATGAAATTTTATTTTGAAAAGGATAGTTCTGATAAAAAATAATTTTCATTTCCCTCCGTTATCATTTTTTAACTAAACAATATTTTTAAAAAAGGAATGAAACAGAAATTTTTCCAAAAAGCAGGATTGTGCCTGCTGTTTTTCGCGGGATTTGCCGTTCAGTTGCAGGGACAAGATTACAACGATGTTTATAATCTGCAAACACGGAAGTTAAACCATTTGTTGCAGTTAATCCGCTATTCGTACGTGGATACCGTGAATTTCAACAAGTTGATAGAAAAGGGAACGGTCGAAATGTTGAAGGAATTAGACCCGCATTCGGTCTATATTTCCAAAGAAGAAGTTGCCAGAACCAACGAGCCTTTGCAGGGAAATTTTGAGGGCATCGGCGTTCAGTTTCAAATTATGAAGGATACGGTCGTGGTGGTTCAGCCTATCAAGGGCGGTCCCTCTGAGATTGTGGGCATTGTTGCGGGCGATAAAATTGTACAAATTGACGATACGCTTGCCGTAGGGAAAATCTGCACTAATGCGTGGGTTTACAGCAAGTTACGCGGTAAAAAAGGGACAAAAGTAGTCGTAAAAGTAAAACGCGGAAACAACCCCGACCTTTACACTTTTACCATTATCCGCGACAAAATTCCCATTTACAGCATCGAGACCTATTTTATGATAGATAAGGAAAACGGCTACATCAGACTTGAACGTTTTTCGCAGACCACTACGCAGGAATTTATTACTGCCATGCGGGAACTGAAAGCACAGGGAATGAACAATTTACTGCTTGACCTGCGGGGAAATTCGGGCGGTTTTTTAAATGTCGCCGTTGATTTGGTTGACGAATTTATGCCTGCAAATAAATTGGTTGTTTACACGCTTAACAATCAGGATAAGAGGAAGATGACTTACAATACTACCAAATCAGGCATGTTTGAAACGGGTAAATTGGTGGTGCTGATTGACGAATATTCCGCCTCTGCCAGCGAAATTGTTTCGGGTGCAATTCAAGATTGGGACAGAGGGATTATTGTCGGGAGACGCTCTTTCGGGAAAGGACTGGTGCAAAATCAGTATCCGTTGCTTGACAGTTCGTTGGTGCGTTTAACGGTGTCCCGCTATCATATTCCGAGCGGTCGCTGCATACAAAAACCTTATGAGGGTGTGGAAGATTACAGCAGCGACATCATAAAACGTTACAATGCGGGCGAACTTACCCATGCCGACAGTACGCATTTCCCTGATTCTCTGAAATATAAAACGGCGAACGGACGTATTGTTTACGGCGGCGGCGGCATCATGCCCGATATTTTTGTCCCCAGAGATACGTCAAGGGTTTCAGATTATTATTGGAAACTGTTTCGGAATAACATTTTTAATCAGTTCGTTATGGGGTATTTAGAGGAAAATAAAGCGAAAATATTGCAAGAATATCCCACTTTTGAACAATTTAATCAAAATTACAAGATTGACGAGCAGACATGGCAATCTTTTTACAGTTTTGCACAAAAAGAGGGCATTTCCGACAGTCTGCAATTTGATTTCAAAGCCTACATGGACGGATTTTTAGCAAAAAACAAGGATACGCTGAACAAACTTTTTCCAACGGTAGAAACTTTGAAACAAGATAACGTGCTTGAACAAATGCTAACCGCCTACATCAGCAGTGAAATGGAAAGGCAGAGTAAAATTCAGCAAAATTTTGATACAAAGGCAAATATCGAACGGCAAATCCGTACGCTGATTGCCCGCACGCTGTACGATAGAAACAAAGCGGACAAAATTTGGCTGGAATTGGACGATACCTATCAGCGGGCGGTTGAGGTGCTGAATAATACGGCGGTTTTTAAGAAATTGAAAATTACGTATATGGAACAGTCTGAAAAAGAGCAACAAGATACAAAATCCAGCAAGCCAAAGCGGAAATAGAGATAAGGGAAATGTTTCTCAAAATAATGCAATTTGTCTTTGTGGCAGTTCTTTTGACTGTGATTTTTGCGGTTGTTTTATCAACACTTTTGACTATTAAGCCGCAAACTGGATAAAAATTTTCATATTTACATTCACGGCGACCGTAATTTAATCGAACAGTGCAAAGATATAAAAGGGAAATTTTACAAAGTCTATTACGAGGAGGAAAATTAAATAAATAATATATTGTCAATTGAAATAAAAAGGCAGTTTTTTATCACTTGACGCAATAAAATTTTCGTTTAGACGCAGCAGATACTCCGTCGAGACAAAAATTTTATTACAAATTAAAAAAAAAATCAATTTTCCATTATCAATTCAAAAAAAAATGGTATCTTTGCAAATCAGATAAAATATTAATTTATAACATAAAATATAAACAACATGTCAGTTAAATACGTTTTAGTAGAGAGGAAAAATCCATTGCGGAAGGACGCAGAACCAAAATGGTACGCAATGGCAAAAGGAAGCGGCGAATTGACGTTCCGCAAATTAAGTAAGGAAATCGCAGAGGGAAGCACAACGGTAAGCGATACCGATGTGTTGGCTGTGTTGAACGACTTGACAAAAGTCTTGAAACGGCATCTCGAAAACGGAGAAATTGTCCGTTTCGGCGATTTCGGTTCTTTCCAAATCACCCTCGGAAGCGAAGGGGCAGACAAGAAAGAAAAGTTTAATCATTCAATGATTAAGGCAACGAAAGTAACGTTCCGACCTGGCATCGACCTCAAGGAAATGCAAAAGAATTTAAAGTTTGAGAAAATGTAAGGACGAATGCTCAAAAAGGGGCGTTCCTTTTCATAAAAAGGAGCGCCCCTTTTTATGAAAAGGAACGCCCCTTTTTTAAAGAGAAATTAAATTAAGTAAAAATAATAAATGAGTAAAAAAGAAACCTCGCAAGGTATAGGAAATTGCATTTTTGGCAAGAATAAAGTATTGAAATTACAACCTGGTTTAATCAGCTTATTGTTCGTGTTGGCATTGACCAGCTTTGCATTGCCTCTTTGGAGTAAACCAATAGATGAAAATATGGCTCGTAAAGTAGCAATTCAATGGTTGACAAATGTTTCAGAAACACAGAATGCAGAAGAAACAAGTCAAATAAAATCATTGAAACTGATTTACAAAAGCAGTAACAAAACAATAAACAATGCGATGCAGGAAAATACTGCCGAAACAGTTTATTTTTATATATTCGTTACGGAAGATAATACGGGTTTTGTGATAGTGTCGGGCGATGACCGTGTTGTTCCCGTATTGGGATATTCCAATTCCAACGGATTTTCTGTTGAAAATATGCCCGATAATATCAAATGGTGGCTTGGCGAATATGCAAAACAAATAGAATTTGCCATTGAAAACAACATCGAACCCGCCGATGAAACCAAACAACAATGGATAAAATTGTTGGAAAATAAAGAAAATAGTAACGATAAAAAATAAGAATTACAATGAATAGAAAAAGAATAAATAAGATTAGATTGCGGTCTTTTATATATATAGTAACGATATTGTGGAATGCGATACCCGTTTTTGCACAAACGGTAAATCCGCTTCTTACGACTACGTGGAATCAAACTACACCTTATAATGACAATTGTCCTACACTTGGAGCTAAGCGATGTTATACGGGTTGCGTAGCCACTGCAATGGCACAGATTATGAAATATCATAACTATCCTGCACAAGGAACAGGAACAAGTACGGCATACACGACAGGGAATGGTAAATTAACTATTCCTTCCGTAAATTTTGCTGTAAATTATAATTTTAATACGATGGGAAGTGCTGCCCCCTCCACAACAACGGAAAAAGCAAATGTTGCACGGTTGATGTACCATTGCGGGGCAAGCGTGCAAATGAATTATGATACAAGTGGAAGCGGTGCGCCAAGTGCAAATGTTGTAACTGCATTGCGTACCTATTTTGGATACGATAGAAGCATCTTGCTAAGAGAAAGAAACTATTTTACCAATCTTGCATGGGAACAAATGATAAAAACGCAGTTAGATGCATCGCAACCGGTATATTATGCAGGATACGGAACAACGGGAGGAGTAACAACCGGTCACGCCTTTGTATGCGATGGATATAACAATTCGGGATATTTTCACTTCAATTGGGGCTGGGGCGGTTCGTATAATGGTAATTTTGTTACTACTGCACTCAATCCAGGAACAGGAGGAGCAGGCTCAGGTTCAGGAACATACAACAACGACCAATCTATTATTATTAATATCAAACCCAATGTAGGCGGAGTTTCTCCCGGTTATGAAATGGCATTGCGGGATACATTTTCGGTTTCAACGGCTTCCGCACTTCCTAACGGAACATTTACGATAAAGATAAGTCTGATAAATGTGAATGCGGATACATTTCATGGTGGAAATTTAAGAATTGTCTTGGCAAATCTCAACGATTCAATTATAACTGTTGTTGGAAACAGGTCATTGGGGGTATTGCCTGGCGGTTATTATTGGACGAATGCGTTTTCCATAAATTGCTCCCTGCCCAACAACATCGCCGCAGGACAATACCAACTGAAAGCCATCGTACAAGAAACCAATGCAGTTTGGAAAGATATTGATTTAGCAAAAAACTGTCTTAACAGAATTAATTTTCAAGTAAGCCCGACGGTTGTAACAGGTATTAGTTTAAATAAAAAACAGGTGGTATTATATGCAGGAGATAGTACTTCGATTATTGCTTCGGTTATTCCTTCCAATGCGACCAATAAAACGATTAACCGTGTAAGTACAAATCCTGCGGTGGTTACAATAAATGATACTATTTTAAAGGCAAAAATAGCGGGAACGGCTTACGTTATTTTCACTACCGCAGATGGTAATTTTAAAGATACGTGTTCGGTACAAGTACTACAAGTCTGTACTACAGATTATACTTCTTATTCACGAACAATCTGTGCGGGAAAGTCTTACAGTGATGCAAATTTCACTAATGTAACCACAGCGGGAATACATTATGATACTTTGCACAACGTAAATAATTGCGATAGTGTAATTGAATTAACGCTTTCTTTTTATCCGTCTGTTCCGCTGACTTCTTATTCACGGACAATCTGTGCAGGAAAGTCTTACAGTGATGCAAATTTCACTAATATAACCACAGCGGGAATACATTATGATACGTTGCACAATGTGAACAATTGTGATAGTGTAATTAAATTAACACTTTCTTTTTATCCGAGTGTTCCGTTAACTTCTTATTCACGGACAATCTGTGCAGGTACTTCTTACAGTGATAATAATTTTAGTAATGTAACCACAGCGGGAATACATTATGATACTTTGCACAACGTAAATAATTGCGATAGTGTAATTAAATTAACACTTTCTTTTTATCCGTCTGTTCCGCTGACTTCTTATTCACGGACAATCTGTGCAGGTACTTCTTACAGTGATAATAATTTTAGTAATTTAACCACAGCGGGAATATATTATGATACTTTGCACAATGTAAATAATTGCGATAGTGTAATTAAATTAACACTTTCTTTTTATCCGTCTGTTCCGCTAACTTCTTATTCACGGACAATCTGTGCAGGTACTTCTTACAGTGATAATAATTTTAGTAATTTAACCACATCGGGAACGTATTATGATACTTTACAAAATGCAAACGGTTGCGACAGTGTGATTATTCTACACTTTAACGTAACATTTAATGATACCATTTTTATTAATGATACCATTTGCGAAGGCATGACATATCAGGATTTTGGATTTAATGTATCTGCAACAGGCATTTATACACAATATCTACAAAATATTTTCGATTGCGATAGTACCGTTATTTTAAATCTTGAGGTAGTGGAATGTGCTGGCATCAAGCAATTGAGAATTGATAATGGACAATTGACAATTTATCCCAATCCAACCAATGATATTTTACATATTGTATATACAGGGGCAACGCATGCGTTGCCCGTACAGATAGAGGTGTACAATATTGCAGGACAATCCGTAGGGGAAAACCTGCGTGTTTGCCCTAATGATAATGATACCACCATTGATATTTCCCATTTAGCAAACGGGTTGTATTTCTTAAAAATTGGAAATAAAACCGTTAAAATAATCAAAAATTAACCGTTAAAAACGGTTAAATATAGAGGAGACTTCCCAATGGGCAGTCTCTTTTTTTTGGAAAATTTATTGAAAAACAGACAAAATAAACCCAACATTCCACCGTTACAATAGGTAAATAATATCTAAAAAAAATACAGTCATGAAATCAATCAAATTTTTCTTTGCAGGCTTGTTGTCAGCCGTAGTTTCCGTGAGCGCGTACGCACAGGACGGGAAAATGAATTCGGCAAAATTGAAAGAAGCCACTGTCTTTTTCACAGGGGCGGAATTGGTACATGAAACCGCCATCGCCTTGACAAAAGGCAACAGTACGGTCAAAATTGCGGGTTTAAGTCCCACGCTGGACAAAAACAGCATCAAAATCAAAACATCTGCGGGTGTTCTGGTGTCTTCGTTTGAGTTTTCTACGGATTTTCTGACAGAGAAAATGCCTAATAATGAAGAAATTAAACGTTTGCAGGAAAGTATTACCACCCATAAAAAACAGTTGGCGAAAATCAATACCAATCTGAAAGTCAATAAGGATATGCTTTCCATGTTGCAGAAAAGCGTGCTGAAAAATGTGGAAGGCTCGGAAAGCGGCATGGCAATCAACGATTTGAAACAAACGCTGGATTACTACAAAGCCAAATCGCTGGAAATTGAGGATTTGCTTCGTGCCGATACCGAAGAAAAGCAAAAAACGGAAGAAATGATTGATAAACTGCAACGGCAACTCAATCAGGAAGCGGTGAAAAATGATAAACTTTCAGGTGTTTTGACCGTAAATCTGGTTGCGTCAAATGCCGTAAATTGCGATTTCACAATCAGTTATTACACCCGTTCTGCACGATGGATACCCTACTATGATATTAATGCTCAGTCCATTCAGAAACCGATAAAGATTATCCACAAGGCAAAAGTTTCGCAAACAACGGGAATGAATTGGGATAATGTGAAACTGTCTCTGTCGTCTTCTTCGCCAAGTTTAGGACGAGTTGCACCCTTGTTTCAGACTTGGTTTTTGCGGTTTTATATGCCGCCAACATACGCACGCGGAGGTGAAGCAGCAAGACAAAATTCTTATACTTATGCAGATAAAAAACAGGTGAAGTTTGATGAAGGCTATGTTTATTTGTCTGCCGATGAGGAAAAGTCTGAAGAAGAGCCTATGTCCATGTCTGATTACGTACAACAAACAGAAAATCAATTGAATTTATTTTATGAAATCAGTCTTCCGTATTCGATACCGAGTAATGGGAAAGAGGTGAATATAGAATTGAAAAATCAGGAAGTTGTCGCCAAATTCAAATATTATTCAGCGCCCAAACTGGATATTGAAACCTATTTGCTGGCAGAAATCGCCGACTGGCAAAAACTGAATTTATTGAGCGGAAAAGCCAACATCACCTACGACGGGACATACGTCGGCGAAACCTATATTGACGCCTCATCCACGCAGGAAGACCTTACGCTGACGCTGGGGTCGGACAAACGGGTTGCTGTAAAACGGGAAAAACTTAATGAGTTCAGCAGCACCAAGTTAATCGGAAGCGAAACACGACAGACGGTAACCTATCAAATCACCGTCCGCAACAACCAGAATACGCCTGTCAAAATGACGTTGAAAGAGCAGTATCCCATCTCTACCCAAGAGGAAATAAAAGTGGAATTGCTCAAGGAAACCACCGAGCCAACCGTCAACAAAACAGATATCGGCGTTCTTACTTGGGAAATGGAACTGCAGGCGGGGGAACAAAAGGTGTTTAAACTTTCTTACAGCGTGCGCTATCCGAAAGGGCGGACGGTGAATATGTGAAATTTTTCTGAAACTGGATTTTATTAAGATTAGCAAGAAATATTGTATCTTTGCAAATTAGTAAAAATAATTTGAATTTATAAATTGAACAAGCGTAAAATCATAAACGACCCTGTGTACGGATTTATCAATATCCCCAACGAATTCATTTTCGATTTGATAGAACATGCTTATTTTCAACGGTTG
>Ga0268262_10005924_pt1 | contig 11925 bp, 7 predicted proteins | sample TergutNc150P3_FD_190354 | JGI IMG/M metagenome (GOLD analysis project Ga0268262, IMG submission 190354) | Nasutitermes corniger P3 segment gut microbial community from laboratory colony in Florida, USA - Nc150 P3 (SPAdes) (version 2) | ecosystem: Host-associated > Arthropoda: Insects > Digestive... | reverse complement strand
CTTCCTTTGTTTTTGGATTCAGTTTTATAAAAGTTTCGTGAATATATGTTCCCATCAAAATTCCATCATCGGTGGCTATCCCAAACAAGGCTATAAAACCAACCCAAACGGCAACGCTCAAATTCACCTCGTGAATATGAAAAACATCTCGCAGATTTTCGCCGCCTATGGAAAAATTCAAAAACCAAGACTCGCCATAGAGCCAAAGCATAATAAAACCGCCAGCAAAGGCAACTACCACGCCGGAAAAATGTATGCAACTGGCAATCACGGTTTTGAACTGCAAATACAAAACGAAAAATATAGCGAGCAATGCCAGCGGAATTATCACAGACAATGTCTTTGCCGCGTGTTGCTGCTGCTCATAAGTTCCAGCAAATTTATACGACACACCGCTCTCAATTTTCAACTCACCGCTCTCAATTTTCTTTTTAAGAAAAGCCTGTGCCGCTTCCACCGCATCAACTTCTGCAATGCCATCAACCTTGTCAAAAAGCACATAGCCTATTAAAAAAGTATTTTCGCTGGAAATCATCTGCGCACCCTTTGCAAACTCAATTTTTGCAACCAAACTCAAAGGAATTTGCGCTCCGCTAGAAGTGGGAATAAGAATTTTCTCCAACGTCTCAGGGCTGTTGCGGAGTTCCCTTGGGTAGCGAACTCGCACAGAATATCTCTCACGCCCTTCCACCGTATTTGTGAGGGACATTCCCCCCACCGCCGCAGAAATCACGGACTGCAAATCCGCAACATTCAAACCGTAGCGAGCCATCTCCACTCTGTTCAAACGAATCTCCATATACGAAGCGCTGACCGAGCGGTCGTAAAAAACTGTCTCGCTCCTTATCTCTGGACATTCCTTTAACGCAGCCTCCAAAATGCGCCCAGCCCGCTCTATCGCCTCCAAATTCGGGCCACTTACCTTTAACCCCATTGAAGCGCGCATCCCTGTGGAAAGCATAACCTGCCTCGCAGCAATTGGCTGCAATTTAGGTGCACTGGTCAAGCCGGCTAAATTTGAAACCTTCACAATTTCATTCCAAATATCATCCACATTTTTTATGTGGGGTCGCCATTGCCTGAATACTCTTCCATTGGAATCCGTTGCGTATTCGGTTTTATAGTTGATTGTATTCTCAAACATCTGAATGGGCGCGGGGTCAAGGGCGGAATTCACCCTCCCCCATTTCCCAACTGTGCTTTCAATCTCTGGAATTGAAGAAATGCGTCTATCCAGTACAGAAATCAGCTCCCTAACACGCTCCACTCCAGCGTGCGGCATTGTGGTAGGCATAAGCAAAAATGTGCCTTCATCCAAAGTGGGCATAAATTCCTTGCCCGTATTTTTCCAAATTGCAATCCCCAAAACTACAATAATCACAGGCAAAAGAAGAAACAGAAATTTATTAGCCAAGCACCATCTCAAAATCTTCTCATAATAATGAACAAGTGACCAAAGAAAAGCCAAGATAATCCCAACTAAAAAGACCACAAAAATCAAATTCCAAAAAATCCCCGCAGAATACCCAAGCGGTAACCATTCAACCGAAAGAAAAACTGTGGCAAAAATTAGCACCAAAATCCTGCAAACATTTTGCATAGGCCAGCCGATGATGTTGCCTTTTATCTTTTTTTCACCAAAGAGCAACAGATAATAAGCAACGGTGGGCAAAATAGCAAACCCGAGCAACAACGCGGAGAGCAACGCAAAAGTTTTAGTATAAGCGAGGGGAATAAATAATTTTCCCTCTTGTGCAGTCAAAGCGAACACAGGCAAAAATCCAATTATGGTGGTAGCCATTCCGGTTACCAACGGAGCAACAACGCTTTTAACGCTTCTATATATTATAGCTGCTTTTCCCTCGCTCTCAACCTTCAATGCCCCGCTTTCAACTTCCTTCAAAATCGCTTCCACCATCACCACGCCTATATCTATCATCACGCCTATGGCTATTGCAATGCCAGACAGCGCAACTACGTTCGCTTCTATGCCCACCGCTCGCATTATTATAAATGTCGCGAGCACAGCGAGTGGCAAAAGCGATGCTATCACCAACGAGGCGCGCAAACGGAACACCAAAACGGTCACCACCAAAATACATATCAAAATTTCGTGTGAAAGAGCGGTTTTCAATGTTTGAACTGTTTCCTTTATCAAAATGGAACGGTCGTAAAAAGGGATTATCTGAACTTTGGATTCCGTTCCGTCCGCGAGAATTTTGCTAGGCATTCCCGCATTCATCTCCGCAATTTTCGCTTTTACATTTTCAATCGTCTGCATTGGGTTGGAACCGTGGCGGGCAACAACAACACCTCCCACCGCCTCCATCCCCTCTTTGTCCAAACCACCGCGTCTTGCCGCTGGTCCAAAATTCACAAAAGCCAAGTCCTTGATTTTCACAGGAACGCCGTTTTGCAACGCGACAACCGTCTCTTCTATATCTGATAAACTTTTTATATAACCTATTCCGCGCACCATATATTCTACTTTATTCATCTCTATAGTCTCTGCGCCAATATCCAAATTGCTTTTTTGCACCGCATCCATCACATCCATAATTGAGAGTTTGTAATTCTGGAGCGCATTGGGATTTATTTCAATTTGGTATTCCTTCACAAAACCACCAACGCTTGCAACTTCGGAAACACCTGTGGCGGCGGTCAAATTATATTTAACATAAAAATCTTGAATGCTCCTTAAAGTGTCCGGGCTCCATCCTCCTGCTGGCTCACCGGTTTTTGGATTTCTACCTTCCAAAGTGTACCAGAATATTTGCCCCAGTGCAGTCGCATCTGGACCGATAGCGGGTTTCACATCGCTTGGGAGCAAATTTGCAGGTAGGGAATTCAGTTTTTCCAGTATGCGGGAACGGCTCCAATAAAATTCTATGTTTTCCTCAAAAATCACATATATAAAAGACATCCCGAACATAGAAGTTGAGCGAATGGTTTTCACGCCCGGAATTCCGAGCAGCGCGGTTGTCAGTGGGTAAGTTATTTGCTCCTGAACGTCTTTTGGGCTTCTGCCCATCCATTCCGTTGCTACAATTTGCTGATTTTCTCCAAGGTCAGGAATTGCATCCACATTTATAGGGCTGCGAAACTCCTTGAAAAAACCAAAATCAAAAGGTGCAACAAAAAGCCCACCCAGCAAAACTCCAATTATCAGAATAACGGAAAACAGCCGGTTGTGCAAAAAAAATTTCATCTAATTCCTATATTTGCAGCACCCCGGCAGAGCATTATATACAAGATCGCTGGCTTTGTCCAGTTCGGTATCATAACCAACAGCGGCTATGGCTTTGCTTATTGCACTCCGCGAAGTTTTTCCGGGGTCATATTCCACATTCAAAACTTTTGCACTCAAATTCCATTCAGCGGCTTTAACGCCTTCAATGGATTTTGCCGTGTTTTCAATTTTCATTTTGCACATCTCACATGCACCCTGCACAGCAAGCGACATTTTTTGCACAGCAGCATTTTGCATTTGCGCGGAATTTTGCGTTTGCGCAGTAACTATTTTCTCCTGCGCAACGGGTTGTTGATGAGCCTTGTGTTCATTGTTGCATGCAAACGCGGTGGAGCAGATTACGGCAACGGTGAATTTTGCGATTGTGTTCATAGTATCTCCTTGTTGGGGTAAATTCATCATGGATCTTTTTCCTGCGAGCTGCGCACTGGCGTCAACTGCAAAAGTTCCGCTCGCTACAACCAATTCTCCTTCGGAAATTCCAGACGCAATAGCAACTGAATCTCCAAGCGAATGACCTAGCAAAACCTCTCTCAAACTGAAATTCAAAGCGGAATTTTCTAATTTTTTCGCCACATAAACAACGGAACGCTCACCCGTCCATAGCACAGCGGTTTTAGGTAGAATTATGGTTTCTTCGCTGATTTTCGCATTATGAATCAAAGCGGTGGCAAGCATTCCGGGTTTTAATTTTAAATTTTTATTTGCGGTTTCCATTCGCACTTTAGTTGTCCGCGACATTGAATCCACAATCGGCGAGATAAATTCAACACGCCCTGTGAAAACCATACCTGGCAAAGAACTCACATTATAACCTATCAGGTCACCGATTTTCAAATATAACAAATCAGATTCATAAGCGTTGAACACCGCCCAAACGGAAGACAAATCCGCCAAGTCAAAAAGAACGGAACCTGTCTCCACATATTCGCCCCGCTCTGTTTTTTTTGCGATGACAATTCCGTTCGCATCGGCAAACACGTTTATATAAGGATTAGCCCTGCCGGTTTCTTCCAAAGCAGAAATTTGTGCTTCCGTGATTCTCAAAAACCGCAAACGCTCTTTTGCGGCTTCTGTTATCAAGGCTTGTCCCCGTTTTAGAGCTTCTAAAAATTCCGTTTGCGCAACCAAAAGCTCTGGTGAATAAATACTCGCAAGAATCTGCCCTTTTTTCACTTGTTCACCTTCAAAATTCACGAACAATTTTTCTATGCGCCCTCCTATATGAACAGTTTGCGAATGTTTTTTGAGCTCATTTGCCTGAATGCTGCCGTAGAGCCTTAACATTTTTTGCGGTTCGCTTTTTTTCGCTTTTAAAATTTCAACATTGGAAAGAGCAACCGCCGTCGCAGACATTGTAAAAGAATCCTCGTCCTGAGCAGAATTTTCATCTTCCATTGCAACGGGAATCAAATCCATTCCGCACAAGGGGCATTTGCTCTTAGGGTCATTCAACCTGATTTGCGGATGCATTGAACATGTGTAAATAATTCCTTTCGCGGTTTCTATGTTATTATGATTTTTGTGAGACTTTTCGCCAAAAATGAGCCAGCCGCTTAATAATCCCAATACAACTAGCAATATATAGATGATATAATTAAAATTTTTCAAAACAAAACCTCCGCCTGAGCTACAGCTTTATTGTATTCCGTAGCTGTTTCCAGCTCCATTATTTTATAATCTAGTAATTTTTTGTTTATTTGTAAGATAACCGAGAGCATCCCCTTGCCCGCGCTAAAATTTTGCAAGGCTATTTTTTGACTGCTCTCCGCAAGTTCCTTCTGCCGTTTGTAAAGCGTTATTTTTTTGTTTAAATTCTGCAAATTGCTCTTTGCCATCGCTCGTTCCGCTTCCAGATTGTTTCTTGCATCCATGAGCATTTTTTGAGAGGCTTCCGCCTGCAACTGGCTCTCCAGCAAAGCGGCATTTGTTTTTGCACGCCATATCGGAAGTGTTAGAGTCACCATTGCCATAGCCATTCCTTTTTCCATTTCCTTTTTATATTGAACTCCAAAGCCAAACATGGGGTAACCCATTATCTTGTTCATCTCCTGTTGCGCCTTAAAAATTTCGTTTTCCGTGCCAATCATTGAAATCATAGGCGGCTCGGATTTTTTTTCAAAATCAAATATTTGCAAAGTTATGGTATCAGCGAGCAGAATTTCGCTTGGCTGCGGCATATTCAGCATTGCGTTAAATGCGATACTCAAAGATGCAAGCTCTAATTTCATAGCTTCTATTTCATAATTCATCTCTAAAATTTCCTCTTGAATTGTCAAGAGTTCAGCCAAACCTTTCCCCGTTGCAAGCTCTGTGTTAGCCAAATTTTCCATCTGTTTCATCAAACCTAAGTTTTCTTGCATATATTTTATTTTCAAATTTATCATACATAAATTATGCCAACTGATTTTAACCTGCGCAACGAGGCTGTCTTTTGCTTTGTTTAAAGCGTTAGCTTGCATTTTAGCCATTGCCTTTGTTTCGCTTTGAAAGGCTTTTTGCGTGCCGGGCCAGTTGAACATCTGCATAAGGGACACATTTCCCACTATGCCATTCATTTCAATTTCTTCTCTGCTGGTGTAGAATTCTATATCCAGTTTGGGATAATCCAAAGTTCCAACTCCTGCAACTCTTTTTTCCGCAGCTTCGTACTTTTTTTGAGAGGCTTGCAAAGCAGGATTGTTTTGCAGGGCAATGTCCACATATTTTTGCAAAAGACTATCTGTAGAGTGGGCGAATGCCGCCAAAACTATTACCGCTTTACAAGCACGGAAAATCAAGAGGGCTTTCTATAGATAGTAGTTGCACCGTATCTTTCCGTTGTAAAGTCATTGTTCAGGTTATACATATTCTCCGCAGCTCCTAAGAGCAGATAACCTTCTGGAGCAAGTACATGCCACAACTGGGATAGTATCCTGCGCTTTGCGTCATCCGTGAAATATATTAGAATGTTACGGCAGAACACAACATCAAAGGAACCTATTTGCATAAAGGAATCTTGAATGTTAAGAGTTTTGAATTCCACAATTCTGCGAAGTTTTTCATCTATTAGATATGAATCTTCGTCCTGCAAAAAATACCTATGCCGCATTTCTGCAGTCAATCCTCTAGTTACCTCCAAAGCACCATACCTTCCTTCCATAGCCTTTGATAAAACTTTAGAAGAAATATCTGTACCTAAAATTCCAAAATCTTCTAGCGTAATTAAGCCCATGCCTTTTTCACTAACTATATCTGCAATAATCATAGCCATGGAATAAGCTTCTTGCCCAGAACTTGCTGCAACGCTCCACATATTGACCTTTGGACCTCTGCGTTGCCAAGAACGTTCTTTACGCTGTTTAACACGTTCCATCATATCGGGCATGATTTTTTCCCTGAATGCTACATATGGATGTTCATCTCTAAAAAATGAAGTCTCATTTGTAGTCATAGCGTTCAACATCTTTTCACGAACAAAAAAGTTACTATTTCCACCGTTTAGCTTTTGCGCTAAATCCGAGAATGTAGTGCACCCCAGTTCACTCAAAATAGGAGATAAACGTTGCTCAATTAAGTATTGTTTATCTTCGCCTAAAACTATTCCGCATACGTCAAAAACATATTTAGAAATAATCTTGTAGTCTTCATGATCCATAACACATTCCTCCTTATCCAGTTATTTTTACACGTTCCATTACAGCTTCTGGAATCTTCATAAGAGTAGCTACTTTATCTAATAAACCCGTTGCAGCGGCGGCACGTGGCATACCGAACACGACAGAAGAATCTTCATCTTGAGCTATTAGATAAGCATTCTTATTCTTTAAATGTGGCAAAGATGGAGTTCCGTCGTTCCCCATACCGGTTAATATAACTCCAACGATTGAATCAGGTGGATAAGCGGCAGCAACGGAGCGAAACAGAACATCCACGCTTGGACGGCAACCATTTTCTGGAGGGTCCTGATTGTTGTCCAAAACAAACTGAGCTCCACGGGTTTTCACAACCATGTGATTGCCACCGGGAGCTATATAAACTGTTTTCTCTTTAACTATAGTACCCGGTAAACCTTCTATAACCTCATGGTTACACTTTACGTTAAGGCTGTCCGCAAGAGATTTTGTGAAATTTGGCGGCATATGCTGAACTAAAAGAATAGGCAGAGTTGTCATTGAACAGAGTTTTGGAAGCATCTCCGCCAAAGATTTTGGACCTCCTGTAGAAACTCCTATGGCTATTGCCATAATTGATTTTGTATGCACACTGGGCTTTGCAAGTGTGTAAGTGAAACCTATGCCTGACACCTTAGTAGTAGCGGCTGCTTTGTCTGTTGTTCCTGTAGTTCCCGGAGTGTAGCTGGGCCGTGTAATAGGTACTCCTCTGTTCTTGCGAGAATGCCATGCGGCAATAGCATTTTGGAGCATTCGAGTGAGGCTTTCTTGAGAGTTTGGAATCTCCGGAGCAGGCTTTGCTACAAAATCAAATGCCCCATATTCAAGAGCTTTTAGCGTGATATCAGAACCAGTGCGCGTTAGTGAACTCACCATTAACACGTCGGGAGTGTGTTTGAGTTCATTTTTGCATGCGAGCATTTTTTTCAACGTTTCAAGACCGTCCATTCCGGGCATTTCAACGTCTAAAGTCATTAAGTCCACTGTACGCATTCGTAAAAATTCTATCGCCGTTACACCGCTATCAGCAGTACCAACGACCTGAGTTCCAGATATACCAGAAATTATCTTTTCCAATATAGTCCGGAATACCCTAGAATCATCTACTATCAGAATTCTTATAGGATCAGCCATTTTTTATTTCCTTGCTTTGCATAAATTTTGCCTTGTATAAATATAGTAAAAGTAAATTCTATATGTTATTTTTTATTTATATTACAGTCTATGGGAAAAACGCTTTATCAAAAAATTTTTGAAAAACATACAGTTTGCAAGCTACAATCCGGTCAAGAGCAGCTATTTATAGGCTTACACCTGCTTCACGAAGTGACAAGCCCACAGGCTTTTTCAATGATTAAGGAAGACAATATGCCTGTTCTTTACCCAAATCGCTCTTTTGCAACGGTGGACCACATCATACCGACCACCGCAAGTGAGCGTTCAAGACCATTAAAAGACCCTGTAGCAGAAGAAATGTTTACTCGTTTGGAGCAGAATTGCAAGGACTATGGCATCTGTTTTTTTGGACCAGAAAACGAAGAACAGGGGGTTATTCACATTGTTGGACCAGAAGAGGGAGTTACTCAACCCGGAATGACCATAGCCTGCGGTGATAGCCACACGGCAACTCACGGCGCATTTGGCTCTATAGCTTTTGGTATAGGCTCTTCACAAGTGGCAGACGTGCTTGCTACGCAAACTCTAGCAATAAGCCCTCTAAAGGTTCGCAGAATCAAATTCACGGGAAGTTTAAAAAAAGGTGTTTTCCCCAAAGATGCCGCCCTTGCCTATATAAACAAGCTCGGTGTAAATGGTGGCGTTGGCTATGCCTACGAATTTTCCGGTCCCGTGGTAGATGCTATGGATATGGAAGGCAGAATGACCTTATGCAACCTTGCTATTGAAGGTGGCGCAAGAGTTGGCTACTGCAACCCAGACCAAAAAACTTTTGATTTTTTAAAAGGCAAACCTTACACCCCAAAGGGTGAGGCTTGGGACAAAGCCGTTGAATACTGGAAATCCGTTGCAAGCGACCCCGATGCCGTTTATGATGACGAGGTTGAAATTGATTGCGATAAACTTGCGCCATTTGTAACTTGGGGCATAACTCCAGAGCAAAGCGTTATGGTGAATGAAAATATTCCCGAAGGTATTGGCGAGGCTTATGATTATATGGGTTTCAAGGGCGGGATGCCCATTGCCGGAACTCCAATAGATATAGCTTTTATAGGCAGTTGCACAAATGGAAGATTGGGGGATTTAAAATCCGCCGCCGAAGTTTTGAAAGGAAAAAAAGTCAATCCGAAAGTGAAATTATGGGTTGTACCTGGTTCGCAAAAAATTAAAAAGGAAGCCGAAGCTATAGGCTTGGACAAAATTTTCACGGAAGCAGGTGCAGAGTGGCGCGAGGCTGGTTGTTCGCTTTGCTTGGCTATGAATCCCGATAAATTGCAGGGCAGGCAAATCAGCGCAAGTTCCAGCAACAGAAATTTTAAAGGAAGGCAAGGCAGCCCAACGGGTCGCACTTTGTTGATGAGCCCGGCGATGGTAGCTGCTGCCGCTGTTGAAGGCAAAGTTGTAGATGTACGTTGATCAATCTTTCACGCAAAGCATCCCACTCCGCATTGCTTGGCAAATGCCTCTTGAATTGCTTTAACAATTCATCTTCCGTAACGCTGCCCGCTCTTCTTGATGTTGAATTTAAAATAACGCACTTGATTTTTCTGCCGAAAACATTTATAGAAAATTCCGCATTTGCTTTAATATCTTTAATTTCATAAAGAATATTTTCAGAGTCCAAGTATCTTAAAAAAGCTCTTGCTGTGCTGTTTGGAGCTGAATAGCCCGGCAATAAGATTTTTTCAAGTTCATTGTGTTTTTTTATTATGGAGAGAATATCTTGGAATTTTTCTATTGTTATTTTATTGTCGTCTGCGCTGTCATCTTTTCTTTTAATCCCCAAACCTATATTCTGAACACCCACATTTAAAAGGCGCATTATTTCATATCTTTCTTCAACGGCTTTTAATTGCTCTTTTCCCGTCAACTTTTTGGTATATGCCAATTCTTTTTTCGCTATTTTAGCCAATATACTCCAAAAGCGGTTCGTGGAGTTTGGGTAATAAAAAGGATAATGCCGCCTTTTTTCGTGCGGCGGATAACTACCGAGAACCAAGCATTTCATTTTGGGCACATCTCTGTACCAGTTTGGGTGAGTTTCGGGTTTCCACATATCAAATTCTCCTTTCCCTCTGTTTTTTACCCCCGCAATATAGAAAAACACCTACAACCACCCACAAACGCGCGATAACCACATTTAGGGGTGCGATAAATCGCACCCCTACGGTCGCCACATTTTGTGATAATTGTGCCACGAATATGGAACGGGGGTTGCGGAAAATGCAGCAATGGGGGGCGTCAGTCCCGGAGACAACGAACACTAAGAAAGTCGCTCTTAGAGAATTCGGTGTCGCCTAAACCCCCGCCGTTGTTGTACATATGTCTGACGACGGCATAGCCGTTACTCTCCTCATTCGAATTCCACCAGACACCGTTTTTGCCGACAATGTAGGCATTATTGCTACAGGAACCGCTACAGCCACCCGGCAGGGCGGAAAAGCCGTAATCATCTGTGCCGTTGCCTGAACTCCCATTATAATCATTCCAGCCGCTAGTAGCCTTTAACTTAGTTCCCTTATTTTGGTAGTCATTGACCGTTGTTACCAATGTTGTCCAATCCGCAGCGCTTGACAAATGCCAACCATCAGGGCAAATGCCCTTGTGCTTCGATTGTATCTGCGAAGCACATGAACTGTTGTTGCAATCAGACGATAAACCCATTGCCGTTACCCAATCATACAGCCTGCCGTAAATCCTGCAGTTTGCAGGGTCGTCGCCGTAGCACTTTCCGCCTGTTTCGTAGTTAAGGTTCTCAGCCATCCAAGTTTGATTGCCTATGGTTACATATACATATTTCTTTCCGTCTCTAGGGTCGCAGAATTGCGACTTGTCTTTGCCATAATGTTCTCTTGTCGTTCCTTCCACAAAACCTACACATAAATTACCTACGCTAGAACTGGAACCTCCAGACGATGCAACTGAACTGCCACCGCCAGATGAACTAGAGCCATTCATCCCCGTCACTATATTATTCACCAAGTTCAGAACGCTCTGCCCAACTTTGCCGTCCAAATCCGCCAAACCGCTTGTAACCTGAGTTTTAGTTTGCCCGCTCAAAGCCCCGTTATCCCTGATTTCACCGCCTATTGCATTAAGCAAGCTGGAAACCTCTGTTGGCGACCTGTTCCCCTGCAACAAAACGGAAGTCGCAAGAAGCAGCGAATCGTTTTTGCTGCCACCGAAAAGAGACAAGTCTTCGCTGCTTTTGACGCCGACTTCGCTTATGCCAAGAGCATTCAGCACCTCTTTCTGGGCTGCTTTCTTAGCTGTCCCAAACTCCGTGCTTTTCGCCAATTTCAGAACCTTGCCGTATTCCAAATGAGTGAAAACATTTATGTTGACATTGTCTTTGCTAGACACATCCGCCACCGCTCTCAGCGTTATGGGAGCAGTTGTTGGTTCGTTACGAACTTCGTTGAAATATTTTCCGCTTACCTCAATGACGATGTATTGCGAGGCGAGCGTCACATTCTCTATTTTGAAATTTCCACTGCCATCAGTCGTTACATTAAAGGGAAGCGGATTCCCCTTTTCCCCCGTGTTTGCATTCAGTTCATAGACTTTAACAATGGCTCCTTGAGCAAAGGGACCTTTCTGCGAAACGCCCGATATTTTCTCTTTTCTCAAACCGCTGGGGGCGGGGTTGCCACCGCCATCGTCCGATGAGCAGGAAAAGGTGAAAGTCATAGCAAGCAAAATGCCTGCCGTGAGTGCGAATTTTGTGAATCGCTTTTTCATAATGTTACCTCTGGTTGAATGGTGAACTGGTGTAAATCTGTTGACGCAACGGATGTTGTGGCGTTGCATGCAACGCCACTGCATAATTCTGTGAAATTAGATGGG
>Ga0268262_10005923_pt1 | contig 11925 bp, 9 predicted proteins | sample TergutNc150P3_FD_190354 | JGI IMG/M metagenome (GOLD analysis project Ga0268262, IMG submission 190354) | Nasutitermes corniger P3 segment gut microbial community from laboratory colony in Florida, USA - Nc150 P3 (SPAdes) (version 2) | ecosystem: Host-associated > Arthropoda: Insects > Digestive... | reverse complement strand
ATGATAAGCGTAATAGCGGTAGCGTTCCTTGAAAAAATCGCAAAATTAACGCCCCCATGGGTCAACGACGCCCCAAGCGGCAGCGCTTTCCCTGTTTCCGCAGTAAGATTGATAAGGGTCATAGTTAAATCATAGCACAAAAACGGTTGTAAAACTATAGGTATTAATCAGAAAAGTGGATTTTGAGGAATAACGAATTTTGCCGATTTAGGGTATATTTTAGGTCTGTGGCAACCGGGTGGACTTTCCCCGAAAAGATAGATAGTAAACTTTGGATAATTCAAAGCAAACTAATGCTTCTATTAAATAAATTTAACATACATACTTAACAAAATATGCCGAGATTGAGAAAAAGAATTGTTATAATAAAGCATCAGACATCAATTTAAAATGCTATAAAATTTTGTATTTTTGCCTTTATATTCTCTTTCAATTGTTTTCCATTTTTCTTCTCCAAATAAATAATTCAAGCATTCAGGAATCATTTTTCTCGCCGCCGAATAAATTGATTTTTCATCAGGAAAGAGAACACTGTTTAAAGAGTTCTTAATTATCATTAATGCCCAATTTTCATGCATCATTCCCTTTTTTATATTTTCTATAAAAGTACTATTTTTTTTTATCTTTTCAAAAACACTTTTTTTATCATTCTCAAGGGCATCAGAAAATGATGTTTCAAAGCCATAAATATTATCAGTAAGTCTTTTTACAATATTATAAACCGTAATGCTTGGGTTAGGTGTTTCACTTGTCTCTGTAATAAGTTTGTATTTATCCTCAAAAGGTAATATCCTTATTGGAACAGGATAAGAACGTTCTGATTCTGATGACCAAAAGTACCCTTGTCCCTTAATAGGTTCATTTAGTAAACTTTGTAGAATGTCATCTGAGAAGTGTCCGTTTGCGTGTTTTAACACATTTAAATCACCTCCTGCAATTAAGTGAAAAACAAACCAATTATCACCCTGACTTAAAATTTTATCTGATATTGCTCCTGGCTGCTGTGTTACCATCACAGCTCCAAGGCTGTATTTTCGGCCCTGTTTGACCCATTCAACTATAGGGTCTGTGTCATCTAAACTGGTTCCACCAAGTACACTCTGCGCTTCTTCTATAACAAGAATCGTTGGAATGGGTTTTACTTCAGTTGAGGTATGTGCTGTTTGATTATTATCAAAAATTTTTCTAACGATTTGCTTTGTAACTTTTTCTGCTATTAGTGGATTCATTTGTGAAATGTCAAAAACAACAATCATACCTCTACGTAATCCTTCAAGTATTGCTTCGAATGTTACTGCTTTTGATGAATGAAATTTTGAAACCATTAATGTTAATTCACGACGAGCTGCAGTAAGTTGAATAGTTGTTAACTCCCATTTTTCTTGAGAATTTTTTGAATGATTATGTTCAAGGCCAAGAGCTTCAGCTAATTCATCAAGATTGGTAGAATTCATGTTTTCATTTATAAGATCAATTGATTTAGCCCAGTGCAGAGGATCGATTGTTTGAAGGCGAGCGGCCCACTTTGGAGTTTCACCTTCAGAAGAGAGACCCATTGCCATTACTTCATTTGGTTTCATTCTGGCTAAATCCATTCTAGCAGGTCCGGCTACAAAAGAAGTGTAGTATTCTGATGGTGTTTGTCTATCAGTAAATACCATCAAGCGTTCTTTTAATCCTGGAACATCAGCCAAGCCAGGACGCCCGTTATTATCAGGCCAAAAATATTCACCTTCAGGATCAAATAATAAAGTACCTACTGGGACTGATGACCCATCTTTCCACTCAATTGAAGGTTGTTTATCTTCATACAACGCTGAAAAAAGTAATTTGTTTAAATTGGATTTTCCATATCCTGCACGTGCAAATATGAATGTTTTTCTTGCAATAAGGTATTTTATATCAAATCTAGGTTTGATAGCAGGAGATAACTGCTGATGCCAAGGCTTTAAATTTACCATATTGTCACCAGAACAATAAATATGTTCACCAAGAGCCAGATGCCCGATTGACATTCCAAATTCATCAGAATCAAGAGCAATGTTTTTTAATACTGTTTCATCAGGAAAAGATACTCTACTTCCTACATGTGGTAATCGATGGTGAGAAGGAACGAAGAATATTTGTTCATTCTTATATCTTAAAATCCCTAGAACTCTGATATCAACTTTATAACGTAAATGATCTTCTTTTATATCTTCAGGTATAACGTTATCACGTTGCATTGCACGAATTGCGTATTCTGATCCACCGCTTCCGGAAAGACGCCCCATACTCTGTAATGATGCTATTCTACCCAATACCGCCTCATCTTCATTTTCTAATTCAACAAGTAAGAAAGTTCCATGCATTGGTATGACTTGCAATTCAGGTCTATACGGGATCATTATATCTGCATGAAATTCAAGCCCAGCATTTGAAAAGCCTTGAAAAACGCCTATCGGTTTCTTAAAAAAATTGGAATTACTCATATCGTACCTCCCCAGGATCTTTTGGTTGTAGTATATATTTTTCTAAATTTATTATATCAAATTCTGTTGGCATATTATTTAATAAAGCATTGATGATTTCTTGTTGAAGTATTTCCATATCAATACCCGCAATTGCAGAATAATCATGTGCTTTTTGTATACATTTTGGATAAAACGGTACAGGGAAACCATTTTCAGAATCTGTTTTTAAATATGCTATTATCTTATCCGCTTCGGTTTCTTGTCCTAGAAGCAAATCTACTGGCCATATAGGATCTGATGATGATGGACCGAATTTTGCCAGAAATAAATAGCCTCCTACATATTTTGCTTCTTCTCCGCCATCTTCTTCATCACCAGGGCGACGTGTATATTCAGGCCAAGTATAAGCCAATTCTTCTATTTCTCTGGGAACTCTGACAAATACAGGCCTAGGTTCTCTCATGATTCCTTCAAGCATCATAGCCAATCTATATCTATCAAGAACCTTGGATGTCTTTGATACGCCAACTAAATAAACCTGTCTTTTTTGTGTTTGTTTTATTCGTTTAATATTTTCTTGAATTTTAACAATTAATTTTGTAAATAAAGTTCCTGAAAACACTTTAGATCGCAAAAGGCCGTCAATAGCAATTAATGTATCGGTTACGAAATTTCCGTTACGAATTCTTTCATATAAAATCGCCCATTCAACTAATTCTCGATATACTAATACCCAAGAAGGACTTAAAGTATCATTTCCATTTGAATCTTTTTGTGGACGTAGCATAGGTGATAGTTTTTGTAACGAATTAACTCCAAGATCGTTCATCATAAAACCTAAAGCCGTCTTTGGATTTCCATTATTATCAAATTGATTTTTACTCAATTGGTCTATATCGTTATATCTACTAACTACTTGTAAACATGCTTCTTGTCCATATGAATCCACAACTCTTATTATTTGTATTTCAAAAGGATCAAATCTAAGGCGATTATTACCACCATCAGAAGCAACTAAACTTATAGCCGTTGTGCTATAATCACGTATTTGACGCGGAGATTCCAGTTGCTTTATTTCAGTTCGTAATTGATCTAGATTAACTAAGTCTTGTTTACTGGCAATATCGATCTCTCTTTTTAAAGTTAAAAGTTGTTCAACATCAAGCATTTTTTACAAGCTCCAAATCGTATTCTTTTAATGGCTTACTCTTATTTTTTTTAAGCATTTGATTTGCTTGTCTCTTCCCAAGAGAATAATTACCTGCATCGGTTACCTTCAACAATTTCCATTTATTTCCGCCTAGTTCAATCGAATAATTGAATATGTCGATGGGATCAACATCATGAGAAGGAATAGAGCCAAATCTTACATACATTTTTGTTTTATTATTAGATATATTTGCACAGTTTGTCCATACTTTCCCCAAGCTAGCAGAAAAATCAATAGCAGTACCTATGTTTAATTTAGTTTTAGACATTTCTTTTGGAAAATCAGGTCCTCCCAAGAACCAATTCCTTAACCATTGATCTATGTAATAAGTACGCATTCCGTAATATGGCGGAGAAGTAATTATTATATCTACCAAAGAAGGTATTTTTTTATATAATGAATGTGCCATAGAATTACCATGAACAATACGTTTTTTAACTAAAGGGATTTTTCCTGCACTAAACTTGAGCGCACGTTTCTTAACAATTTCGTGTATATCTACCTTTTCCGGGAAAATGTCATTCTTTTTCCAAAAATTAACGCTATAATTTGGCTTTGAAGAAAAGGTTCTAGGCATTTGGTTGCTAAAATAACTAGCGTTTTGAATGTTTTTAGTTTTGGGACCATGTAGTGCCCCCAACATAATTCCTCTTAATGCTTTTTCACTGGCTCTGTTATGGTAAAGCAGATAGGAGCGAATTTTACAAATATCCTTTAAAACAGATTTTTCAAAAGCGTAATTCCAAAATTCTGACTGAGGAACAGAAAAATTTCCATCAAAATTTAATGCTTTTTCTAATGTGTCTGTAATTTTTTTTACAGATACAGCTACCATTTTTGATTCAGATACTGCGACCGCTACAGGGTTATTATCTATTCCATAAGCACAATGACCATACATTCTAGCGGCGAATAATGATGTCCCTCTTCCACAGAAAGGATCAAATACTACACATTCTTTATCCACTTGATCAAGAATTTTGACAGGGTATTCTAAAGGAAACATAGTAAAATATGGACAAATAGCATTAATAAGCCATGGTCCTTTTTTAAGTTCTTCCGGTGAAATTTTCATTAATACTTCTGTCCTTTAATAACACCGCTTAGTTTAAACATTAAAGCGGCAGAACTAACCTTAAACTCGTTAGCCAGATCTTGAATAGGAGTATCATCGTTGCTGTCTATTAAATCGGGATATAATTGAAGTTTAGCTAATAATATATCTGTTGGAATAAGCAATTCTACAGCAAAACGGTTAGCCTTTTTTTCATCAATATCAGTTCCTTCTGCGGAAAGATTACTGCGGAAATAAGTAGCTTTATCCATATGAACCCCAGAGAAAGAAGATTGAAGTATAAAGTGCCCTAATTCATGTGCCATAGAAAACCTTTGCCTGTTTTCACTGTGAGAACAATTAATTAGAACAAGTGGTTTTTGTCCTCTGGTATCCAATACTCCTGATATATCATCGGGAAGATATATTTCTTTCACAATAATCCCTTTGTCTTCTAGGATTGTTCTCACCTCTACTGGAACAGAATTTATTGTATATTTGTATTGAGCAATCAGGTTTCTTGCCTCTATTATTTCAGGTAAGTCGTCAAATGATTTCATTTTGGATTTCCTTTTGTGTTTCGTTCAAAAGTTTTACGATCTGACTGGTTATTTGGGCATCAATGTTGGGGCTAATAACATTTTTTCCTAAATTTGCAGGCAATATTTCATAAACGGAACAATTTAATGAATCTGCTATTTGATATAAACCTATTATAGTAGGAATAATATTTCCTCTTTCAATTGCTGTGACCCAGAAACGGCTTTTATTGAGTTTTTTAGAGAGTTCTTCTTGTGTCATTTTATGCTTTTTTCTTTGTTCTTTTATATTTTGTTGAATTTGTATTTTTAGGGCAAAGTAATTATCCATATACCCTAATGTTAAGTAATAATCACAAATTTGTCAAGTAAATATATATAGTGTATTCCTTCTTTTCAAACACTACATATAGTGTACTTTTTTATTGACAATAATGGCAATTATGGTATATTGTATTATTGGTAAGGTAATATTCATATATATTGATATCTATAATAACATTACTAGCTAAAGGAATAATCCGTCGGAAGTCCTGAGGTAATTAAATAAAAAGCGGTCAAGACTTGACCTCTTAACCGCCTAAATCAGTAGGAAACATTTGATAATTTCTAGATTGTGAACTTTATCATAAATACGCTTTCCTTGTCAATATAAAAAGTTCATTATCATTTTACATCATCTGTTTCCGAGTCATTCAGAGGAGAAAAATATGTATCGTCCATATTCAAAATTTGAACTAATAACACTGCAGAAAATGAAGAAAAAGTATGGTAACATCAATTATTATTTAGCAGCAGAAATTGAAGCAGAATATTTTGCTGAAACCGGTATACATCGTGCCTCAGGGGCTTTGTATATGGCTTCATGGCGCCTTGAAAAAGGCTATTATGATCATTTACTTAAAAGCGCATAATTTAATTAGCTCTGCGTCTTGTAATTTGTTTTTATAGGCGTGGGGCTTTTTTTAATCCTCATTATCAAGCCACCACTCTTCAATTTCATCAGTAATGTGCTTGTAACTGATACCCAAAGCTTTAAAGTGTTTTTCAGCGCAAAGAATTTTTCTGTGTTCATTGGGAAAACGGAGTTTATCGATGTTAATATTACCTTTTGTTTCCCGTACAAGATGAAGCGTTTTATTATTTTCTTTATCAATGCGTATTATACCCCAGTCGGGGTTATAATTTAGGATTACTTTTGGAATGTGAATTTTAAAATCCGTTGGGAATTTGAAATAACCAAGAATATTACCTTCTTTATCATCGGGATAGAGTCGGTTTTTAACAAACCGTTGTTCAACATCGGAATCAACTTGAATTTGATCATATAGGCTGTGAGTAGAGCCGGGAATAAGTTCTTTTTGGGGAAATTCTTTTTCAGGCGGAAAATATTTCTGCATCAAAGTTAAATGGGCTTCCACATCTGATTCCATGACATGATAAATGATATTCTCTGCGACAAGATCCGCCAGAATGTTTTTGATAACATTGATAAAAATAGAAGAAAAGCCTTCAGGATTGTAGAAAATTTTGCTTTTCTTCTCTGCAGAAATACCTTCAAATATTTTTGTCAGGGTAGATCGAGTGAGGTTAGTTGCCTTCATTGCTCTGTCAATCAAATTAAAAACAGGATATGTTTGTTTCTCTGCTTTTCTTTTTTCATGATCTTCAGCAAGCGTTTTTTCATTGTTAAAAATAAGAGGTTCATCTTTTTTTAATTCTTTACCGTTTCCAAAATAAACTACCGAGTCATTTTTGTTTTTATCAATTTGAGTAATTTTAAAGCCCTTCAAGTTAATATCTCTGGTGTTACGTCCAAAATCGAAGCCGACAGGATAGTCCTTTCTGAAATACTGGTTGTGGCGTTGACGGGTATCTGTAATGTTCAAAAGAATTGAAGCTCCTGATGAAGTAATTCCTTTTAATTCAAATGTGTAGTTTGTAATAACAAAATCTCCCTTGGTGAGGATAATTTCCGGTTCCGGAATGGAAAGCTCTTTTTTATTAAAGGCATTAATCGAACGGGAAATAAGTTCTGGCGAATTGAGAATAATTTCATACTTTGTTTCTCTGGAAATATTTTTCCAAAAATCAGTGAAAGCTTGGCCGTTAAAAATATCGTTTTTACGAATCGCTTTGTCTTTACGGGCATTGGTAGGCTCGGGCGGAACAATGTCTCCGGTTGCGGCGTATTCGTTTTGTAGAGCGTCAACATATTCAGAAAAATCCTCGGGACAGACTACTGTAAGGATGTTGACATCATCACCTTTAACACGTTCTCCTTGTTGATTAACACAAAGACGTAACCCTCGTCCAAGTTCCTGACGGCGGGTATTCATTTGATTACTTGTCTCATAACGCGGTTCTTTTAACAGACAAATCGTAAAAACATTTGGATTGTCCCAACCTTCGCGGAGAGCGGAATGTGCAAAAATAAAAGAAATTTTTGAATCAAAACTGAGAAGTTCCTGCTTGTCGCGCATAATAAGGCGATATGCTTCCTTTTCCAGTTTACGGCCTTCTTCGGAATCGCTGATTTCATCGACAAATTTTATATCGCCAGTTTTAGCATCTTTCTTTTGGGCAAAGTAACCGTTGTGGACCTCAGATGCCTTAAGATGTTTAAAATTATCATCATATTTTTTCAATTTATCAAAGGCTTCTTCAAACAATTCGCGAATAAATGGTTTTTCTCCCTTGTAGTTTGCTACATGGTCAATGAAAAAGAGAGAAAGAACTTTGATACCCCGATCCTTCAATTGTTTTTGACGTTCAAAATGAAATTTTATGGTTTCTTCAATCTGGGTGCGATAAACATTTCGTTTTTCATAATCGGCTTCTATGCTGTTTTCCATATTTAAAATTTGTTGATTGGTGAAAATAAGCATACCGCCATTTCCCTTGTGCGTAATCTCTTCGATTACCAATCCGGTAAAATCAGGGTTCTTGGTTTTTAAAAAAATATCATCGCCATCTTTTACGGTAATTTCTTTTTTAACTTTCTTTCCATCCTGTATTACAGGAAGCAAAAGAATCGCTCTTAAGTTTTTATCAATTTTTTTAAGAACTATTTTCCCAATGTTATTATTGGTTTCCTGAGTTACCCCCAGAACTTTAATTTTTTTAACAAGATTAAACAAAAAAGCGTCAACAGGGGAAAGGCGATAGACAAGGTTGTATTTTTTAACAGGAGTTGCACTGTAATTAATTGCAAAGAGCGGATTCAATGTTTGAAGAGCCTTTATGGATTTTTCAGACTGATAATTCTGACTTTCATCAAGAATAAGAATGGGACGCGTTTTCTGAATATACTGATATGGTAAAAGACCGTCTGTAAGTTTATCGCTCCGTTTGTAAATATTATTACCACGAGGACCTGCGGTATTAAAACTCTGCATGGTTATTACCATAATTTCGATAATTTGAGAACCGGCAAAATCTCTTGTCTTTTCAGGACGGGAACCGTCGTATTCTACAAGGTTTGAATTTTCATTTTCATAGAGCGTATCGAGATGGTTCTTTGTCTGATTATAAGCTGCAATAGTTCCCTCGTAGATAGCAATACTCGGAACCACTACTATGAACTTTTTAAAACCAAAACGCTTATTAAGTTCATGAATGGTTCGCAGATAGGTATAAGTTTTTCCGGTACCAGTTTCCATTTCAATAGTAAAAACAGGGAATTTGACCATGGGACAATCAACATCCTCAATCCCGAATCCTTCGATGGTTTCGACTGAAGAATTGAGAGGGAGTTGCCGTACCAAAGTGTCTTCAACATGTTCTTTCATATCTTCATCAAGCCAAGTATAACCTTTTGGCATTTTTGATTTGTTATATGAACTTATTACATCCTGATAATTTCCAAGGAGCCACTGCCCACCAAGGTCTTCTTCAAAGTCGGGAATATTTCCAACAATGGTCCCATCGCCGCCGGAAAGAAAAAAATCTTTTTCATTTCTGGAATAACCGCGAAAAAGATTAACAATGCTCTCAATAGCTTCTTTTTGGTGTTGCTGATTTTCTTCAAATTTAAACTCATTGATTTTTGCCATGATTAAGCCTTTAAAGTATTTTAATAAAGTTTTTGTCATCCAGAGTTATTTTGCTCTGGTCGTCAACTGCCGTATCAAGGCAAATGAAGCGATCTTTGTCGGTGAGATTGAGAGCATCGATTGTCTCTTTATGGATTTCTTTATCAAGGCAGATGTAAATACTATTTTCATGGAAATCGGAGTTGATTTTTTTAACTTTGTTTTTATTGAACTGCGAAAGCAGTTCAATTTTACTATCCAGAGGAAAGCCCTCAAGGAGCATTACCTCAGTAAGGAGGTCATCTTCTTTCCAATCTGGTTTGAGAGAATCTTCTTTGAAAAGCTCCTCTAATTTTTTAATATCAGTATCCATGTAATTTTCCCAAGCTTTGTAATTGGAAGGAGCAAGGCGAAAAACTTTGAAACCGGTATCAATATTGTCTGCTTTAAGTCCGGCTTCTTTTTTTACTTCTTTCCCAGCACGACGGATACGTTCTTTGCCAAGTTCGCAGATGTTTTTAAAACCTGCTTTAGCGGCTTCGCTATCTTTGTCACATATTTCAGGAAGTTGAATCATGATGAACTGACGTTTTCCATCATCTTCGGCATTAAGTTTCATTACCGCATGGGCGGTGGTGGCGGAACCGGAAAAGAAATCAAGGATGATGGAATTTTTGTCTGTTATTGTTGACATTTTTATAAAATATTTAATTAAGTCAATAGGTTTTGGAAATCCAAAAATTTTTTGTCCAAAAAGAATATCTATATCTTTTGTTCCATTTTGTGTCATTCCTACTTCTTTTGGTAAATTTGTACTAATTGAAGAATAACCAAACATATCACCATCTTTGATAGCATCATCATCTTTGAAGTAACGTAACACAGGTTTGGAAATATTTAAAAATTTATAATCTCCTGGAAAAATTATTCTTCCAGCATTATAATAATCACTAAATGTTTCTTTAGTTATTCGCCATACCGCATTGGGATTTGCCGGATAACTTTTTCCAGATTTTGGATCAATCATATCAAAATAACTATTTGGGCGTTCACTTGCTGATGTCTGTTTACTCATGTCATGTATACGCCAAGGTCTATTTGGATAGTCCTCACTTTCATAATATTTTCTACTTGTACTTTCTATACCAGATGAAAATTTTATAGAAGATGAATAACAAACTATCCATTCATAATCTTGTGAAATTCTAAATGGAACATCTGACTTTGCGGTTCTTTTTCTCCAAGGAAAAATAGTCACAAAATTCCCCTCTCCAAAAATCTCATCGCAAATTTTCCGTAACTGCGCAATTTCATTGTCATCAATGCTGATAAAAATCACTCCGTCCTCGCTTAATAATTCACGAGCAAGGCGTAAGCGGGGATAGATCATTGAACACCACTTTGAATGAAAGCGGCCGTCAGAGCGGTTATTTGTTGTCATCCTAACGCCATTTTCATCAACTTGACCTGTTCGTTTTTGATACGATTCAATAGATTCGGAAAAATCATCAGGATAAATAAAATCATTTCCTGTATTATAAGGCGGGTCGATATAGATCATTTTTATTTTGCCTTGGTAAGCTTTTTTAATGATTTTTATAACTTCAAGATTATCCCCTTCGATGTAAATATTACGGGTGTTTTCTTCATCGATGCCCTCCCCGGGAACGGGGACAAGGGTTCCCACCGGGGGAATGGCGGCAGCGCGTTTGGCGGCTCGCTTACCAGGCCATGAAAGACCAAACTGTTCAAGATTATCTTCATCGTCTCCAGTAAAGTCAGAAAGGGCTTCGTATAGGCTGTTAAAATCAAGCTCATTATCCTTAAAAGCTTCGGGGACAATTTGTTTAAGTTGGTTTAGTTGTTCTTCATTGAGTTTGTATTTTGATGCAAATTTCTCCATTATATTAATTAAACTACTCTATATTTAGAGTAGTTACAAGACACTTACGGCTCTATTTTTAGAATTACAATATGGAGTTTGAAACAGAACATATTCTGGATAATATTCGTAAAAAACGTCTTGAAAAGGACATCTCTGTCCTAAATTTGTCATTGGATGCGGGAATTTCTCATAGCCATTTGTTTTACATCGAAAGCAAGCGAACTATTCCATCAATTGATGTATTAGTGAGGATCGCAAAAGCATTGGATACTCAGTTGTGTGAATTGATAAATTAAAATTTCTTGAAATTCATACAAATTACCCTTCATTATCAACTGTTTTTTCAAGATTGGCTAAAATGCGTTCTTCATCATTGACCGAATCCCCCATTTCTTCAAGGTATTTTCGGAAATCAGATTGGCTTTTCGCGCCAGACTGTTTGACATATTCCCGGTATGAAGGGCATGAAAAACGGGCATCGCAGTTACTACAGAGATAAGTGGCAAATTGTACGCCAACTCCGTCAACTTTTTTTTGTAAATACTTTACTCCTGGAGCGGAAAAGCGCCGTTCTTCAATATTATCAACTACCTTTGCAAATTCTTTTATTGTCTCATCAACATTTTCTTGTTTGTAGTCTATATCATCTATGACAGGGTTCCACTCCTTAAAGGCAAGTTCCTGCTGTTTCTCATCGCCGGACGCAAGAGCGGTTTTAACTTTTTCAGGCAAGGCAGTGGATATAATCGC
>Ga0268262_10005922_pt1 | contig 11925 bp, 7 predicted proteins | sample TergutNc150P3_FD_190354 | JGI IMG/M metagenome (GOLD analysis project Ga0268262, IMG submission 190354) | Nasutitermes corniger P3 segment gut microbial community from laboratory colony in Florida, USA - Nc150 P3 (SPAdes) (version 2) | ecosystem: Host-associated > Arthropoda: Insects > Digestive... | reverse complement strand
AGACCGGCTTCCAAATATAATTGTTTATACGCAAACCAAAGGAAGGACGCTTCAACATTTATTTGCGGTAAAAATCCTCCGGCAGAGTACGTATAATCTTCGATTTCTATTTCGCTCACCTGATACAGAAAAGAAGCTCCGGCTTTGAGCGTAACAGCCATTCTTTTCGGCAGAAGTTTTTGCGCCACAATGTTTAAGCCCGTTACCCCCGTTTGCGTGCCGATTATATCACTGCTTTGAGCGTTATTAAGCGAGTACCATGAAGTTGACAGTTCTATGCCGGGATTGAACCATCGCAGTTTATTGTAGAGTGCGCCGAAACGGACAGAAACGCCGAGCGGGTAAAATTTATTTCCGAAAATATTTTCCATCCTTCCGTAGAGCGGAATTAACGGAGTCCACGATGCGCCTACATACAAATTAAGCGGATTATCGGTTCCGTTGGCAACGGCAGGAGACGCTTCTACTTCGATGTTTATCCATTCGGACGCTTCCCCCGGATGTTCAAGGTAATCGTAAGGGATAATCCTGTAACGGTATTTTCCCAAAGGCAGGGAAATCTTAAGAGTCGGCTTTTCGGTAAATTCCCGAGAGTACGCTTTATATTTGCCCTCTTCGTTTTTTTCTATCTCAACTTCGTATTTAAGAGTGTAATCGTCCCCAATCCAGACAAGCTGCTGCACGTAACGATGTTCAATTACATAATAGCCGCCGTTGTTCTGCGCCCAAAGCGGAAGTTTGAAGAGAAAGATTGCCGAAAAAAAAACAAAACGTAAAATTCTTTTTATCATGGCTTAACCTCTGAACCGTTAATTATTTTTACGGGACCTGCCCTCGGAATATCTATGACAAAACGACTTTCCGCAGGTCTTCCATGCTGTTCAATTATGTTGTTGCGTCCTACGCTTACCGCTTCTATGCGCCAGATAAAATTTCCCCGTCCGAGAGTTTTAATTTCCGTTGACCATGAAGTACGGTTTTCCGGTCCCATTTGTATAATCTGCCGCCGTTCGCCGTTGGTTTCCTGATAAATGGTGAAAATATAACCGTTTGCCCCCTGTACCCCTGACCATCTGAAATTGATATTGGCTTTTTTAAGTTCTTCTATGCCCACACGGTATCCGTCGGCAGGCTGACGATCCGCAGGAGAGGAAAGAAACAGAACGGGCAGAACCTGCGGTTGACTCGGAGTTTGAGGAGACTGAGCCGGTGTTTGCGGCGGCTCTTCGGCAAAAACGAGAGGCAAGGTTTGCGGTTCATTGTTTTTAACTATACGAAATGATGATGAGCGAGAAGTGTTTACGCCGCCTTCATTGGTTTGAGAAAAGACGGGCGTTACACGCCAATACCAGATTCCTTCTCCAAGACTTGAATCGGAAAAAGACTCAACCGCCGTCTGTTTTTTTATAACGGGGTTTCTGAATTCGGGTGTAACGTCCACTTCCGCAATGTAATATAAAACATCTTCCATTTGCGACCATTGGAAAAACAATTCAGGCGATTCGCTTTCCGTAAAAAACTGTCTGTTTCTCGCAGGGCTTAACAATTCAAGTTCGGCGGCATCCGTTATGGTAAAACGTCCCGAACCTAAAATTGCGCCGTTGTAAGTAATCCGCCAATTCCATATACCGACGGAAAGAGCCGCTCTCGCCGAATTGTTAAGCCCGTTAAAAGTACGGACGGAACGGGTAAAATTTTGATCTTCGGCTATTTCAAGACGCAGAGTTTCAGAAGACTGAAGGTTAATTCTGTTCCATGAAAAAACTGCGTTAAACAGTTCATTGGCGTTTTTGCGGTAAAGGGCGTTAGGTTTTGGCTGAATGACAAACACGGAAGGTTCGGAGCGGATAGTTCCTTCGCTGTCCATCGCAATCGCCGTTCCTTCGCCGATTTCACGTTCCTCTCCTCCTTCCGCAATGAACGCCGAACCTTTGCTTACTTGCAGAGCCACGCCGTCATCTGAAGCGGCGGCGTTAAGGGCGGTTCCCGGACTCGCTTTCATCTTTTTGCCCATGACGTTCAAAAGAACGCCGCCGCCTTCGGGATTGGTTACAAGCCCTATACTGCCTGAGTTAAGATCAATTTGAAATTCGCCTGTTTCTTTTTCGTAGCGCAGGCGAAGAAGCGTATTCTCGTTTATCGTAATGGTATTGCCGCCCACATGAAGATCGATTTCGGAGTTATCTCCCACACGGATTAAGTCATTGGAATATACGGGCGATTCTCTAATCAGTCTGTCCCATATTACCCTGTCCGACATACGGCGTTGGACAATGTTCTTTTTTACGTTTACGGTTCCTATGGGCGTTTTGTTCTGCCCGTTGAGGGTTTGAAACAGATCAGACCAAAACAGATTAACGCTGTAGACCGCTCCCAAAAGACAGAGGATGATAACAAGAAAATCCGCAAGACGGAATTTGCCGTTTGGTTTTTTTTTACCGTTCATTATTTTTTACCGCCGATTTTGTATTTAACTTCTTCGGCGTTGACATTCGCCTTTGAAATATCTTTATGTTCAATTCCCAAGATTTTCCGCACTTCGGCAAGGGTCAAGGGTTCCGAAGGGGCGGGGGTTTTATTCATCGTGGTAAAATTAAAATTTACAACGGCAAAGATACGTATGGGTTTTTCTTTTCCTTTTACCGTTACAGGGGGCATTTCTTCCGTGATAAAATATTTTCTTACCAAATTATATGTGTTTTCGGTGATAAGAATATCGGTGCCTAACGGTTTGTTAAGCGCCTCAACACGGGAAGCAAGATTGACAGGATCGCCTATGACGGTGTATTCCATGCGAAGGTCGGAGCCGATCTGCCCTGCGGTAACAATGCCTGTATTGATTCCGCAGCCGATTTGGATAGGCGGGGAACCTATATTTTCTTCTTTTCGGTTTTTATTCATTTTTTTCAGCATATCCCTCATCATCAAAGCCGACTTGACGCAGTTAAAAGCGTCTTCCTGCGGACTTCCGGCGGTAGTGGCGGTTCCCCAATGAGCCATTACTGCGTCGCCGATAAATTTGTCAATAATGCCGTTAGTCTTTTCAACGCAATAAACCATGCTTGATAAATATTCGTTAAGCCAAAAAACGATACGGTCGGAAGCTTCGCTCCCAAATGTCTTTACAAAATTTTCGGATTTTTCGGTAAAGCCCCGAATATCCGAGAAAAAGATCGTGGCGTGTTTGGACAAACCGCCCGGTTTAATTTCTCCTCGCATCGCCTGAACAGCAATGTCACGGTTGGTAAACTTGCCGAAAATATTCAGCGCCGAACACATCTTTCCGAAACTGGAAGTTAATACGCCTATTTCATCACGGCTTGTGGGACGAAGTTGAATATCAAAGACGCCGCCTTCTATCATGCGAGCCGCTTCCGCCAAACCTTTAAGCGGTACGGAAATGCTTTTGGCGAAAAACCAGATACACATTATCGAGAGAAATAAAATAGCGGCGGTAAGGTAGAGGTTGCGCCGTGTGGTTGCGTTTATGCCTTCAAAAACTTTATCGTATTCGATTGTAGTGATTAAGACGCTCCCCGCCGTGTTCAGCCGTGTGTACGCAAGGTAGTGGCGCGCTTTTTTTGTTTCTTTATGTTCGTTATTTTTACTGATTTTTTCCCACAAGTAGGAAAAGAGAGAAGAAGACGCCGAATAATTTTGCGTTTGATGAACATCAAGCTCGGCTAACATTTGTTTGTTTCTGTCGGGGCTGTTAAATATCTGTTTGATAATTTCCTGTTCCGACAGATTCACATAATTTTTTACTCTTTCTATGTCAGCGTCCGCTATAATATCTCCTGAAGCGTTTATAAGGAAAGAGGAGTTGACGCCCATGCCGAAACTTTCGTTCAGGTTTTCGCTTGAAAACAAAACGCAGCCGCTTCCTTCAGGAAGCGAGCTTCCTCCATGTATGGGGAAAAAAATCGCCGAAAGAAAGGTTGAGCTTTGCGCTTTGTTAAACAGTGGCGAGGCGTTGACCAGTATTGTCTGTCCCATTTCGGCGTTTTCACGCTCTTTTACGCTATTGCTGCGGAAAGCGTCCGCAAGCTTTGCGTCAATTCCCCGTGAAAGAAAAAATCGCTCGTTGACAAATATCATCTCCAAAGGAGAACTTCGTCTTGTGGACTCGGCGGAAGTTTTTGACCGAGCGGCGGTTCCTGCCGTGGTATAGAAAACAGCCGCAATCTGCGGATTTTGAGTAAAAAAATAATCGGCTTCTTTATGTAATACATCGGAATTTTTAACGAGAGCCGCCGTGCGGGAGAATGTCAGTGAGAGCAATCGCATTTTTTCGAGTGTCTGTTCGGTTTCGGCGGCGGCTCGGCGGTTCACCTCGAAGTTGTTTTCTTCGGCGGATACTTTAAGGTCGCCGCGAATCAACCATGAAACAAGCGCTGTTATAGAACCAAGCGAAACCAGTACAATTATAGAAATAATAGTTATCAGTTTAGTGCCGATTGAAAAACGCACCGTTAAGCCGTTGCGCCTTTCTTTGAATTTTCTGCTGTTTTCCACAGTTACGAGACTTCGTGTTTGATTGAATTTATTGCTGTTTCCCATAAAAAAAACCGCCTTTTATGGAATATTTTACAAAACAAGGCGTGACAAATATGCGACAAATTCGAAAGAAAAGATAAAAAAGAAAGTGTTAACTTTTTCTGTTCTCGGCTATTTTTTGCGCTTTGCGATAGAATGAGGATTCTTTTAGTATATCGGAAATTTTGATTATCTGAATTTTATCGTCCTTAAAAGTCAGTTTTCCGTCGCCTGCGACTTTACGGTCAAGGTATTTGTTTTCGGATTCCGATATACCCGCCATACCCATTAATTCCTTAAAACCGAAATTGCATTGATAAGGTTCGTCGCTGTTAATGTTAACACGGTTTTTTTCAAGTTGGATAAGCAGAGCGTCATAAATGCGCCCTAACGGATTTTCTATGAATGTGTTGTCAAGTTGGCGGTAGAGAAGCCAAATGCGTTCGGACATTAAAGTCGCCATGCGGACTACCATATCGGGCTGATCCTTTATGAGGTTTGAAAAATTCTCACGGTTGACCGCCAATAATGTGCAGTCTTCGTAAACTTCGGCGGTGGCGGCTCGGGGCTTGTCTTCCAACAGCGCCATTTCGCCGAAAATATCGCCTTTGCTCAGAACGGCGAGGATAATTTCTTTATTGTCAACTACCTTTGTTATTTTTACCGAGCCGTCTTGAATGATATACATGGTATTACCGGCTTCACCTTCGGCAAAAAGCAGGTGTTCTTTCGGATATGTTTGTATCATTTGTTTAGGTGTGTATTCCAATCTGATTTCGGTAACGGAGCTTTCCAATTCGGCGATTTTCGCCTTAATATTATCTATATCCGGCGCATCGGGGCAGAGGTCAAGGTATCGGCGGTAGGCGTACAGCGCCGATTTTGGTTTGTCTGAGCTTTTGTAAAAGTCGCCTATTTTAACGACGTGCGAATGGTCGGATGACGCTATGTTATTTAACGCCCTTTCCGAGAAAGCGACATCCAATTCACGCAGTCTTTGGGAGAAAGATTTTATGCTGTTGACGGCGACAGAGTTGACTTTACGTATCAGGCTTCCGTATTGTTTCCGTTCTACCGCCATCAAGGTAACATTTGTCATGGCTACCGCCGATTCAATGTAACCGTGCGCCGCCATTGTGGAAATCAAACCGAACATTTCTCCGGGACCTAACACGCATCCTATATCATCGTTTAACGCTTCTCGGATTATACGCACATCGCCGTGTTTGATAATATAAAATTTGTCGGCGTTTTGTTTCCCTTCCACAAAGATATATGCGTCTTTATTCAGTTGTACGGTTACCGGCTGAAATTCTGCGGACATTGTTACTCCTTTTAGTATCCTACAAAACAAGGCGTGACAAATATGCGACAGATATGTATTTTATTTCTTTTTATTTTGCAGATAGGAAGAAGCTGTTTCCGCCCAACTGTATTGGGACATAAATTCGCCTGTGTAAGTGTTAGCCGCCTTTGCGTCTCCCTCAAGCATTTCGTAGAAATCGCATGACAGTTTACTTGTTACTACCGCCAATTGTTTCCATTTTTTTATTATTATGCCCTCAATGTTCAAAGATTGAAAAGTTTTTATTAAATCCGCTACCAAATGCCTGAAATGGCTTTGTGTGGAAGGGGAATCGTTTTTGTCTTCCCATATTACGGCGATAATTTCATTATTACTGCATAACGCCCCTTTGCGGCTTACAAGATAGGCGAATAATTCCTTTGTTTTGGAACGGGTAAACAAAACAGGATGTTCGTCTACAAAAACTTCAAAATTGCCGAAAGTTTGCACCCGTACTCTTTTAGTTGTTTCTGTATTGACAGGACAGCGAAGGTTTTCCAATGCGTTTTTAACCGCTTCTTTGGTAACGGGCTTCATTACATAATCGCTTGCCTTAACCGTATAGGAATCCAGAGCGTATTTTGAGTAACCTGTTACAAATACAATGTTGGTCTTGCCGTTAATTTCTTTTAGCTTTTGAGCGACTTCAATGCCGTTCATACCCCACATTTCAATGTCCAAGAACGCAATGTCGCATACGTTTTCTTTTGCGAAATCAAGCAGTTCGGACGGCTTGGAAAAACCGTGAATTTCATCATTCGGACACGCTTCTTTAATTGACGAAACAAGTTCTTCCAGAGCCAAAACATTATCGTCTATAGCGAGTATATTCATTTTGCTTGCGCCCCCTGTTTTGGTATTATTATTCTTGCGGTTGTCCCCGCTCCCGGTTTGCTTTCTATTTCCAGCAAACCGCCGCATTGCGCTGACAGCCTTAAACGGACATTGTTAATTCCGATGTGCTGTTGTCCGTCATCGTTGTTTTTCCCTTGTTCAAAACCCACGCCGTCATCTGTAATAATGATCATATAACCGCCGCTTTCCGTTTCTTTTGTCGATATGGTAACAGTGCCGCCGCCTTCTTTTTTCCCTATACCGTGCTTGATTGCGTTCTCGGCAATGGGTTGTACGGTAAGGGCGGGAAGATTAAAGTTTTTTGTTTGTATGTCGTATATTACATTTAACGAATCGCCGTACATGGCTTTTTCCAGATTCATAAAGCCTATTGTATGGTTCAGTTCATTTTCAAACGGGATTGGCTCGGTGCGCTCCAACAGATTCATATTCGCCCTGAGGTAATTTGAAAAATTTATAGTCGCTTTTTTCGCTTCGGCAGGGTCTTTGTCGCACAGCCTTGAAATGACGGCAAGGGCGTTGTATAAAAAATGCGGCTGTATCTGGGAAAGCATAATGGCGATACGGCTTTCGGAAAGTTTGCGTTCTGTTTTGACTTTTTCTTCCATGTGTGTTTTTATGTCCGCCGCCATAGAGTTAACTGCGTCTTTGATTATGTCAAATTCGTCATTGTAATTGTCTTCGATCTTTGCGTCCAAATCGCCCTTTGCTATTTTTTCAATCCCCGTAACCAGATAATTAACACGGCGCAAGAGTCCGCCCACAACCAGATATATAATTATGATAATGATAACTACCGTTACAAACAGGAACATTAAAGAGTCAAACAGAAGATGGTTGCGTTCCCGATGATAATCATTCTCAGGCACAAGAGCGACGACGGTATTGCCGTTTTCGTTTTTGTAACCTGCGTAATATTTTTTGCCGTCAATATTCAGCCACGTAAAACCGTCGCCTGAGCTTACTGTTTTATACCAATCTTCGCCGGACACATTTTTTAAATCTCCGTTAGGATGCGCCGTTATAAATCCGTTTGACAGCACCATGCCAAAACCGTTTTGCCCAATTTTTGTTTCCTCTATGGTTTTGTAAATATTGATTTCTTCCTGCAATCTGCCGATTACGCCTGCGTTAAAACCAATTTGGACAAAGCCGCCGTTTTTACGGGCAATGCCTGTATAATGATTGATGTCGCCCAGAATCATGTCTCCCACATCGTCATTGAGTACGGACGCGCGAGGTTCTTCGCTCAACACAGTCAAAGTTCCGTCCGTAAGTTTCATATATACTTTTGTGGCTTCATATAATTTATAATCAAAACCTATATATTTTGGGACACTGCTTGCCGTAATGATACCGTTTGAATTAACAATGCTCAATTCGATAATATCCAACGGCTGCGCAATTCGCAGTAATTTTTCGGTTGACATTTGACCGGGTGTGCTGTCCAATATATCAACGACAGTCCTCGCTATCGCTATATGTTTTTCATTCAGTGTTTGTTTAGTGGCGTCAAGTATAAAATTTAAATGCCTAATCTGCGCCAAAATGCTGTCGGCAAAAATTTCCATATTGGCGTTGGTTTTCGTTTTAACGGAAGAGTCCAACAGTCTGTAGTTGATAAACGAGATGATCAGAACAGAAACGATAAATATAGCCAATATCGGGATTAATACTTTGATTTTGAAACTTGTTTTTTGTTTACGCATTTTTTTCCTTCTTGGGAATGATTATTTTGGCGGTTGTCCCTGCGCCCTGTTTGCTTTCTATTTTGAGAGAACCGCCGCATTGCGCAGACAGTCTTAAATGGACATTGTTAATACCTATGTGCTGTTGTCCGTCGTCATCAGTTTTTTCGGAATTAAAACCTGCGCCGTCGTCTGTAATAACGACCATATAATCGCTGTCTGTTTCTTTTGTCGATATGGTAACAGTGCCGCCACCCTCTTTTTTTCCTATGCCGTGCTTGATTGCGTTTTCAACGATTGGTTGTACAGTAAGAGCGGGAAGATTAAAGTTTTTTGCCTGTATGTCATATATAATGTTTAATGCGTCGCCGTACATGGCTTTTTCCAGATTCATAAAGCCTATTGTGTGGTTCAGTTCGTTTTCAAAGGGAATTGGCTCCGTGCGTTCCAACAAGTTCATATTCGCCCTTAGGTAATTTGAAAAACTTATAGTCGCTTTTTTTGCTTCGGCAGGGTCTTTGTCGCATAGCCTCGAGATGACGGCAAGGGCGTTGTATAAAAAATGCGGCTGTATCTGGGAAAGCATGATAGAGATGCGGCTTTCGGCAAGTTTGCGTTCTGTTTGCAGTTTTTCTTCCATGTATGTTTTTATATCCGCCGCCATAGAGTTCACAGCGTCTTTGATTTTTTCAAACTCGTCATTATAACTGCCTTCTATCTTTGCGTCCAAATGACCTGCGCCGATGTTTACCACTTCCTCAGTCAATTTTTGAATTGGCTTGGATATTAAAAATGAAAGGAAAAACGACAAAAAGACGACCATCACCGCAACGGCTGTAAAGATAATAATAAAAGTAATAATCGCCTGATTGGACATTCTTTCGATATTCTTTTTCGCTTCGCCGGTCAGCTCTGACAACTGTGTTGAAAGCGATCCGAGGGCTGACAAAAGTTCATCTTCGTTCACGGTAACGCCTACCGACCAGCCTGTTACGGATATAGGACTGAATGCGACGAAGAATTGTCCGCCGTTTTCCTCAACGGTGAAAAAGCCTGTTTCGCCGTTCATCATTCTTTGAAAACCTGCCGCCGTTTCGGAGCCTGTTGGGGCTTGCGGTATGTTGGGCTGAAAATCCTGCGTGTCCATGTCGGGGTGAAATATATATTTTCCTTCATTGTTGATGATAAACGCGTAACCTGATTTTAATATGCGTGTTTCCATTAAAAGTTTTTTATAATTTTCCAGCATGATGTCAAGGGCGGCTACACCTAACAGTTTTCCTCTCTTGTTAAAAACAGCTTTTGAAACGGTTGCGACTAATCCCGATCCGAGCGCGTCCTCATACACTTCGGTATATATCACCGTGCCGGGGCGTGCGACTGCCTGTGTATACCAAAGCCGTGTTCTGGGATCGTATTTTGGCTTAACGTAGATAAGAGGGGTATAGTTATAAAACAGACCGCTTTCCATTCCCACATAAAATTCGATGATGTCGGGATTGTTGGTCAGCGTGGGCAGTAACAATCCGAGGTTGCTTAACAGGTTTAATTCCTGTCTTATTTGTTCTGTCATGGGAACGGTTTGCGGCAGTATATACGTGCCTGAATAAACGCCTTTTACCGTTTCGGACGGTTTAATTACCGTGCGTCCAAGACTGTAATATTGAGGGTTATTGAATATATCAGTTACTACGCCTTCGAGCAGTTCCACGTCAAATTTGAAAGTGTCCAGCATGGCGTTGCAATTTACGGCTTGTTGTCTTGCTATGATCGTTAAAAAATTGTGAGCCTGTTCCAGTAATGCCCCGCTTGCGCTATCCGCCGCACCGCTGCCAAGCGCAGTGTTTGTTCTCGCAGAATATTTCGACACTTTTTTAATTGTAATATAGCTTGCCGTTGATATTCCCAATAACGCAAATAAACATATAGCGATGACGATACTGATGATTTTAGTCCTGAGTTTTGCCTTTGTGAATATATTTATTATGCTTGCCATTATAATATCCTACCAAACAAAGTGCGACAAAAGTGCGACAAACAAAAGCTATGACTTTGGAATTGAAATCGTTACGGTAGTCCCTGTTCCGCTTTCGCTTTTTATTTCAAGAGAGCCGCCGCATTGCCCTGACAGCCTTTGGCGGACATTGTTTATTCCGATACACAAGCGCCCGTTTTGGACCGCTTTTTCATACTCAAACCCCACGCCGTCGTCCGTTACGGTGATAAGAAATTCGCCGTCCGTTTCGCTTGTGCAAATTTTTACCGTTCCGCCGCCTTCCCGTTTGCCGATGCCGTGCTTGATTGCGTTTTCAACGATAGACTGTACTGTCAGCGCGGGAAGAAAAAAGTCTTTAGTTTGTATGTCGTATATTACATTTAACGCGTCGCCGTACATTGCTTTTTCCAGATTAATAAAACCTTCAATATGTTTTAATTCTTTCTCGAAAGAAATCGGTTTTGTTTCTTCCAGAGAGTCCATGTTTCCCCTTAGGTAAGCCGAAAATTCTATAGTGGCTTTTTTCGCCTGCGCAGGGTCTTTGTCGCAAAGCCTTGATATGACGGCAAGGGCGTTGTACAAAAAATGCGGCTGTATCTGGCTGAGCATTATCGCAATTCTGCTTTGCGTTAGCTGTAATTCGTTTTCCTTCAATGCTTTTTGAAACTGCGCCTGCATTCCGATATAGATAAAAAGGATTGTCAGCGTTGACGCAATGTAAACCGACACATAGCCGTAAACAGACACTTGAATGATAACGGCGATAATCGGCAAAATAATGTAAGACGCAAGGGCGAAAGTTTCCATGCGGTTTAAGGATTTGCGAAATCTTATTATTTCGATGGAGTTAAGCGCAAGACCGATCATACCCAAAACCTGCGAGAGCCAATACATGCTTTGCCTGTGATAGACGTTATTTTCATCAATAATAAAATACATATTGTTAAGAAGAGAGAAGAATGTCAGGACAATCGCCAAACCGCAAACGCCGTAAACCATGTGTACCGCTATTCGTTTGATTTGTATTTTCGACGCCAGATATACATTGATGTAATTTGAAAAGCACATAATAATTACATAGCTGAACTGGAATGTAAAAAAATTCCCGATAAAACTTAGAACAAAAAAATGTGTCCCCGCCCTGCCGATAGAATAAAACGCCAAAGCGTCGCTAAGCATGAGAGCGACATTGGAAAGCAGTACCCAAATGAACGCCCGATTTATACGGTCTTTAAGACTGTCTCCAATCAAAATACAAGCCATAATTGCAAGACACATAACACTGCATGATATTTCAATAGCGATATTAACTAAGATTAATGTATTCATTGTTACTAAGTATTAAATTAATACTTTCCCGTTTTCCTACAAAAACACCTTTTCCAAATAAACCGCCAATCCTTCCTCGGTATTCGCTCCGTAAACAAAATCCGCCTGTTCACGGATTTTTTCTCTTGCGTTTTCGGGGGCGGCGGCAAAACCGGCTATCGGGAACATCGGCACGT
>Ga0268262_10005921_pt1 | contig 11926 bp, 12 predicted proteins | sample TergutNc150P3_FD_190354 | JGI IMG/M metagenome (GOLD analysis project Ga0268262, IMG submission 190354) | Nasutitermes corniger P3 segment gut microbial community from laboratory colony in Florida, USA - Nc150 P3 (SPAdes) (version 2) | ecosystem: Host-associated > Arthropoda: Insects >... | reverse complement strand
GCGGGCGGGTCGGGTCGGGCGTGTCTGGGCGGTAGTCATGTTTTTGTCCTTAAATCAAAGTTTTTAAATCAAAGGCTTTAAAATCAAATTCATTTTTAGACGGAAGGCTTCGCCTTCCATAGATAAATCGGGGGGCTAAACCCCCCGATTTTCAGTCAAAGTCAACGTCAAAAGACTTTGATTTTGACTTTGATTTTGATTGAAAATGCGGGGTTTAGCCCCGCATTTATCTATGAAGCCGAAGGCTTCGTCTTAAAAAGAATTTGATTTTAATATAATATATTGTCGGTCAGGAGTCAAAAAAAGTTGAAAAACGCCGCTTCAAGCGTGCCGCGAACTGTCTTTTCTTTTTACGCTTTGCGCTCTTCCCGTAAAAACTCGGCCCTGTCCGGCGTCAATTCCCAGCTTGTCATTTCGTCCGACTTGCCCTGTTTTACGGATACGATTATGTATGAATAAAAGGGCAGCGCGTGATCTTTGTCATATTTCGACGGGGCGGCCTCGCAGTCCGGGTGCGAGTGGTAGAAGCCGACTACGTCGAGTTTCATTTTCCTCGCCGTCTGCTCGGCGCTCATCATATCCTCCGGCGTGATCAGGAAACGGTGGTGCTGCTCGCCGCCTTCAGACGAATTGACGATCGCCTGCACGTGCTTGACCGTTTTGACTCCCTCCTTGTCAATCTCGCCGATAAGAAAACCGCAGCATTCGTTGGGGAACGCTTTTTCGCCTTCAATCCGTATGACTTTTTCTTGCTCTGACGTGTAACGCAGCATTATAAGTCCCTCCATAAGGGTTCGGTCATGTATCTGTAGCCGTTGTCGCACAGTATGGTGGCTACACGTGATCCTTTCGGCAGCTTTTTGGCCAATTCCAGCGCGGCGAAGACGTTCGCGCCGGAGCTTATGCCTACGAATACGCCCTCCTCGGCGGCAAGCCCCCGCGCCGTATTATAGGCGTCTTCGGTCTTGACCTCTATCCTGCCGTCGGCTATGCTCTCGTCGAATATCTTGGGCTTTATGGTCGCGCCCATGTGCTTCATCCCCTCCAATCCGTGGAACGGGGAGTTGGGCTGCATGAGAATGATTTGTATCGACGAGTCATAGTCTTTGAGCCTCTTAGACGTGCCCATAAAGGTTCCGGACGTGCCCGTTCCGGCCACGAAGTGGGTCGGCTTGCACTGCTTGTATAACTCTACGCCGGTGGTTTCATAGTGGGCGCGCACGTTTTCAAAATTGTCGTACTGATTCGGGAAGAAGAACTTCTCCGGATCGCCCACCGCCCTTTCTATGACCGCCCTGTACGCCCCGTCGGAGCCTTCCATCGGGTCGGTTTCCACGACCTTGGCCCCGTAGGCCTTGATGATCTTCTTGCGTTCGGCGCTCGCGTTAGACGGCATAAACAGCTCTACCTTGTAACCCAGCGCCGCGCCGAACATCGCGTAGGCTATGCCCGTGTTGCCGCTGGTGGAGTCTAAAATGGTCTTGCCCTTGCCCAGCTGCCCGGTATTTATCCCATGAAGAATCATAGCCCTGGCCGCCCTGTCCTTAACCGAGCCGGAAGGGTTAAAATACTCCGCCTTAGCAAAGACGGAGACGCCGTTTATGCCGGCTGATATACGTTTTAACTCTATTACCGGGGTATTGCCCACCGCGTCCAGTACACTACAAGCCATAATGCCTAAAACTCCATACGGATGATATGTGTCTCAATATTATGTTACAGCGACTCTATCTGACTAATATAATATATGGGAACATATTAATGCATATTTATAACATATATTGGATTGCTTCGTCGCTTCGCTCCTCGCAACTTGTTTATCTCGGCGAAGCCAACTTGTTTATCTCGGCGAAGCCAATGACGTCATTGCGAGCGCAGCGAAGCAACTTGTTTATTTCGGCAAAGCCAATCCAGAAAGCCACATCTATATATCATAAGACCAGAACTCCATCTGATCCAATTCCACGTAGGCCGATATGTTCCGGTTGTTCTTGTACTGCAGCTCCGGATTCTTCACGCTCACCCGCGTATTCTCCGGAACGGACTTTACGACGAAGGCGTTTCCGCCCACCACCACCCCCTCGCCGATGACCGTGTTGCCCCCCAAGATGGACGCGCCGGAGTACACCGTAACGTTGTCGTTCAGCGTCGGGTGGCGCTTGACCCCCTTGAGGTTTTGCCCGCCGGAGGTGGACAGAGCGCCCAGCGTTACGCCCTGGTATATCTTCACGTGGTTGCCGATGACGGTGGTCTCGCCGATGACTATGCCCGTGCCGTGATCCATGAAGAAGTACTTCCCTATCGCCGCCCCCGGATGGACGTCTATGCCGGTAACGCTGTGGGCGTGCTCGCTCATTATGCGCGGTATGAGGGGCACCGACAGCAGATAAAGCTCGTGCGCCAGCCTGTACACCATCACCGCGTAGATGCCGGGATACGAGATTATGATCTCCGCCTTGCTATACGCGGCGGGGTCGCCGTTGTACACGGCCTCAATGTCCGTATCCAACAGTTCTTTGACAGTAGGCATCTTGGAGATAAACTGGCACGTCAAATCCAAGGCCGTCTTTTCGACATCGTCCAGGGAACGATCCTTGTACAACGCGTCGTAGCGCAGGGCAAGGGCTATCTGGGCGACAAGATCGTTTGCCACCTCCTCGAGCATAACGCTCAGCCTGCTCTTATACGAGGCGCCGTGTATGTTCCCGCTCTCAAAGACCCCGGGAAACAGGATATGCTGCAACCGCTCGATCGTGTGCACGATCACAGACTTGACCGGCTGCTTGGGCATTTCGTCCTTACCCTCAACGCCGCCTAACATTTGCGTTACTACACGTTCCACCTCCGAGATAATCTGCTGCATAATCAATCCTCCTGAATATTAGAAAGCTGGGTTGAAATGTAACGTTCGCCCGAATCCGGCAAAACGGCAACAATAGTTTTTTTCGCGTTTTCAGGCTTCGCCGCGAGTTGCAAGGCCGCCCATACCGCCGCCCCGGAGGATATGCCTACAAGTATCCCATCCATGCGGCCCAATTTTTTGGCGGTGTCGAAGGCGTCCTCGTTGGTCACGCGGATTATTTCATCAATAACGGAACGGTTTAGGACTTTGGGCACAAAGCCGGCGCCTATGCCCTGTATACGGTGCGGCCCCGGCTTCCCGCCCGACAGCACCGGAGAGGCGTCCGGCTCCACCGCCACTATCCGCACGGAGCTTTTGCGCTGCTTAAGCACCTCGCCCACGCCGGTAATGGTGCCGCCGGTGCCCACGCCCGCCACGAAGATATCCACCCCGCCGTCCGTATCCTGCCAAATCTCCTCCGCCGTCGTCTCGCGGTGGATCTGCGGATTGGCGGGGTTCTCAAATTGAAGCGGCATAAAACTGCCGGCAATTTGGGCGTTGAGTTCCTTGGCCTTTTTTATGGAACCCGCCATGCCTTCATTGCCGGGTGTGAGAACAAGATCGGCGCCGAGCATCCGTACCAGCTTCCGCCGCTCTATAGACATTGTTTCCGGCATTGTAAGTATGAGCCTATATCCGCGCGCCGCGCAGGCAAACGCCAGACCTATGCCCGTGTTGCCGCTGGTCGGCTCTATAACCGTTCCGCCGGGTTTGAGCTTCCCGTCCCGCTCCGCCGCCCCGAGCATCGCCGCTCCTATGCGGCATTTTACGCTGCCGGCCGGATTGAACGCCTCCATCTTGCCGAGCACAATACCAGGAAGGCCCTCGCCTATCTTGGCCAAACGCACAAGCGGCGTCGCCCCTATCGCGTCCGTTACGCTGCCGTATATCCTCGAACGAAAAGTTTTCATATTGAGTACTCGCTCTCATGGTTAATGTCGTACTTGAAAAGAGACTCTATACGCTGCCCCAATTGCAACAACTCCGGATCGCTGCGTCTGCGCGGGCGCGGCGTGTCGATGCTGAACTTGTTGCGTATAGAACCGGGATTGGCCGAAAACACCACAATATCATCCGAGAGGTAGAGCGCCTCGTTGACATCGTGGGTAACAAGTATAACAGTGATACCGGTCTCATTCCACAAACGCAAAAGATCGTCCTGCAACCGTTCGCGGGTGAGCATGTCCACAGCGGCAAAAGGCTCGTCCATGAGAATTATACGCGGCTCGACCGCCAGCGCCCGCGCCAACGCCAACCGCTGCCTCATACCGCCGGAAAGCTGCGACGGGTACTTGCGCAAAGAATCGGAAAGCCCGGTTTTTTTCAGATACACGAGAGCCTTGCCTTCACGCTCGCCGCGCGGAATATCGCGCAGCTTAAGCGCAAATACGACGTTTTGCAAGACGGTCATCCACGGAAACACCGCGTAGTCCTGAAAAATCATCGCGATGTCGTGCTTGGGGCGGTTCTTAAACATCCCGTTCGCGAGCGGCGACAGAAATTTGTACTTGCGGAGGTAAGCCTCCATCTCATGACGGGTGGAAGGCAAAGGTTCCAGCACCTGCACGCCGTCTATGAACACCCCGCCCTCCGTGGGCGCTTGCAAACCGCCCAATATCTCCAGAAACGTGGACTTGCCGCACCCCGAAGGGCCGAGCAAACTCACGATCTTCCCATCCCCGACTTTCAGCGACACCGAAAGCACGGCCGTCAAACCGTCCGCGGTACGGTCTTCGTTGATTATGGAGAAAAATTTTGTCACATTGCGCGCTTCTATCATCTTCCCACCTTCCATACGGCAAGTTTGAGTTCGACAAATTTCAGCACCTCTATCAGAAACCAGCCGATGATACCCAGCGTTACCATGCACACCACCATCTTAGATATCTGGAAATAATCTTTGGCCTGATTCAACACGTAGCCAACCCCGGTCCGACCGCCGTACATCTCGGCTATCACAAGCATCACAAGCCCCATAGCCACACCGGTTTTGACGCTCATGATAATCGCCCCAAGAGCGTGCCAAATATATACGCGCAAGATGAGCGTAAGCTCGCTCGCCCCGAATATCCGAGCGCTTGCCAAATAACGCGGCTCGGTATCCTTGACAGCCTGATACGTGTTGAACAGTATGGGATAAAACGCCCCGATGAATACCAAAAATGTCTGCATCGGCAACCCGATACCAAAGAGTATTATGGTAATGGGAACCCACGCCGGCGGCGGCACGGGGGACAAGAGCTGGAACAGCGGCAAAGTCCGCTTCCTGATGGGAATATTCCAACCCATCAAAACACCAATGGGAATGGCGGTGACAACGGCTATACCAAGCCCCAAGAAAAATTTCATCATGCTGTTGCCCACGTCCAGTAAAAACTTCTGCGTGGTAACCATCTCCCAAAACGTTACGGCCACATCGCTTACGGGCGGGACCAACGTACGCGGCACCACGCCGAGCCTCGGCAGCAACTCCCACAACGCCAAAAGGGGAATAAGCACGGTTATAAACTCAGGCGAAAAGATATTCAGCGCCGCCCCTTTTAGAAAGTAGCCAAGCTCCCGCAGCGCCGACCTGAAAGCGTTCCGCACCCCCCGCGTTTCGTATTTGCTCATTGAGAATCCTCCTCGTCGTCGCCGCCGCCGCTACGCTCCTTTGCCGCCTCGACAAAGACCTTCACCAACCCGTCGTCGGCCAAGGAGAACTCCGGCGCCGGCTGCCCTTCCAACACCTTTAACGGGATCACCGTATTGTCCGCGACGGCGCGTCGGAGTTCGTCGGGCGACAGCTTTTGCGACGACAGCAACGCGTCAAGCAACGGTTGCACCGCGTCCGATTTGTCGCGGCGGGCAAGCAGCACAAGCACGGCCTGGTCTACAATTGCCGGGCAACACTCGTCACCCGGCTTCATCTCCCAATTCTGATACAATATGGAGTGCCCGTCCTGCAGGGCGACTATTGAGTACGCGCCCCTGATAACGGCGGCGTCCACGGCTTTCGCCTCCAACGCCGGAACCATGGCGTCAAACGGCATGTACTCGTACTTGACGCCCGATATATCCGCCTTCAGACGCTCGGCGTCCTTGACAAACTCCTTTTGCAGCACGCAGTGCGGCGAAGATAGCGCCACGGTCAACCCGTTCAAGTCTTGCAAACGGGCATTCAAACCCTTCCGCAACACAAGCGTCGCGCCGTAGGGGTATGTAACCTTGCCCACGACGGCGAGATGCTCGAAACCCGGAATCTCCGAGAGCGCCGGCAATTTTTCGACTTCTATGAACCCGGCGTCCAACTCGCCGTGAAGCAACGAATACGCGACGTCGGACAAGGAACCAAACTGCTGAATATCGACCCTGTCGCCGAGCGTTCCGCGCGCGGCGTATAAGGCGGCGGAGAGGTATCCGCCGCCGTGGCCTATCTTCAGCGTTTTGTTCCGCGCCCCCCCTTTTTCGCATGAACCCAAAACAAGCGGCAAAAGCAGGGTTAGAACAAGGAACGCTTTTTTTACCATGTTATCCCCTTGAATTCACCGGCAAAGAGCTTATCGCCCGGATTCTCCTTGATGTTGTTCTCTTTGAGCAACTCGTCGCCGAGCTTTATCAGCCCCGCAACGTCAAGCTGCGTCTGGAATTTCAGGCGGTCGTTGCCGTGGGCGATAGCCGCTTCCGGCGCGCCTGTGTACTTGGCGGCGATCTTCACGATATTCTCCGCCTTGGGGTCGGCGAGAATAATTTTATTGGCTTCGTCGACGGCGCTGATAAAATCTTTGAGCGCCGCGGCGTTGGCGGCCAAAAACTTATCGCTCGCGTTGATGGTGCGGCAAGGGATGGCCGCGGACACATCGGGGAACAATACCTTGTGCCCGGCGAGTTCGGCGATACTCACGTGCGGCTCTTCCAATATGGCGGCGGCCACCTTGCCGCCTTCAAGCGCGGCGATAGCGGGGCCTCCGGCCAAACGCTGAAGGTTGAACTTCGCGCCCTCAGCCTTCGCCGCCACGCTCAGCGAAATGACCGCCTCGCATGTCGGAGAAATGCCGGCCACCTCTTTGCCGTTCAAATCCGACAGCTTCTTAACGGGAGACTTCTGCGTAACCACAAGCACGCTTGTGCAGGGCTTTTTCACCTGCGAGACCATCTTTATGGGCGCGCCGTTGGCTATGGCGGCAATGGCTACCGTGGGGCAGCTCCAAAACACGTCGGCGCCGCCGGAAACCACCAAATCGCGCGACGCCGCGTTGTCGTCAACCTCTACGATCTGCACGTCAAGGTTTTTCTTCTCAAACAGCCCAAGCTCCTTGGCGACATAGAGATTCAAATGGTGCGTGGTCTTGGCGTCGGCCACCACGATTTTGGTTATCACGGGCGCCGATTCGGCGGCCTTCGATTCAACTTTATCGGCTTTTTCCTTGCAACCTATCGTAAAAAGCAAGAGCAATACGATACCAAGTTTGGACAGGACGGCTTTAATCATTTCCGATTCTCCTTAAGAATGTGTTAAATAGATAATATAGTAAAATAGTATAGTAAACTGATAAAAAACGAAGAGGAAAGAGTAACAAGCAAAACCGTTTACGCAACTGTCCGAGCAGTTTACTCTTTTCTCTTTATAAATCTTTTTTTACTGTAATTGATTGCCGGCACACTTGTCCCGTCCGCTACACATAACGCCGGTGCCGGGCATGCCGACACCAGCCGGTGTTGTTCTCCTTTTTGAAAGAGTAATATCAATAATGCCGTAAATAGGCGCTATCATTTGTTGCATATCCTCCAAAGACCGTATCAAAATTCGGGCGCGATAAATCGCGCCCTTACAATTACCGAGCGATCTCCCTAACCGCCCGCACCAATTCGTCAACCTCGCCCGCCGTATTGTAAAACGCCAGCGTCGGGCGCACCGTGGACTCCAAACCGTAGTGACGCAGTATAGGCTGAGCGCAGTGGTGGCCGGCGCGGACCGCTATGCCATGGCTGGCGAGATGCTTTCCAACCTCCTCCGTGCTCGCGTTTTCCAACACGAAAGAGAGCACGCTCGCCTTCTCCTTAGCCGTACCTATAAGACGCAACCCCTTTATGCCGCACAACTCGCACATAGCGTAATTGAGCAACTCGTGCTCGTAGGCGCTGATGTTGGGCAATCCGATCTGCGTGACGTAGTCCAAAGCGGCGCCCAAACCTACGGCGTCGGCTATGCTCCCCGTCCCCGCCTCAAACTTGCTGGGGGGGGGATTATACACCGTGCGCTCAAACGTTACGTCCCGGATCATATTGCCGCCGCCCTGGTAAGGCACCGCCTCGTTCAAGGCGTCCGTCTTTCCGTACACCGCGCCTATCCCCGTCGGGGCGAATATCTTATGCCCGGAGAAGACGAAGAAGTCGGCGTCCAACGCGGTGACGTTCACCGGCGTATGCGCCACCGACTGAGCGCCGTCCACCAATATCCTGACCCCGAAGCTGTGCGCGATCTGCACCATCTCGTGAATTGGCGTGATCGTGCCCAGAGCGTTGGAGACGTGCGTAACCGACGCAAACCTCGTACGCGGGCCGAAGAGCCGCGTGTACTCGGATAGGATAATCTGGCCGTCGGAGTCGACCGGGGCCACCTTGATAACCGCGCCCGTCTCCTGAGCTATGAGCTGCCACGGCACGATATTGGCGTGATGCTCCAATATCGTCAGGACAATCTCGTCGCCCGGCCCGAGCCGCGGCCTCACGTAGCTGTGCGCCACGAGGTTTATGGCCTCCGTAGTCCCGCGGACGAAGACGATATTGTCTTTCGAGGGCGCCCCCAAGAACTTGGCGACGGTTTCACGCGCCGCCTCGTAGGCGTCCGTCGAGCGGGCGGCCAATTCGTGCGCCCCCCGGTGGACGTTGGAGTTCTCGTGCTCGTAGTAGTACGACAAGCGGTCTATGACCTGCCTCGGCTTCTGCGTGGTCGCGCCGTTGTCGAGCCAGATAAGCTGCTTGCCGTTGCTCAATTTCTCCTTTAGTATCGGAAAGTCGCCGCGAATGCGATTCACGTCGAATCCCGCCCCCACAGCCCTCCCCGGAACCGCGCCCGCGTCCGCGCCGGTATACGGCTGGACCACGGGGGAGTAACCAACGCCCGGGGAGATCGAGGGATTTTGCGAGGCCGCGGCCCCGCCCCCCCCATACTCGGAAAAGTACGGCTGCGCCCAAGCCTCCAACTCAGCGGGGTCGGGCAAACCGTAAGCGTTAGCGGTTGTATTCATGATATTCTCCCACCTCCACATCCTCAAGCACGGCTAAGGCGTCGTCCGCAAGGACCGCCGCCGAGCAATACATTGACAGCAGGTAGGAAGCCAGCCCCTTATCGTCCACGCCCCTGAAGCGGACGGAGAGACCGCGTGACAGCGCCTGGTCGGGCGACAAACCCGACTGGAACAGACCGATGACGCCGCGCTTAGACTCGCCCGTGCGCACCAGCAGAATGTTCGTCTTGCCGGTCTGGCTCTTGGGGTTTTTCAACCCGTCCACAAACAGCTTGTCGGTGAGGATAATAGGCACCCCGCGCCACGTGATGAATACGCCGCCGAAAAGGTTCGCCGTAACCGGAGGAACCCCGCGCCGCGTGCACTCGCGGGCAAACGCCGCGACCGCCCTCGGATGCGCCAAGAAGAAAGAAGGCTCCTTCCACACCTTGGTAAGAAGCTCGTCGAGATCGTCGGGGGTGGGCGCGCCCTTGCGGGGCTTTATGACCTGGCCCTTCGCCGCGTTCTTGAGCAAACCGTAGTCGTCGTTATTGATGATCTGGCTCTCCTGACGCTCCTTCAAACTCTCGATGGCGAGGTGGAGTTGCTCTTTGGTCTGGTCGTAGGGCGAAGAGTAGACGTCTTCCACCGCCGTATCCACGTTGATAATCGTGGATATCGAGTTCAGGACATACTCCCTCGGCTTCTTCTCATAGTCCACGTACCCCTGCGGGATCTCCAAGCCCTTTTTCTCCGAAGAGCACAAGGCGTCGAGCGGGGTATCCCCCTCCTTAACGCGGTTTACGCGGTAAATACCGGCGGCCAAGCCCTTGAACTCGAGGAAGCGCGTGAGCCACCTAGGGGTGAGTGAGCCGAACTGGGGCGGCGTTTTGGTGATGTCCGCAAGTTGATACGCTTGAGCCTTACCCAGGGCGTTTAGCTCCGATGCAGCCGATGACTTTGATTCTGACATGGTCTTTCCTCCTTAAATTATTGAAGATTAAAGTTTAAAATTTTAAGTTTTAATTATCGCCGATTATTTATCGATTCAGGTTAAACATATATGTTTACTCTATGTTTAATGCAACGCCCAAAAGAACCATGTTCCGATCAAAATCACTCCCGATATGCGCCCACAAGGGAAGTACCGCCCGAACGTCTCCCAAACCTCACATACGCCTCCATCCGACAAAGTATAGCCGACAATATCAATATATCTTTCTGTAACGCAATAAATCAACCTTTTTTTTAAAATCTTTACAAACCGCATAAGAATACCCGCAACCAGGCCGACCGAGACGCCACGCTACGCGCCCCGCGCCCGCCGTCCGCACCCCCTACAAATAGTACTCCGGCTCCATAAAACTGTCCCTTAATATATCCGTAACTATATCCTTGGTGCAGGATACAAAAGCGTCCGTTACCTGCGGGTCGAACTGCGTCCCCTTGTTCCGCTCGATCTCCCGCAGAGCAATCTCCGTAGGGAAAGCGTCCCTGTAAGCCCTGTTAGACGTCATGGCGTCAAAGGTGTCCGCGACGGCTATAATCCGCGCCAAAATGGGGATGTCGTCGCCCTTGATGCCGTCCGGATACCCCCGGCCGTCGAAACGCTCGTGGTGATAATAAACCGCCGGAACCAGCGCCCGAAACGACTCCACCGCCTTAAGGATGTCCGCGCCGATGCCGGGATGCGCCCTGATAACGTCGAACTCCTCGCCCGACAGCTTGTCCCGCTTCCTGAGAATCGCGTCCGGCACGCCGATCTTCCCAAGATCATGCAGCAAAGCCGACTTCTTCAACAGCTCAAACTCCCGATCCCCCAACCCCATACGCCAAGCGATCCGCGCGGAATACTGCATAACCCGCCGCGAATGCCCCGCCGTATAGCTGTCCTTGGCGTCCAACGCCTCGGACAAGGCCATGATCGTCTCAAAATGCGCCTTCTCTATCAACTCGTTCACCTCTGCCACCCCCTCTCTTACCGCAATTATTATGGCCGGATCAGCACTGCCTAAGCGCCCCCCGGAAAACACCGAACAGGCTTTCCATAGCAAACATACCTGTTAAGTATGCGTTAAAATAATATCCGCGCAACGGCTTGTCAAATTTTTTTTAATTTTTTTATTTAACCAAGACCAGGACCGGGACGGGGCACGGCGTCTAAAAAGATTTGACTTCCGGCGCGGGAGGTAGTATATTAATAAGTTTAGATAAGGAGAGCGTGTAAATGCCGTCAAAAATAATAAGAACACACGAATCCGAGATAAGAGCGTATTGCGAAGAAAACGGACTGTCGTATGACAAAATTATATCGTCGGGCGGGTCATATAACGATGAATGGGTATTTGTACAGCATTTTGACCCGAAAGACGGGACTCTAGGCCTATTGGACGAAACACCCGCCGATATTACATTGAAAATTTTCCTCGAAAACGACAAACTCCGCTTCGAGCAAACCGAACACACGCGCAAGTATTTGGGCGCTGTAGATAAAACAGGGCGGCGCGTGGCGTAGCTGAACTTGATTTTAATTTTTTTAAAAAAAAATTGCTTTTTGGCGTGCGCGGAATGTATATATACCTATGATATATGTATTCTATAATAAGTAAATATTTATGATCAAGTAAATATCGTATAACTCAAAGATTAAAACAAGATTATATTGCGCGTGGATCATGAGTACTAAGGTTTTGGATATAAGATAGAAGTTATTATAATACTAAGATAAAGGTAAACGAGGTGAATCATGCAAAATTTGAGTAATTTAAGCGGAATTCACGCCGCAAACGCTGTCCCGTGTACCCCCCCCCCCCCC
>Ga0268262_10005920_pt1 | contig 11926 bp, 4 predicted proteins | sample TergutNc150P3_FD_190354 | JGI IMG/M metagenome (GOLD analysis project Ga0268262, IMG submission 190354) | Nasutitermes corniger P3 segment gut microbial community from laboratory colony in Florida, USA - Nc150 P3 (SPAdes) (version 2) | ecosystem: Host-associated > Arthropoda: Insects > Digestive... | reverse complement strand
ATCATTGTGGAATGTGTCGGCGCTGTAACCGCCGAGGTCCGCCTCAATACTGCGAATGGCTAGGTTCATCAGGGCCATTTTGCGTGTGGTCGGGTTCGCGTCTTGTCCATAGATTGACAGGTCGCCGATATTACCTGAGTGATGGCGTACGAAGTTTGCGCTTTGCACAAACATCCCGGCGCTCCCGCAGCACGGATCATACACGCGCCCGTTGAACGGTTGAAGCACCTCGACAAGGGTTCGTACAACGCACGACGGCGTGTAAAATTCTCCGGCGCGTTTGCCTTCTTGTTCGGCAAATTTAGCAAGGCAGTATTCGTATGTACGGCCGAGAATATCCTTGTCAGTGCCGTGTTCTATCATCTGAATATTGGTGAATAGGTCAACAACATTTCCGAGGCGGCGTTTATCAAGATCGCTGCGGGCGTAATTTTTAGGCAAAACGTCTTTCAGCTGTTTGTTCTCTTTTTCGATGGCCCGCATAGCCTCGTCAATGACCGTGCCGATTTCTTCTTTATGGGCGGCTTCGGAGATAACGCTCCAACGCGCGGACGGCGGGACAAAGAAAACGTTCTCTTGAGTGTAAGCGTCCTTATCCTCGACATCATCGTCATCGGCAAGGAGTTCTTTGTAGCGGGCTTCAAATCTATCCGAGATATATTTCAGGAAGATGAGTCCGAGCACAACGTGCTTATACTCGGCCGCGTCCATATTGCCGCGCAGGATGTCGGCCGCCGCCCAGATTTGCTGTTCAAAGCCGATAGAAGCCGTGTTATTATCAGTCTTGGCCATCTCACCGCCTCCCCAACCGTAGCGTCGGCGTGGTTCTCATCTTAGACGGGCTGAAATAATCGACCACCGGTATCATTCCCCAGCCGTCGTCAAAATCAAAGCCGATATTTAGCGCGAATCTGTGGCCGCCGAGCATTACTTTTCTATTGTCGACAAACGTTTCCGCAACCGCCCTGTCGGCGCCGTAGTCCCATCTAAAGCTTACGCATAGCGGGTAGTTGTTGAAGGACATCGCCTCCAGACGCGCCTCGGCGCCGTAGGAGAAGAGCCAGTCTTTTCTATCCCAATTCCATATTCTTTCGGGATCGTCAAAGCCCGCGCCGGCGGAGAAGTTCAGCGCTCCGTACAGCATATCGAAGTACAGAAAGCCCAGCTTCTTATCTATGTGCCCCGGCCACAGCGGGAATCTATAGGAGAACTGTCCTGACAAGACCGCTTTTCCGGTTACTAACACCGTGTCGTATCTTATCTTCGTGGTATCGCCGTATTCTTCTTTCGCTTTCTCATCCTTGTACTTAATATCCTTATAGAAGTACGCGTACCCCGGAACCCGCGCCGTCGGCAGGTAAAAGGACGGGATGTCGTCGCCGCCGATCGTTTTCAGAAACGAGCCGGCGAGCGACACGTGCAGATCGTGCTTAGAATATATCGGAGAATTCATGCCAAGCAACAAACGCCAATCGGTCAAGTGGAAGAGGTAATTGTCGTATTGTTCTTTAAGCATGTTCGACTCGACCGCGAAGCTATTCTCTTCTTTGAGAGAGTATTGGCGCCAAAGATTGTACTGCAGTTTTCCGGCGATACCGGTGGGCGATATAGTAGAGCGAGAGTTCCTGCCGCGCGCGCCGAACCACGTCATCGCGCCGATTCTGTAACCCTTGCTCAAATTATAGGAAAAAACGCTTTCGTTGTACGCCTCAGTCAAATCAAGCGCGACGTCATAGCGGTCAAGGCCCAAGAAGAGGTGTCCGTAGAGGCCGTCGGCAATGAGATGCGACGCGCCAAGTAAAACGTTCGTCAGTTGAATCCTATAGGGCAGCACCATCGTCGTGTCCTCCGATTCCTCGTAGAACCAATCCTCGCCGGCGATACCGCGCGCCATCGCCTCGCCTTCCACCGTTACCGGAAAGGCCTTGGACGTGCCGAAAACACCGGCGTCGTAGCTGGCCCGCGGGTTGACTAGGCCTTTATCGAAATCTATGAACTCAAAAAGTCTCTTCAAGTCAACAAGTAAAAACGCGCCAAACTCGTTACCCACGTCGCTCCAAGCAAGCGGGTCCAAGAAGTTCGCCACCACGCCGCCTTTGACGTGTGTGACACCTTTAAACTCATCGTTGTCGGCGGTCACAAGCTGTTCCGCCAAAAGCGTGGGGACTATCAGCGTTTGCCTCGGCAATCGCGAGTACGGGAGCCGGTTCGAAAGCGGCGCGGAGTAGCGCGGCGGTTCTTTGCCTGCACGAGCGGTTATCGCCTCATCAACCGCTACGGTGGTTGATTGTAAGGTTTTAAGCGTATCGATAAGATAGATACCGTATCCGTTTCTATCGTAGCCGGTGTAGGCAAGTTTTTTACCGTCATCGGAGACCGCCGGATGGAACGCTCCGCCGGAAACGTTGGTCAGCCGCTCCATCTTTCCGGATTTAAACGTATATCGGTAAACGTTGAATATCCCCGTCTCGTTGGATGAAAAGTAGAGCGCGGAACCGTCCTTGTTGAACGACGGGTTGCGCCTATCGTACTCCAAACTGTCGCCGAATACGGAAAACGTTCTCTGTAATGTATCGTAAATGCCGATCTTTCTCCTATCGCCGTCTATGTAGTCAACGGCGATATCCTTGCCGTCGGGCGACCAATCAAGCGAGAATATCGTGCTGAAACCCAGAGTATCAGAGCTCTTAGGCAACTCGAAGCTCCTGAAAAACTCGCTCGCGAACTCTACTTTCGGGTCGGGGTACACGACGTGCAGCTCAGAGCCGGATGTATCGGTTATCGCGATAAAGAAGCGGTCAAACTTTCGCACGGCGCAAACCAACCTGTCGCCCTTAGGAGAGAAAGACGCGGCAAAGACGCTCTTTCCCGCCGTCACCTGTTTCTCCGTATTCTTGCCGAAAAATTTCGGCTTCTCAGGCGGCAGTTCGTCAACAAACAGGTCAAACGTCCTCTGCCCGCCCAATCTAGGCTCTTGGAACGATTTCCGCGACCGAGGCGATATAAAGGCTATCCTTCCCGTTTCGTTGTGGATATCGTAGACGTTGCTAACGGGCATCTCATAGCGAATCTTTCTCTTTTCATCAACCGTATCGGAGAGGTTGTACGAATAGAGGTCTAGGAAAGCGTAATCGTTCTCGCCGCTTGACAAGAAATAAATCTTCTTATTGTCTGGCGAGAATTTGGGGTAACCGTTGTCAAACCCGTCCTTGTTGATCTTCCGCCCGTAGACTTGCTTCCCAACTGCCTTGATCTGCGCGTTGTACTTACGCGCCAGCTGCTCCTGCCAATCGTTGTACAGCTGCTTCGCCGAAATTCCCAAGACCGCCTTGACGGAACCGTCAAAAGAGAGCCTGCCCACACGAGCGTTTTCACGCAGTATGGAGACGATCTTCTCGTAACCGTAGGTATCGGCAATGTAGGCGATAAGCGAGAAACCGTGGTTGTAGCTCTTCTCAAAGTCATCCCCCTTGCCGGCAAATACCTGCATGTGAGGCCACGAGAGCAATTTATCGCTAAGCGTCAAGGTACGCAATATCATGTCGCGGTGCGAATCCCACCTGTCAGCCCCTCGGCGGCTGCTCTCGTACTGCGCTATCCCCTCCAAAAACCAGACCGGCATAGTCTCAGAGGGTAAAACATGAATCAGATCAAAGCGCGACGCTGAATTGGGGTGCGTGAAGTAACCGGCCTGAATTTCCGATATGACGCGCGGGAGCTTGAGTCCCGTTGATATGGAAACGACGTGGGCGTACTCGTGCGTAAGCACGTCGTCAAACCAATCCGAACTGCCGCGCAAGTTAAACTCGTAGTCGTGGACGCCGATATACAAGAAGTTGAAATTTGCGTATGCGAAAGCGTCCGGCATCTCGCTCTCGTAGATGACGACGTCGGTTTTACCGGGCAGAGAGATGTGGTAAGTCTCGGCATAGATTTGTCGCAGCTGCTCAAGCTTATTCGCCACACGCGGGACAAGGTGGTCAAGCCCGCGGTGGTAGTGGAAGCGGAAGTGCGCCGACTCGGTGGTATAGTGTTTCTGGCCGTAGGCGTTGTGCTTTTTGGTCGAGGCTGACGCGGTATTAATAATGGCAGTACAAAGTATTAACAGAAGCGATATCTTGATTGATAACTTTTTCATCGATGATTATCCGTTCTTTATGATTATTTGACTACCGCCATCTTCCAGAACTTAGAATACTTCTTCCCGTTGACCTCGGCTTCCATCCGGCATCTGTAGATACCCTGGCCGTACTTTCTCAGGTTCACCCTGAACTCATTCCATCCGGGGAAGTCGCCGCTTAAATTTTTAAAAGAGTCCATCTTGTGTCCCGTAATAGTATGGATATCCAATCGCACGTTCTTTGCGCTATTGCTAAATTGATACTTGAATATCGTGTACGGTTCATCCTTTGACGTAGGGTTAGGATAGTTCCAGAACATTATCGGCTCTTTATCTTTATCCGCTTTAAAAACAGGTTTCGGGCCGCCGTACGCGAAGCTACGCGCCGCGTCGAAGCCGTTTTGCGGCCAGTATAGGGAGTCTACACGCATACCGTTCGACAAATCCCATCTGTAAACCAAGCCGCTGCCGGAAACGGCGAACAGCGCCGGCGAGGCGGCCGGCGAGGCGCGGTAAACAATAGGCGACGTGACCACGGAAGAGCCGGCGGACAACGGCCAGCGGGATTGCGGAACCGGCCACGAGCCGATTTTTTCCAAGGGGCGCGAGGCGTCGCTTGTAAGCGCGTCTACAAAGCCGCCCGGCAACGTGTACGGATAGACCAGCGAGTCGCCTATGGTCAGGATGGTGTCTATGGATTTCGCGGACATATCCCACAAACTGTCTAACTTTCCGTCGTCGCGTCTGAAAACCACCACGCCGGCACTCTTGTCTGCGCTGATGATTTTTGTCACTGAGAAAGTTGCCCTCTCCCCGGTCGGCGACGAGAAGACGACAGTCGGTTCATTTTTGTTTGACGATACGGCTATCGGCGAGGTCGTGACGCTGCCGCGCTGGTACCAGTACCTGTTGTCAAGGTAGGCCGGCCATCTATTTAAAAGCGCCCCTTTGCGATTTATCGCGTAGATACCGTTTATGCCGCTTACTACTATGTCCAAATGACCGTCGCGGTTTAAGTCGACAAGTGCCGGGGCGGAGTAATTTTTGGGGTAGTAGCCGCGATTTACCTTGGGACGCTTTTGCGGATCAATGTAGTACGCGTTCGCCCAATCGTTGGGATCATCTTTCCAACCTTGCGCCAATATGAGTTTTCTCGTGTTGACATCTCTCGTGTAAACCCACACGCCTTGACGGCTGTCGGAGACGATAACCTCAGATTTGCCATCGTTATCCAAATCGCCGGTAACGATGGTGAAAGGAGGGATGCCTTTTGTAATTCTTGCTGACACCGCGTAATCACGGTTCGGCTGTACGACGGACAAAAGGCCGTCGTTCCGTACGGAAGCGAATCCTCCGATACTGTCTTTAAGCGCGGCGATAGCGCATACGGGAGAATCGGCGGTCGGAAAATCGATGTTAACGGCCAACAATATCGTATCGGTGATTGAAGTATCGGCGCCTACGATAATTCTACCGTCAGTCAAACCTACCGCCCACGACTTACCGCCAATCCCGCAAACATAGCTTGACGGCGCGGCGGGGAGCGGAATTGCCGTTTTGTCCGTTATATCAACAGAACTGTAAACATATATGACATTATCCGCTTGAGATGTCTTCGATAGCCGTGATAACGGCAATTTTGACGATTTCGCCATCTTTTGCGATAATCTCTTAGGCAATAATGACGCCGCAGTTGATATCGACGCCGGAACGTATATCTTTCCGCCTATCGCCGTGGGGAAAGTGAACGCGCCCGGTATGCTGTCAAAAAAAGTCGCGCTATCAACAGTATTAACAAGATTCCCGTGATAATCCCTTATGTTTATCGCCACAGTATTGTCCCCGTATGGTTTCCGTCCGGCAGTATCATTCGCCGGGTAGAGATAAAAGCGTCCCGATTCGCTCAAAAGCGCCAATACTGTATCCTTATTGTTACCTGATAAAGACGATGCGATCTCCGTTACCAGCGGGTCAAAAAATGATCCTGCTACCGTAGAATCGAATCTTGAGACCTCCGGCGCGGCGCGGCGCGGCCAACCGGGTGTCAAATAATCGTACTTTATATCAACGCGAAATAAACTGTCCGAATAGTTGACGACAGTGTCGTTCTGAAAGTTGACCGACAATTCAGTCCGTTGCGATCCGCCGGCACGGCTAAAATCAACGCTCAGATATGTATGGCCGCCGTCGTTCGACCTGGTTGACGGGCGGGAATACGGTCCGAAACCCCACACCTCGGCACCCGTTTTCGTTTTGTCTGAGCGTACGCTCTTGTGCGGAAAGACATCCTCCGCCCCGCCGTAGTCAAAGGCCGCTTGGTAGAAGGCGTCTTTGAAAGTTACTCCCAGATCGTTAATCCCGTCCGCCTCAACAAGCCTAACCCCGCGGTAGGAGGAATCGGCGTTGACAATGTTATACGCCAATTTCTGCCTGATAACTCTCTCGTCAATATGCCAGACCAAGACACCGGAGGCGGGCAGGCTGATGTCGTTGTTTGCCGTCTCGAGTATCACACGGGACGCGCCGGCGGAGTAACGCTTTACATTCGCGGCGATATTCACATTGAACGGGTAGGCGCCTATTATCGACCCGTTATCGTATTTAAAAAGGGAAGGGTCGCCTGACAAGTTCCTCTGCCGGTTTTCGATAAGGTAGTATTCGTTGTTATTAAGCGGTATAAGCAGTATAGTAGTATCGCCGTCAAATTCCCGCCGCCGCGCCGCGCCATCCTTATCTATCACCGACGTCAAAGCCTTAACGCGGTATTCTCGGCCGGCGCCCGCGGTATACGGTCTGTCCCACCCCATAAAGGCCCGCACCCACGCGCTCGGATACGGCGGTATAAATCCCTGCCCCGCCGAGTATCCGGCGAAGTCCATTATGCAAAACGCGCCTATCGCCGATACCCCGCTCGATGTGGAAAACAAATCGGGAATACTCAGCTGCCTCGCCAATTGGTTGACGAGGATGCCCTGTATGCCCCAATTGAGCCCGTCTTGATTTGATGTCTCGGCGCACATCATCACTTCGTCTATCGTCAATTTATTCCCATTATTCCCATTAACGACAATTCCTACGCTGTCAAGTCCGAGCGTATCCTTGTAATACTTGAAATAGTCGCGATTGATGAAAGCGTCGATCATATCCGAGGGCGAATCAGCCTCTCCGGTCGATCCGCCGTCCGTCATATATGACGCGCCGGCGTGAAGTATAAGGATCACCGCCTTGCGGTCGGTGAACGAATCGCGCAGTATGCCGTCGCCGTCCCTGTACAAATCCCTGAAAGGCGAGTCGCCGCCTTTCGCGGCCGCCTCTATCGCGTCTTTGACAAACATCATCAACCCGTGCGTCTTCCTCTCCCAATACGCGTCAATCGACTCCTGTTTGCGCTTCCACCCCGGCGAGTAGCGGGTCATCGGATGGGCGAGCCTATAGCCGACCTCGCCGCCGCCGGACGGATAGATGGAAAAGTCAAGCGCGAGTTTACCGCTCGAGGCTTTAGCGTAGTAATTCTTCAGCGCGGTAAGCTGATGATAAAAGTACAAGGAGTCGTGAGGCAGACCGTCGTACTTGTAAACTGTGTCCGAATTGTAAAACCTGAGTTCCTTGGTGTCGCCCTTTAGGCCGAAGCGGCCGTTTCCTGTCGTCAGCGCGGAGGTGTCCGGCTCAAATTCCACACGTACGGCGATAATTTTGACGGGGTCAATCCCGTCTTTGACAAAATCAATTGACCACTGATGATTGCGAGCCGTCTCTACGATATTTTTTTGCGACGCGCTTTTCAGGAGCATACCGCGCGACGCGGGGACGGCAACCTGCCGCCCTCTCCCCTGCGCAACGGCAAACAGCGGCGCGGAGATTATCAGCAGTATCAACAGGTAGTGTATTTTTTTTATCATTAAAAACCCGACCTATAACCCAAATAGGAACGAAAGCCTCCATTGACCGTCGCGCACGCCGCTCGCGCCGTCTTTATTCTTGTCCATGGCCCTGATTATTCCGCTCATGAACCCCTCGGGCGAGTATATGTATGAGAAATCGAAGTTCATGTTCGCGTACTTGACGCCGATACCCATTGACAGTTCGAAACGCTCGCCAAGGTAATCGCCCAAGAAACCGAGGCGCAACGCCATGAAGTCGGCGTAGAGGTACTCCATACCGAGACTGACGTTTACCTCCTGTATCTCCTCCTTAAAACCCGTATCCTTATTGTTCAGCATACCGGTCCAAAGCGCCACCCAAAACGGGTCGGGAGCCTTGTCATAATAGTTTTTGACCACTTCCCTATAGGCGTCAAAGACCAGCGTAAGTTCGTGGAAAGGTGTACGGACGGGACGGTACGCCAATCCGAGCCTCAGTGAAAACGGTATCGGGTCGGCCTCCTCCGGAGTCATGTAGTAGATGCTCGGCCCCATGTTCTGAAGCATAAAACCGATATCCAATTTGTCAACGAAAAAATTCCTCTTGAGGATGCCGGCGTCTATCGCGAAGGTCTGACCCGTGCCGCCCGATCTGGAGTCCAACACGCTGTAAACATACTTGGCGTTCAAACCAAGCGACAAATCTTCCTTAATAGGAAAGCCGTAAGAGAGACCGAAAACGCCTTCCCATGATTTCGCCTTACCGAGGTAGACCTCCAATTCGTCCCACTGCTCGTTGTCGCCCATGTTGATGTAATTCACCGAGAAGGCCAGCGTGCCCCACTCCTCGGTGGGGATTACAACCGCCGGGAAGCCGTGCCACAAATCTGTCATCCCGAAGGCAGGCAGTATCTGCTCGTAGAAGAGCAGCACCTGTTTCTCGGCATGAGCGTATTGGTGCATCGCCCCGTCAGTCGCCACCCACATATCCTTGCCGCAGGCGGTGATGGCATTTATGTTGTCGTTTTTAAGAGCGTTCTTTGAATGGTAGGTCTTCCACTCCGGAACACTTACCTGCTTGCCGTCATTACCAATCACCGTCTTGCCCGCCTTATACGTTATCACGCCCTTGTTCGTGCCTATCCAAATTACGCCGCCGTTCTGCTCCGCGAAAGAGTAAACCGTCGAGCCGGGAAACTTGTAGCGCGTCCACGTTCTGGCGCTAGGCGTGTATATCGTTATCCCGTTGTCGCCGCCTATCCACAGACGCCCCTTCGAGTCGGCAAAGAGCGCCGTGACGCCGAGAGAGAGCAATCCCGACGACGTATCGAAAACCGCCACGCTGTTTCCGTCAGATTTTACGGCAAGCCCCTTATTCGTGCCGATGTAGAGCTTCTCGCCGGCAAAAGCAAGCGACGTAATGTATGAATCGGGAAGCCCGTTATCAACCGTCAACCTGTGCCACTCCAAATCCTTCATAATCGCCAGACCGTTGTCGGTGCCTACAGCCACGCCGCCGGCTGCGGAAACGGCCACGGCGGTGACCCTGTCGGAGGGAAGAACGCCGTCCTCGTCGTCGGCCGCGGCGATGTAGCGGCGCCACTTGCCGTTGCTGTGCCGCCACAAACCGGACACCGTGCCCACCCAGAGCCGCTCCGCCGCGTCAAGCGCCATGACGGTCACGCTGTCCCGCACCGCCGCCGTAAAGGGTATCCGCAGTTCGGTAACGTCGGCGATGCCGCGGTCTTCGCTCCCGAGTATCTCCGTTATCTTGTCGGCCAAATCTTTTCTGGCCTGCCCGTCCATGGATTTGGGAAGCAGGTTGTCGGCGATATTGCTGCTCACGCTCTCGTCGGGCGGCAGCAGTATCAGCATACGCGCGTAGTCGTTCGGGTTAAATGACTCCGATGAAATTTTCTGTATTGATAACTTTGGCGGCTCGGGTTCGGGTTCAGGCTCAGGTACAGAGGCAGAGTCGGAACTTTCCGCAATCCCTTCGGCGGCAACTTCAGGCGCGGCTTCCGCTGCGGAATCCGGGACGGCCTCCGCTGATTTAGGTTCGGATGCCGGAACAGCCGCGGGTTCGGACGGCGCGGGCGCCGCTTCCCTGATACCGCTCTTAAACGCCGCTTCGTACGGCGCAAGCAACGCCGCCAGCCGCTCGTAGCGCTTCATGCCGAGTTTGTTCTCCCGCCTGATCTCCCAAAGCGCGTCGTCTATCAGATCTTTGCGGTCAATGTCGAAGTAGCGGAGCGCCACGGAGCGAAGCGACTCGCCCTCTTCGACAACGTATGTCTCGTTTCTCTCCCATATCTTCCCGTTGAAGCGCATCACCCCGGCGTACGACCCCGCCCATACGTAGTCGCGCGACCCGAAAGCCGCCCCCGTTCGAGCGGCCACCGCCGTGAACGCGCTGTCGGCCAAATACGTCTTCCACGAGATCGTGAGCGGCGACTGGCCGAGGCCGGCGGGGTTATAGAATATAGCGTTGGCGTCGTTGGCCAACCCGGTGAACGCCTCGCCCATGGCCGTGGGGCGCGCTCCGACGGGGAAACCCAGCGTGACCACGGCCGACTGGCCGACGGCGGACGCCTCTTCAGCCGCGAACAAGCACGACAAAACGACCAGCACGACCCAAATGGGCGCGAAGCGCGGCCCGGACTTGCAAATGTTCACTTTTTTACCCCCGCTGCTGCGGATAGTGATAAGACAGCCGTCCACTCCGGGAGGGGCGGCGGCGCATCCCCCTCAAAGAACGGCACCATGCCCGCTATCGCCGTCTCCCGAATCATCTTCTCCGAACCGTGGTGGGCGGCCAGCACGCAGGCGCACCCCAAATGAAACGGCGGAATCAACTGCGGATATTTGTAAATCTCCTCGCGGGTAATAAAATTCCCCTTGGCGATAAACGACCCGCACACCGAACACTCTTTCAAATAATCGTAGTAATAAAACACCGCCCCGTTCTTGTCACCGGCCTCAATGCCGCGCAAATTCATCTCCGTCTGCGCCTTCCAATGCCTTAAAAGCGCCGTGCGGTCGGAGGCCTTGACCGGTACGCCGTTCACGTCTTCATCCACCCCGGCCAGATATTTTTTTATCTCCTCGACCGACGGACGCGCCTCCGTCAAACTCCCGCGCGGGCTTTTGCGAAGGACTGAGTACACACCGCTCACGTGAATGATCTTAGACTTGCCGCCGCCGTCGGCTTCCGACCCCTTCGGGTCCAAACTCACTTTCAACGCGACAAGGACAAGAACAACAAGCGCAGCCACGCCGCCCATAATCAACAACATAAAACACCCTTCTCACAGAGAACACGTACCCGCCTCTATAGGAAAATTGACGCCTATCAATCATAATTAAGAATTCTTTTAATCCTAATAATCTGTTTTAAAAGACCGTCTGAATTAGGATTTTTAGGATTTAATGGATTTTAGGATTAAAACCCACATCAAATTAGCGCTTTTAATCTTTTCAATCCTATAATCTGTTTTTTTAATCCTATAATCCTAATCCATGTTTTTGACGACCTCTCGCCCGAACTGCGAGCAGGAGACGCACTCCGCGCCGTCCATCAGCCGCGCGAAGTCGTAGGTGACCGTCTTCTTCGCGATAGCCCCCTCCACTCCCTTTATGACCAAGTCCGCCGCCTCGTTCCAGCACATATACCGCAGCATCATCTCCCCGGAGAGTATCACCGACGACGGGTTGACCTTGTCCTGATCGGCGTACTTGGGCGCCGTCCCGTGCGTGGCCTCGAATATCGCGTGGCCCGTCAGGTAGTTGATGTTGGCCCCCGGAGCGATCCCTATCCCGCCCACCTGAGCCGCCAGAGCGTCGCTGATGTAGTCGCCGTTCAGGTTCATCGTGGCCACCACGTCGAACTCGTCCGCCCGCGTCAGAGACTGCTGGAAGAATATGTCGGCGATAGCGTCCTTAACCA
>Ga0268262_10005919_pt1 | contig 11928 bp, 8 predicted proteins | sample TergutNc150P3_FD_190354 | JGI IMG/M metagenome (GOLD analysis project Ga0268262, IMG submission 190354) | Nasutitermes corniger P3 segment gut microbial community from laboratory colony in Florida, USA - Nc150 P3 (SPAdes) (version 2) | ecosystem: Host-associated > Arthropoda: Insects > Digestive... | reverse complement strand
CCTGGCCACATTCGCGGAAAAGGAATCCAGGGTGCTGATCTTTGCCTTGTGGAAATTCTCAAGCGCCTTTGCGGCCTCCGGGTCAGCCTGATCCAGCAGGTAACGGTAGATGCGGCTGTACATTTCGCTTACCGCTTTGTTGGTAAAGGTAAGGGTTAGTATTTCTTCAGGCTTGAGCTTTTTTTCCATTACGAGCCACGCGTAACGGCTTGCAAGAACCCTGGTTTTTCCCGAGCCTGCCCCCGCCGTTACAACGCCGTTGGTTTCCAGGGTAACGGCCTTTACCTGTTCATTATCCAGACCGCTTAGCAAATCCTCAACTGACAATCGAACCCTCCTAATACACCGTTCGGCAGGCGGTTTTGTACGCGCAGCCCAGGCAGTCCCTGACGCGTATTTCACGCGGGGTAAAGTCAAGGGCTTTTACCTTCCTGCCGAATTCTTCGATTTGCTTTTCCGCCGCTTCAAGAAAAGGTTCGTAACCTTCGCGATCCGGGGCTTTGCTCCTCCCCCCTGCCGTCTCACCCACCACGGCTTTTATCCTCCTGCCGTTCACGCTGTAAAAAAAAGCGCCCCGCACTTTGCCGGAAGCTTCCCCTTTTGCGGCGGCTTTTTCTTCGTAAAGTTTTATGTAAAGCGGCATCTGGAATTCCGAGAGGGGGACTGCCGCCAGATCTTCCGCCGCCGTTTGTTCCGGAAGATAATTCGTCTTGTAATCGATAATGACGGGAGCGCCGTCAGGCGAAACCGAAACCCGGTCGATGACCCCGTTTATGAGAAGATCGCCCACTTTTTGATTGACATGAAGCTCCAATTCCGAGACCTCGTAGCCGTTGAAATTCGCGGCTTCCAGTTCCAAAAGGCGCTCAATTTTTTTTGCCATTCCGGCCGCCTGGGGAGAAACAAGCGGGACGGCCAGCGGCCCCTTAAACGCCGGATGTTCCTTGATGGCTTCTCTGGTGATCTCCAAAGCCCAGCTTTTATAAACATCCAGGCGAACGGAATCAAATACGCGATCTTCGTATTTAATTTTCGCGAAAAGCTCCTCCAAAATTTTGTGATAAAGAATGCCCAGAGACGTATCGTCCAGAAGCGCGGCTTCAAGTGAAAATTCCTCCGCATTGAAGACCCTGGCATAAAGCCAAAACAGAGCGCAGCCGTAATACACGTTAAGGTCTCTGGTTGGCGTAACGGCAAGGCAGCCGTCATCGCCTCGTATGGCGCTTTCAAGAAGCTCCCGTACAGCAGCGCCTTTCTCTGTGGTAACCGGGGAATCAAAAAACGAAAAATTATTTTCCTTTTGAACAAGGGTTTCCTTCCATCTTTCATATGAGCTTTTTTGCATGGGAAAAATTTTCTCAAGCCCCGTCCCTTCCCTCCAGAAGCTGCGCTCTTCGATATAAGGATCACATGAGCTTTCCGGCGGCCCAACAATTTTGCCTTGGGCAAAAAAACTGTGAGGAATCGCCCAGCCTGAAAAAGTCTGCGCCGAAGCGCTTATTCTCGCGTGAGTTTTGAAACCCCCGCCATCTCCCGTATCGCGACCTGTATCGCACAGAAGGAAAAAAGCGCCCGACGCGTCGGCATCATATAGATCCAGGGCCCTTCGCTTGTCCTGGCGTAAAAACTTCAAAGGCTGGTAAAGCACCGACGCGGCGCTCTGGGACGCGTTAAGCACAAAGTGGCAGGCAAAAGGGGCCGCCGCCGCTACCCGCCACCTGAAAATGTTCACCCCGCTTTTTTGTTCTTTCCTTACATACTCCTTCCCGTTCAGATGCGAAAGGAAAAACCCGAAAGCTGAAGAAGGAACAAGGGATGTATTGTCAGATGGATCGTTAGATGATTCGTTAGATGGGTCTTTAAACTTTTCTTCCAGTTCAATAAGAGAGCCGAGCTCGGCAATACAGCGGCTTAACACGTCGTTATCTTCAGCGGTTATTCTTTTCATATCCAGAAGGCTGCCGCGAAAGGCAAAATAATATTTTTGTATGTCGGAAAAACTTTTTGATCCGGCAATTTGCTTCACGCTATTTTTTATATCCCGGTAATAATTTCGCAAATCCCTACAGCCAGAGTCATGGACTTCCCTGAAAGCTTCTTCCCAGATATCGACAGACTTTCCGTCCTGCGCATAAGCTGAAACGCAGTTGTACTTTATGCCGAAACGGACAAGCGCCTTGTTTTTTTCCGGCTCTTTCCAGGGAATATGATCGTTCAGGATAAGCGCCTTAAGGCTGCTAAAAGAAAACCCGGAGGCGGCACATTCGTTCGCAAGGGCAAAAAGCCTGCCCGCGCCTGTTTCCCCAAGTTTTTTCCCGGCCCTGCGCGTAACCGGAACCTGCCTCTGAAAAAACTCCTTCAACAAATCGGCTTCCATTTCCTCAAGTTCAGGCACGCTGACCGCCATATCTTCGTAAGGGATGCTTTCTTCCTCGTGAAGCCTGCGGAGCTCCATAACGGCGTCCCGAATCTCTGCCCTGGCTGATCTGTAGTACAGTAAATTCTGAGCGCCCGATTTATCGCGATCCAATTCCTTTACAGATACGCGGGTAAATTGCGGGGGCAAAAGCAAAGCGTCGTATTCGGCGAAGTCTTCGACAAGTTCAGGAAAGAAAATTATGTAGCGCGTTTGCCCTTCATGGGTTTTAAGCTCTTCCCACGAAGGCTCAAAAAGATCGTAGCGATCCAGGAAAGCGGCGTATTCTTTTCTCAGAGTTTCGTAGTCTTCGTCTTCAGCGTCCCTCTGACGGACGGGAATTTTTTCCATCAATGTTTTCCAATACTTAAGCGAAGGGAGCAGGCGGGCTATGAACGGGGCAAAGATCCTTCCGTTGCCGGAATACTCAGGCGGTATAAGTGATTTTAAAAAGCTCCCTTCGGAATTTCTTTTCGCGAGGGCGTCGGCAAAAAGATCCCGCATCACCGCCGTCGCGGGCTGGCGCTTTGTTTCCTTTTCCTGGATTGCTTCTTTCTTAAAGTCGTCCCAGGCAAGAAAGCGGTTCTTCGCGACCGAGCGGGCTATCCCAAGGGTGCAGGTTTTCCGGGCCCACAGATCGGAAGCGATCTGGGAAGGAAACACAAAGCGCACATTTCGATTGGCGATATGTTCTCTAAGGGTTTGGATGACAATGTTCACAGTAATAAATTAAACATCTATATAAATTTATTTGTCAACTTGGCTTTTTGTAACAAAGAGCAGCCATTGTGCGTACAGCAAAATTCAGGTACTGTGTTCATAGGCATTTTTGGAGGTAAATAATGGCAGGTAAAGCTTTAATACTCTGCGGCGGCTGGGACGGTCATGAACCCAAACTGGTTTCGGCGCGGTTTAAAAAATTTCTTGAAGAAGAAGGCTTTGATGTAACAGTAGAAGAGAACATTCAAGCCATGAAGGATGCAGAGAAGCTTGGCGATCTGGATCTCTTTGTCCCGGTCTGGACCATGTGCAACGAAGACCTGGGGCACGGCTTTTTCGAGCCCTTTCTTGAAGCCGTCGGTGGGGGCCTTGGGGTGGCGGGCTGCCACGGCGGAATGTGCGACGCTTTCAGGAACAGCGTGGAGTACCAGTGCCTGACCGGCGCTAACTGGGTTTCGCACCCCGGGGGCGACGGCACCAAATACAGGGTAAACATTATCAGCAAATCAAACCCCATAACCGAAGGCATAAGCGACTTTGACGTTTCGTCCGAGCAGTATTACCTCCACGTGGATCCGGCCAATGAAGTGCTGGCGACTACCAGGTTCCCGACGGTCAAATGGTACCACTCGGCAAACGGCGAGGTGGATGTCCCGCAGGTATGGACAAGGAAATGGGGTTACGGCCGGGTTTTTTACAACGCCCTGGGGCACCATGACGACGTGTTCAATATTCCCGAAGCCTGGGAGTTAATGAAGCGCGGCCTTTTGTGGGCGGCGGGAAGCAAGAAAATCGCGCGGGAAAAAGGCCTTAAGGCGGAAGACTGGAAGACCGCCAAGCCGATGTATTGAAAGGGAGGACAGCATGAATATACAGCGCATAGGGGTCGTTGGCTGCGGAAATATCAGCGACATATATTTAACCAACCTTACCGGGATGTTCGGCAAAAGGGTCAGGGTAAGCGCACTGACCGATCAGATCGCGGAAAAAGCCGAGAAAGCCGCCGCCAAATACAATGTCCCATATATCAAAAAAAGCGAAGACTTAATAAACAGCGCCGAAGTGGACATAGTCCTTAACATCACGGAGCCCAACAGCCATTACGGAGTGGCGCTTTCCGCGGTAAAAGCGGGGAAGCATTTATACGGAGAAAAGCCCCTCTGCGCCAAAAGGGAAGAAGCCCAGGAAGTATTAAAGACAGCCGCGGAAAAGAAACTCCGCGTCGGCAACGCTCCTGACACGTTCATGGGCGCGGGCATCCAGACCTGCCGCAAACTGATCGATGACGGCTGGATAGGGACGCCCGTAGCGGCGACCGCTTTTATGGTCTGCCACGGCCACGAGAATTGGCATCCCGGGCCGGAGTTTTATTACAAGAACGGGGGCGGCCCCATGTTTGACATGGGCCCGTATTACTTAACCGCCCTGGTAAACCTCCTGGGCCCGGTTGCCCGTGTATGCGGGTCCGCCAAAAAGAGTTTCCCAACGCGCACAATTACCAGCGAGCCTCTCAACGGAACGGTAATCAACGTGGATGTCCCCACCCACATTGCCGGGGTAATAGACTTCGCGTCCGGCGCGGTGGGAACCATCATCACCAGTTTTGATGTTTATTCCCATACCCTCCCCCTCATCGAAATCTACGGCAGCGAGGGAAGCCTCCGCGTTCCCGATCCAAACGGCTTCGGCGGCCCGATTTTTGTCAAACGCCGCCGGGAAGAAAAATGGTCGGAAATACCGCTCATAAAGAGCTTTCCTGAAAACAGCCGAGGGCTTGGGCTTGTCGACATGGCGGAAGCAATTACGGAGGGTAGGCCTCACAGGGCTTCGGGGGATCTGGCTTACCATGTCCTTGAGGTGATGCACGGCTTCCATGACGCTTCCGCGTCGGGGAGTTATTATTCGTTAAAGAGCGGCTGCTCTCGCCCGGAGCCGTTGTCCTAAAGAGCGAAGCTGGCGCTTTTCAGGCTAATTCTCGCTGTAGACCATCGAGTCGGCGGTTTCGTAAATGCGGCGAACCTGGTTTCTGGAAATTAAAAACTCCGTCGCCCCATCCTGCCTTAGCGCGTAAAAATCCCGGTTATATGGAATGAGGGTGAAGGTCGCCTTTTCCCCGGGAGGATTATTAAGCCGGTATTCAAAGGTCAGTTCCCCTGAGTTATCGTTCTGCCGGGCAGCGCCGGGGTATTCGGCGTCTACCAAAAGGCCAATAACGGCCTGGTAAAACGTCCTGAAAGAATCTGTGTTCGTCTTTCTCCCGTTCAGAGAAAAAATACTATCATCGCCTTCTTTCCGTAAATCCGCGCTGAGGTTTTTCTCTCCCCCGGTTATGGAAAGATGATCAACCCAGTCTATATTGACAATGAACGCGAATTTATCAATCAGGGTAAAAGGTTTGACATTGACAACGTTTTCCATGCCGTTGAGGGTAAATATTCCCGGGGCTCCGGCAAGTTTCACGTAACGCTTTCCGTCAATCTCATTTCCTATCAGCAGATCAATGGATTCATAATCAGTTTCCAGGAAGATTCTGACAGGGTCATCCAGCCCGTAAGTTTTAAGGGACTCAGGCGCGTCATCAATAAAATCCGCAATCTCAAGATCCTTAAACGGAGCAAGCAGGTTATTAAAGGCGTCGCCGTTCGTTCCGCGGGGGCGTACGTATGGCGAAGTAACCAGGTGGGTTGAAAAGATACTGGTCAGATCGGGAAGAATCGACAGCGGTTTGTTATTGATCTCAATTTTGGTAAGCCGCGACTCCAAATGAAACTTTTTCACCTCGGAAAGCTCGAAGGTGGGGAACAAAAACCTCTGCCGGATATTGTCCAGGGTGAACAGCATATACTCCGCTGTATAAGAGGATACAGCGTATACCTTGGGATCTCCCGCTTCCATAATGTAATAAGAGAACCTTGAGGGGGTCATGTCCCCCAGGATATATTCCGCTTTTTGCCCCGCGGAATCGGTAACGAAGGTTCGATGGGAAGGCTTGTCCAGGCCGTATTGGGATATATCCGAAGGCGTCTCATCTATGACCTGTTCGGTCCAAACGCTCGCTAAATAATAAGTCATGTACTGTATCTGGCTCTGATCCAGTTCAATTCCCCCCGGCGGGCTCTTTCCTTCCAGAGAAACGAGTTCCCATGTCCCATTGTTTTTCTCAAGCTCCAGGCCGTTTAATTCCATTTTGACAAGTTTATAACTATCCAGGTTTCCTAGGCTGGGATAAGGCGTGTATTCCGATTGATTGGAATCGGATTTCCTGTTGTTCCGGGTTATTGACCAGTAATACATACCGCCCAGGAGCGCCAGAACTCCCAGAGCAATGATCAGGGTTTTTATATTTTTCGACATATTCAAAGCCTCACAGATGCCGCCGTTTCAACCAGACTACCAGGCCGCTAATAAAAAATGCCACGGGAATGACAAAGATAAAAAGCGCTCCAAAAATAATGATCTGAACCAGATTCATTCTCAGGGGCAGAATGAAAACGCCTTTTGATCTTACCGAAATGGTTTCAGGGCGGTCTTCAAGCCAGGTAATGCTGTTCATAAAAATATCCCGGTTGGCGTCAAATCCCAGGGCAGCGATATTTAACAAATAGCTGCACCCGATTGCGACAATGCGCGCCTGTGGTTCATTGTCCTGCAGCCAGGACGGATCCTTCACAGCCGCCCCCAGGATAAAGGGGCCGGAGATATCCGAAGCCACTTTATTGGGGGAATCTTCATCCAGATTGGTACGGAGAAAAGCGGCGGGAGACGAAGTCATTAACGGCGAAATTTCAACAGACCGCCGTTTGGTATCCAATACAGAAAGCGCCATGGCTTCAGCCAGAACCACGGGAGTTTTAGTCTTGTCCGCAAGGGGCTTGGTAATTTCATGATCCAACAAATCCGGCCATACGGTGCTATTATCAATGGCTATATAGTACGGGTCTGTCTCATGAATTATTCCGAATGTAAAGGCGAGCCCGTAACTTGCCAACACCTCATTAAGGAAGGAGAGTTCTCTGATATGGTAATTTGCAATTATCAGAATACGGCCCCCGCGCCCAAGGTAGTCCAGGATTTTTTCCGCCTCGGAAGCCGCCAGATCCCTTTGAGGATTAAGCAGGATCAGGGCGGACGCGTCGGATGGAATTGCCTCCACGAGAAGGTTCAGGGATTTCAGGGAAAAATTTTCACGCTCCACCACATCCTGCATTCCGTACGCCGACAGCGGGTACTCCCCGTGCCCGGTTATTTCGTATATAACAGGCGTAACCCCGGTACCGGCGAAAAGAAGAGCGCTTGTGATCCTGCGTTCAATCGAGATTCCGGTAACGGTACTACCCCCGGACTGGGACGTGCTGAAATCGTACATATCCGCGGGGGCGATAAGCTTAAACCCCTTTTCACCTTCCACGATCAGGCTGCCGCGCTGAATCCCCTGCCTTTCCCTGTCGTACCTGTTCACAAAACCCGGGTTCCTGTCAGGGTCGATAATTTCCAGGCTGATGTTGCGGTTTTTGGACAGATAGAGGTTCACTACGTTAATTACCTCCTGGCTTTCTTCGCCGGGCCGCCAAAGACCGTAAAACCTGACCGGGGCTTTCACGGTTTCCAGCACCTGCAAGGTCTGTTCCGAAAGGGAGAAAAGCTTGCTGCCTGTCAGATCGGCCTGTAGCGAGAGTTGACCCGCGATAAGGTTTACCAGGATGAAGGCCGCGATTACCGCCAGAGTCAGAAGCGCCGCGTAACCGCCGTATTTTACCTGCTGGGACTTGAATGATTCCTTTATGTCTTTAAGACCTTTTATTTTTTTCATCATGCGCTCCTAGTTCCACCGCCGTTTCTCGATGAGCCTTACCGTCAGAAAAAGGAAAAGGCCCGAGAAGGAGGCGTAATATAAAAGGGAATCAAATTTCAAAAGTCCCATGGAAAAAGGCTGGTACCGGCGGTTAAGGAAAAACCAGCCCAGAAATTTCTGGATAAACCCCGAAAAAACATTCCGCTTGAAAAGGCAGAAAATCCCGATAGCAATGCCGCCAATCAGCGCCGTTCCCAGGGCAATAACCCAGTTCCGGGTATTAAGGTAGATGAAGAAAAGCAAAACAGCGAGAAGAACCACCGCGGAAATGATCCCCGTCCTTGTATCCGACGGGATCATCTGGCTCACAGGATCAATCAGCCAAATGAGCATCAGGGCAAAAAAACTTACCAGAGCGGCTGTAAACTGGTTTTCGGTAACCGTGGAAATAAAAATTCCAATAGAGATATAAGAGGCCCCCAGAAAGATAAAGCCGATATAGCTGCCCAGGGTTTCCCAGGCTTGCAGATCCCCGTACATGGCGATAACCACCGTGTAAAGTGCGGTAAACGCGAGAGTGGCGCAGTATACCGCCAGAGCGGCCAAAAATTTACCGCAAACTATTCCCCATATTGAAACAGGGTTTGTCAGGAGGAGCTGATCCGTCTTCTGCCTTTTCTCCTCGGAAAAAAGGCGCATGGTTAAAAGGGGTATGGCAAAAAGATAGATAAAAAGTATGCTGCCCAGAAAACCCGTAAACTGCGAGTTTTGCGAGAAAATATTATTAAAAGTAAAAAAAATCCCCGTCAGGAGCAGAAAAAGCCCCATGTAAATATATCCAATGGGCGTAAGAAAATATGCCCTTAATTCCCGTTTAAAAATCGCGAACATTTACTTTTCCTCCCCGTTCTTTCTTAAGCTGCCGTCCTCTCTGGTTGTCAGATTGAGGAAGATGTCCTCAAGGCTCATGTCCAGGGAACGCATCATGAGAATGGGAATACCGGCAGCGGCAAGAGCCCTGAACAGTTCCCGGCGTATGTCCGCGTCTTCCGCCGCTTCCGCTACGACATCAACGGTGCCTTCTTCCTGGGATCCCCTGAACTCCAGCTTTCTGATGTAAGAAACCTTTCCCAGTGTCATTTGAACCGCATTCTCGGCGGCTTCCAGCCTTAGAAGGATGCGGTTTCCCCCAAGAATTCGCCTCGCGAGAGTTTCGGGGCTGCCGTCAGCCACAATCTTCCCCTGGTTAATTATAAGCACCCGGCGGCACACCGCGCTTACCTCGGGCAGAATGTGCGAACTCAGAATAACAGTGTGGTCCTTTCCCAATTCAACAATAAGGTCCCGCATTTCAAGGATCTGCTTGGGATCAAGCCCGGCTGTAGGTTCATCCAGAATCAGCGCCTGTGGGTCTCCGATCAACGCCTGCGCGAGCCCTACCCGCTGTTTGTACCCTTTGGAAAGGTTCTTGATGAGCCGTTTGGAAACGTCCGTTACGCCCACCGTTTCCATAACCCGGTTCATCCTTTCCTTTTTCTCCATCGGAGGAATTCCCTTTATCTCCCCGGCAAAGGAAAGGAATTCCCTTACGGTCATATCCTGGTATAGCGGAGGATTTTCCGGCAAATAGCCGATTTTTTTCTTGATCTCCGTTGGGTATTCAAGAATATCCTGGCCGTCAATTTTAACTATCCCCTCGTTGGCTGAAAGGTAACCTGTAAGGATATTCATTGTGGTTGACTTTCCCGCTCCGTTTGGCCCCAGGAATCCCACAATCTCGCCTTTTTCAATCTTAAAACTCGCATGGTCAACGGCTACATGGGGCCCGTAGCGCCTTACCAAATTGGAAACCTCAATCACACCTCTCCTCCTTGCATTGCGGAATTTTGTAACCGGCAAAAAATAATTGTTGACGATGGGTTTGCATGAAAAGACGGTTTTTTATTGCGCCGCCGTAGATGCGGCGATCTTTTCCCGAACCATATCGCCTATGATTTGTGCAGGTAATTTCTGCGCTTGAATCGCGCAATTTACGATATAATCGGCAGAAGCGCTATCAAGCACATCCAGCAATTCACGCTGGCGGGTAAAAAAGCCACCTTTCCTGTTGGGGTCAGCTTTTGGCGGGTTTTTGGTAAATAACTCGTCCCAATAATCAGCTTCTTCGTCAGTCATTTCAGACATAGGGCTCCTCCTATTCCTTGAGTAGAGATAAATAAATTGTACGGCACGGCTGAGCATGAAACACATTCAAAGCACCGTCTTCCATTTCATTATACATGATTTCAAGCAAATTTCCCGCATGGTCTGTTCCAAGCACAATATACTTGTTTTCATATCCCTCAAGCGCTCCTTCATACCAAGGATAGCCGAGGGCGTGGCGGATATTATTTAAAGAAACCTTATGCTTGAAGGCAGACGGCTTACAGATAATATCCTGTTTCATGAGAGAATATACCATATATATCATCAAGAAACAACGCAGTAAGAACTCTTATTTTTTAAAAAACAAGAACCAACATAAACCCTTGCGGGTCTATGTTGGTTCTCTGGTTAGTCTTTTAACTTGCTATTTTCGGCGGGGTTTTACCTTTTGCTTGCCAAGAAAGCGTTAATCTGCCGTTGATACTCGGTTTTTACCCTTTGAAGCCCGGCCCGGTTAAGATCCGCTATCAGCCTGTCAATGGCAGGACCGCTGGCGCCGGCCAGCCCTACGTTGATCATCCTGTCCGCTGCGTCGAAGGTAGCCTGCAACTGGGCCATTTCGTTATTAATGGAATCAGTGTTCAGGGCAAACCCTTCCAGAGGCCAGGGGATGTTGTTGGGGTTACCAAGGGCGAATTTCTTCTCTTCATCCCAGAACCCTTCGCGGAACTCAGAATCGCCACGCATGTATTGCGGCTTCCAGAGCGGCCAGCGGCTCTGCCAGAGCATGTAGTTGGAATTGTTTTGGTTCATGCCGGCCGGAAAATTAACCGTATTGGGTTTGGTGGGATCCTTTACATAGGTTTTGCCCTCTATGCCGTACATAAGCATATCGTACATCTTCTGGTTCGTCTCCACCAGGTTCAGCCACATAAGGGTCCGTTCCGGATTTTTTGATGTCCGGGGAATCCCGACTATGTTGGACAGGGGCGAGCGGAGCTTGAATTTCTTGTCGTCGTACATGGAACTGTAGCTCCATTTTGCGTTGGGCTCCACCCAGGCGCGGCTGGCGGTGGCGAATTCGTGGGTTCCCCACTTGGTGATGAGCCGGCCCTGGTTGATGAGCTGGTTGTGGTCAAGCTGATCCACCAGCACGTCCGCCCAAATAAGCCCGTCCTTCTGCCATTTTTCCGCATAGGTTGCCATCTCGCGATAGGCCTGGGTTTCGGCTCTGTGCTGTACCTGTATGGTACGATCATTCGCGTTGAATACGAAGTTGTTGGGCGCTTCCATCAAATCGTACTTCATAATGAACGGTTCCCAGTGGGCGACCTCAATGGTATAGCGATCCGGATAGCGGCGTTTTAGCTCGTAGAGAAGCTTGTCTACGTCCTCGACGGTTTTTACCGTAGATGGATTCACGTCGTACAGATCGCCGCGCCACAGGAAGAACGGGCGGTTGGTCATGGTCATAGTCCAGGGAAGGACAACGGTTTTGCCGTTCACCTTGGCGGCATCAAGGGCTCCCGTGCTCTGGTAGGCCTTTAACAAGTCCGGTGCGTATTTGGGGAGCAGGTCGTCAAGGGCCATATAGCCGTTCATTGCGACAACCTGGTAGTACATGACCCAGTCGCCGTCAAAGTTAAGGTCCCATACATCGCCCGCGGCGAACTTTACCAGCATCTTATCCTTGTAGTCGGCCGAGGAGAAAAAGGATATGTCGAACGTCGCGTTAAGCTGGTTCCTGAACTCTGTGGCAATGGCGTTCCACACCTCGTCCGTAGCGGCTTTTTTATCGTCATACCCAAAGATAAACGACAGCTTTACCGGAGCGAGCCCGTTAATGGTTTGCCCG
>Ga0268262_10005918_pt1 | contig 11930 bp, 8 predicted proteins | sample TergutNc150P3_FD_190354 | JGI IMG/M metagenome (GOLD analysis project Ga0268262, IMG submission 190354) | Nasutitermes corniger P3 segment gut microbial community from laboratory colony in Florida, USA - Nc150 P3 (SPAdes) (version 2) | ecosystem: Host-associated > Arthropoda: Insects > Digestive... | reverse complement strand
ACAATCCTGTCGCTGTCGTTTGTCCGCTGCTATACAACAAATAGTCGCTGTATAAATCTAATATATCCCTTCCCATCCCTCCATTATACTTTATTCCTTATATTTGCGTAACATGAGTTAATAATATATTAATTAGGATACTACCGCCAACTATCCAAATATTTTTTCCGTTTCTATGCTTTATGTCTGTAATGAAATCAATAATATTGTTTTGTACAAAAGTAACATATTCAGTATTGCTTCTTTCTTCCCTTGAAAAAACGTAACATTCCTTGCCTATATATGGAAATTTGTTTTTTTCATGTTCAATAATCCAATCATATGTTGTTCTTCCAAGTAATACGGTATCTACTGTTTCATAAAACTTTGAATAGCCGTTGTCATTTTCACCTTCTACCGCAAAGAGCCATTCCAAATTATGATCTTCTGTTGCAATAAAACCATCTAAACTTGAAGCGATATACAATATTATTTTTCTTTGTTTCATTGGTGTTTCCCAAAGTATCACCTGCCGCTTTTCTTTGTCATACGCTTGATTTTTCTGCGGATGGAAAGGCGGTTGTACTTGTTTGCCCGCCATGTCCAGTTGAATCCCAAGGTTGAAGGATAGTTGATTCTGGCTTCTGCCCCCAATCTCAGATAATCAAACATCACTATAACCGCAATGTACGACTTTGTTTCCAGTACGCACCTTACACAGGCATCCAAAAGATTTTCACCAAAACGGAGCTTAACTGTCTTCAGCACCCGTTTTTTTTCATCTATTGAGAGACCTTCAAGCCATTGCCTTCCGGTTGTGTTATCATGCGTACCCAGATAGGCTATGCTGTTTTCAGGGTTCTTGTCCGGCAAATCATCGCTGTCTTCCCCGCCAAATGCGAATTGCAGCACCTTCATTCCCGGGTATCCGCTGAACGCAAGCAGTTCAATTACATCGTCGTCTTTATACCCTAAATCTTCCGCGATAATGCAGTCTTTCCTGTATCTGGATTTCAGGAAAGAAATAAAATCCTTGCCCGGGCCTTTAACCCACTCGCCGTTACGAGCGGTCGTTTCTCCGTATGGGACGCTGTAGTAGGCAGAGAATCCCCGGAAATGATCGATGCGTACAAAGTCGAACATCCGGGTAGCGGAGTCATAAGTTTTTAGCAGCCATTCGTAGTTGTCCTGTTTCAGCCGGTCCCAATCGTACAGGGGATTGCCCCATAACTGGCCGTCGGCGGTAAACCCGTCGGGTGGGCAGCCCGCAACCCTGATGGGCGTAAGGTCTTCGTGAACCTGAAAATATTGCGGATTTGACCAGAGTTCCACACTGTCGTAAGCGGTATATATTGGTTTATCGCCGATGATGCCGATCCCCCTGACGTTTGCGTATTCCTTGACCGAATACCACTGACGGAAAAACAGAAATTGCAGAAAAATCCAAAACCGCATTTCGTTGTCATACTTTTGCCGCAGAGCGGACTGCTCCTGATACCGTTTATGCGCCGCCGGCCATTCAGCCAGGCCTTTGTGGTCGTTAATTCCTTTAATAGCCATAAATAGCGCGTAATCATCAAGCCACTGGGCGTTGCTCGAACGGAAAGGCTCGTAATCATCGTAGTTCCCGCTGTTAAATCTGGAGAAAGCGGTTCTGAGCAACGAGTATCTGGTTTGATACAGCCAGCTGTAATCAATTACCGGAGAAACGTTTTCGTTTTGGCGGCATTCTCCTTCTGTAATGAGACCCTCGGTACGCAGAATATCCAAATCAATAAAGTACGGGTTGCCGGCATACACGGAGGGAGACTGGTAGGGAGAGTCTCCGATACTTGTTGGGCCAAGCGGCAACACTTGCCAATAACGCTGGCCGCAATCGATCAGAAAATCAATAAATTTATAGGCTTCCTTTCCGAAACTGCCTATACCGTATTTGCCCGGCAGTGAGAATACCGGCATTAAAATACCCGCGCCTTTCATGATGCACTCCATGGATTAATGATAATTTTCATTTAAGAACAGCACTCGTATAGCCTGAAACGGTAAGAAGGAGCCCTTTCAACGACGCCTTGCCTTTTCCGGCATAACCTCTTACGACTGAAAAATTCATGTCAGTGTAATCTCGCAAATCAACGGTAATTTCTTTTTCGCCTGTGTTATGAAAAACCGCGACCTTGCTGCCGTTGTAATCGGTAATGAAACCGCCGAAAGCTTTGTACTGCGAAAAATCCAGCGGCTCGATTATTCCTCTTGCTATTTCGGGGTTTGCCTTACGCAGCCTGATCAGTTTTTTGTAATGGTTAAGAAGACTGGTTTTATTGGTCAATTGGCTTTTAACAGTTCCGTTTGTCTGCTTTGAACTGCCAAAGGTGCTGCCCGTGGGATCCTTTACCGTATCGCTGTCGCCCCAAAGCATTGCGAGCCTTCTGTTGGCGTCGGTCTGCTCGGAGCCCCTTGAGCCTTTCATGCCTATTTCTTCGCCGTAATAGATAAATGGGCTTCCGCTTGAAAGCAGATACAGGTTCGCAGCGACGTACATTTTATATCCCCCCACATCCAGAAAGCCCGCCGCCCTGTCCATATCATGATTCGAAATAAAAGGGTTCAGAATAGCCTTTTGGTTTTTCGCCAATACCAGCCCTTGATACGAGGCCAAACCCCTCGCGTACTCGGTAACGCTCCTCATTCCCTGTGCCGCGTAAAAAATAGTCCCCGTTGTGCCGGACATCGCGAAGTCAAAGCAATTTACAGCTTCATAATAATCTATTATGGAACCAGCGGTCGACCAGTTTTCGGCTACTATGTATACGTCGTTTTTGATCTTTTTACATTCGTCACCGAACCATTTCAAAAACTGAATGTTCCGGAAATCCTGCTTGACATAATAATAGCTGACGGCATCCAGCCTGAAACCGCCCACTCCCTTTTCAAGCCAGAATTTGACAATATCGGCAATCTCCCGGCGCAGCTCGGGATTATCCAAATCAAGCTCCGGCATATCGTTTGAAAAATTTCCTTCATAGTAGTATTGGATTCCGTCGGGTGTTTTTTCCAAATTATACCAGGTCTTTCCGGAAGTTCTTTCTGTTTCCCTGATGTAGTACTTCGCGTAGTGGTCATCGGGATTTCCTTCCCTTATGGCCTGCCTGGCGTTGATAAACCAGGGATGCCGGTTGGAGGTGTGATTGATTACAAGGTCAATAATCAGCTTGATGCCGCGTTTGTTACATTCGGCGACAAGATTGTCAAAATCCGCCATTGTCCCGTATTGTGGATCAATGGCGTAATAATCGGTTACGTCGTATTTATGATAGCTCGGCGACGGCATTATGGGCATAAGCCAAATTCCTTCTATGCCAAGGCTTTCGCCCGAATTTGGCTTGCCGTCGTTAAGGTAATCCAGCCGCCTGGCTACGCCATTGATGTCCCCGATGCCGTCGTTGTTTGTATCCGAAAAAGCCCCGACAAAAATTTCATAATATGTGCGGTAATTATCGTTAACCGCTTCGTATTCGGGCTCTTTAGCCTTGTCGCAGGCAGCTACACCCAGCGCGATTACAGCGATTAACACAAACGCGGCGCATCTGGCAATACTTCGCTTGGTCGTTAACATTAAATCGATCGTTAAATTGATCATCTAAAATTTCCAAACCCCGAAACTCTGCGGTTCCAGCTTGAAAATTCCTTTCTCAATTTTACAGCCGCCGATGGAGTACTTAAGCTCTGGGGTTTTCTGAACCGAAAGCGGAACCTCTACAGCGCCGGCGCCGGGATTGATTGCAATGATAAAATCGCCGCGTCTGTAAAAAAACGACCTGTCGACTGCGACTGAGACAAGTGAATCCGAGATGCCGGCGTTGGTATATGCGCTGTTACCGACGTGAAGTATTTGGAGGTTAGGTTTGGATCCGAGTTCTTCACTGCTTTTGCGCAAGCGCAGGAGTTCCTTGACCGTATTGAGTAGAGACTGCGGGTCTTTCTCCTGAGACTCAACGTCGGGCGCGCCGGATTCCGTATCGACAGGCAGGTAGAGCGCTTCCGGGGCGGCGCTTGAAAAGCCGGCGTTAGCGCCCGAATTCCACTGCATGGGAGTACGGGAGCCGGTACGGGTATATCCGCCTTCCTTTGAAGGGAGCTTTTTAAGGTAACGCATTCCAATTTCATCGCCGTAATAAAGGAAAGGCACGCCCGGCAATGTAAAAAGCATTGCGTAGAAGAGGGACAGTTCACGCGGCGAAAGCTTGTGGCCAACGCGGGGGGTATCGTGGTTCCCGCTGATCAGGCTGATAAAGCCGTCATTCTTTGAAGCCTCGTACCAGGGCATATATTGGCCGAGAAAAAGGGTTATATCGTTTTTTCCGTCTTTTTTAAAGTAACTGTCGTCCTTTCCGTTATCCTCGTAATCACGGACAAGGCTTCGGTATCCTGATTTCCCGTGATCCAGCATGAAGTCCATGTGGAAGCCTGCCTTAAGGGACTGTGGCGGGGAACTCCATTCGGAGACCATTGCCGCTTCCGGGAATTCGCTGTCAAGCATTTCGCGGATATTCCGCCAGATAGCGCTCGTGGCGCTTTTTTTGGCATCGTCAAACTTCACGAGCGAATCGGCCATATCTACGCGGAACCCGTCGCAGCCGCGGCCTTTATCGCCCCGCAGCCAGAACCGCATGATGTCCTTGAGCGCTTCCCGCGTGGCGATACAATCGGGATGATCAGGCGGCAGCTGCCATTTTTCGCGACATTCCAGAAAACCGTAATTGAGGGCGGGCTGGCATTTAAAAAAGTTGATAATGTAACAGCTGTCCCTATCCGCCTCGCCCGCGACAAATTTCAAGCCCTCAAGCCCCCAGAAAAACCAGCTATTGGTCCATATAAAGCGGTTTTTAAATTCCTCGCCCGGAACAGCCTTTTTGCTTTCAACAAACCACTGGTGTTCTTCGGAAGTATGGCCCGGAACAAGGTCAAGCAGCACTCGTATATCCCGCTTGTGCGCCTCGTCAAAAAGCCGGAAAAGATCCTCATTACTGCCGTAGCGGGGCGCGACTTTTTTGTAATCCCGCACGTCGTAACCCGCGTCTTTAAAAGGCGAGTCAAAACAGGGGTTGAGCCACAGGGCGTTGCAGCCTAGCCCCTTAACATAATCAAGTTTCTGTATTATCCCCTGAATGTCGCCAATTCCGTCGCCGTTTGAATCGTAAAACGTTTGGGGATAAATCTCGTAGAAAACCGCATTGCTTAACCATTTTGGCATAATAAACCACCTCTATAAATAAAATAGTTATATGCCAAATAATATACCATAACTTGTTATAATAACCAATGATGGCTTATGCGGCGCGGCGCCTGTCCTTTTGGTCTTTTCCTTATGTCGATAAAACTTCTGCCTTTGCGTAAAATCCGCGCGTTTTGCCGTCTATACACCTGCTTTCAGTAATTTCGAAACTGCCTGTCAGCCTTATATCTTCCGAGGACGCGCCTACCATTACATTTATCGTACCTTTTTCAACTGTCCAATTCATATCCTTGTCAATAAACGCGCATTGATCCGTACGCAGGGTAAATTTTACTGTCGCCCGCTTACCGGCCCTGATAAAAAACCGCTTACAGCCTGCAAATTCTTTTGCGGGACGAAGCATAGACGCGCACGCGTCCGATATATACAGTTGCGCCACTTCCTCGCCGTCTGTTTTTCCCGTGTTTATCACATCGAATGAAATATCAACTACACTGTCCGCGCCGGTTTGAGATGTTACTTTCAAATTCTCGTAAGCAAAATTTGTATAACTAAGACCCTCGCCAAAGTAAAACAACGGTTCAGCCGTACCTTCCACATAGCGAGTTAACGCGCCTATTGTATGTTTTGCGTAATAGCTGTTGCCATTCTTCTGTCCGCAGAACACAGGTATCTGCCCGGCATTTCTCGCTGACGTAACAGGCATACGTCCGGCCGGGTTGTAATCGCCGAACAAAATGTCCGCAAGCGCCTGCCCGCCAGTACTTCCGGGGAACCAATTTTCCAAAATTGCGGCGGCGCTATTTTTGATAAACACACTGGACAACGGCCTTGCGTCCATATGAACTACAACGGTTGGTGTCCCTGTTTCGATAACCGCCTTCGCCAATGTCTCCTGAATACCGGTTAAGCCTATGTCATCACGGTCAAGCCCTTCGCCGATTGTGCAATTCGCGCCCCAGCCATATTTGCCGCCTAATGTCATAATAACAACATCGGCGTGTTTGGCCGCTTCCACCGCTTCCGCGAACCTGCTGTCGTCATTGCCGGCAACATCGCAGCCTTTGGCGTAGATAACTTTTGTATTTTGGCATTTCGCTGTGATACTGTTTAAAATGGTAGGGGTAACCGCGCCAAGCGCCATTTGTAAAACCGCTTTAACATCTTCCCGCTCGCATAATACGTCGCTGCCAGGATAGGTTTCAGGCGCGGGCTGCGGACTGCTGATTTCCTTATTTAAATCTTCCATGCCTTCAAGTCCTGCCATATCACTTGCCATAGAATTGCTCATTTGCATTTCGATACCGGCGGGAAGCGTATAGCATCCGAATAACAGGCGTATACTGTCCGCATGGGGACCAATAACGGCGATTGTTTTTAGGTTTTTTGAAAGGGGCAGCACTCCGTCATTTTTCAGCAAAACAACCGATTCCCGCGCCGCTTTTAAACTGCGTTCCATATGACGCGGATCACCGTAAGCCGCTCCCAGCATTTCCACACGCGGGTTGGGATTGTCAAACAGTCCCAAATCAAATTTCGCCGTCAGTATACGTTTGACGGCCCGGTCTATATCCGCCATTTTTATATCGCCGTTGTTTACCGCTTTCGCAAGATTCGCGCTGTACCCATGCGGCATGGGGTATTCCGCGTCTAAACCCGCCTTTAACGCCGCAACACCTGCCGTTTCCAAATTGGGTAGTATGTGATAATTTACCAAACGTTCAACAGACATATAATCAGAAACCAGCACCCCGTTAAAACCCATTTCATCGCGCAGTAAATCGGTTAAAATTTTCCGCGCGCTTATAATCATTTCTCCGTCAATAGTGCCGTATGAATTCATTATGCCGCGTAAACCGCCTTCCGTAATGGCCGCTTGAAATGGTTTCGCGTAAACCTCTCTCAGTTCTCGCGCCGGGATGGGGTTGCTTGCCATATTCATCCCGCCGTCGCTCATGCCATATCCCAAAAAATGTTTTCCTGTGGCAATTGCGCCGTCTTTCAACGTTTCACCTTGCAGTCCCTTGGTATACGCCACACTCATGGCGGCGCAAAGAGCGGGGTCTTCCCCGTATGTTTCACCTATGCGCCCCCAGCGCGGGTCACGGGAAACATCCATAACCGGTGAAAGCGCGTGCCGGTAACCAATGGACAGCATTTGTTGGCGCACTGTATCCGCCATATCCTTCACTGTGTCCGGAGAGAAAGTAGCTCCTAGCCCGATAGCCGAGGGGAATGTCGTACCACCGGGACTTACCACACCCGTCACCGCCTCTACATGAACCAGCGGTGGTATACCAAGGCGGCGGTTGCTAAACGTTTCAGTCACTTTCCGGTTGTTGTCAGCTACGCCCATTGGGTTTTGCGCTACCGCAAACGCCACAGCGCTTCCGATACCATTGGGAAAATTTTTGGCTGCTTCTTCCGGCCCGCCTATTACCATAGTGCATTGCAACTGCGCTATTTTCTCGTCGAGAGACATACGCGCCAGCAGATCGTCCGCGCGCTCATTTGTTGTAAAGGAGTTATCTTTATACTTTTCCATGTTGAACCTCTTGTTTTTGGATTTTTTCCATATCCCAGAAAATTAATAGTACAGCCAATATAGCGCTTAATACCAACGGTATACCGATTTGCAGTAAAATCATGGCGTTTAATGATGACTGTAATTGCACCGCGGCTTCCGCGTTATATTTACCCAGAGTGAGAAGCCATCCTACCATAGCCGAACCCAGTCCCGTACCAACTTTTATGCCAAAGCTGTTGACGCTTGTAACCAGACCTTCTGTGCGCATCCCGTGACGGCGCTCGTCCAATTCAACAATGTCGCTGGCAAGAGTAAAAATAGGCAGCGAAAACATAATGCTCCCGAAACCGCGGACAACGGCAAATACCAGATAAAACGCCAGATTGGCAGGACTGACAAGCTGCAACGCGCATCCTATAGTTGTCACTAACGTTCCAATCAGCATGATATTTCTTTTTCCGAATTTCTTGTATAACGCAGGCAGAATAGGTATACCAATAAGCATGGGAAAAATCGCGACAGCGGAAATCAGTCCGAACAAATTGGCATCGCCCAAAATGTCCCGCGCGAAATAAATCGTAACACCTCCTGTACCTGTTATTGCGTAAAAAACTACAAATAAAGCCGTCGCAAGGTAAAAATACTTGTTTTTAAGCAGTAAGGACAACGCTTTTTTTATGGGAATCTGCACCGGTTTGCCTTCTGAATCCATATTCGGCGGGATTCTTTCTTTAACGCCGAAGAAAGTGATTAACAGCATCACCAGCCCTACAGCGGCGTATATACCCGAAATCATTCGCCACGCCGATTGACTTTGCTGTCCGCCGAATGTATTCAACAGCAGGGGCGTTATGATAGAGATAGACAGCGCCGCGATAATGACTGCCAAGCCTTTTATGGCAGAAACTATATTGCGATCATGAGATGTGAGCGAAAAACGCGGTAACATGGCGTTGTAGGACAGATTTGCGGAGGTGTAACAAATAACGGTCATAAAAATATAGGTAACATAAATATAAATTCGTTTATTTACTTCGCTTAATGTACCTGGCACGTTAAAAATCAACAGCAAACTGACCGCTAACGGCAGGCAGGAAAATAAAATCCACGGGCGCGCTTTACCCCATCGTGTGTTCGTTTTTTCAATGATAAAGCCCATCGCTATGTCGGAACCACCGTCAAATATACGGCAGATAAAGAGCATCGTACCGATGAAGGCGGCTGGCATACCTACGCTGTCCGTGTAATAAAGCATTAAAAATCCGGACACGAATGTCCATACAAAGTTACAGCCTATATCACCGGCCGCATAACACAGTTTTGTGCCGAGGCTACTGGCTTTCTGAGGCTGATCAGTTTTTTCCATGACTATTTCGCTCCTTTTGTTTTTATTTACACTAATACAGATTCGAGTGTTGCAGCTCTCATAACGTATCAATCTCATTCCCAAAACGTTGCACAGTGGACTCATTGCGGGGTATAATAATCAACACGAATAAGCCGGATAAGATGGTGTACGATATGGGCGTTCAGGCGTCCGAACTGGAATATATTGAACACACAGCGCAAATACCGCTTATATGCCGCATCGTTTCCATAGAAAATTCCAGTCCGCATTGGCACCATGAGTACGAGTTTTTTTTCGTACTGCGCGGAAGTGTCTCCGTCCATTACGAAGAAACGGCATGGCGGTTAAAATCAGGCGATATATTTTTATTTAATGCCCGTGAAATCCATTCGATTAATCAGCCGGAACCGAATAACCTTTGCCTTGTGCTGCAATTCGACCCTAACCTGTTTGCGGATGTATACCAATCAAGTTTCCGGTTTGAATTGAATACCTGTTCACCGGTAGGCATACCCGATGAAGCGTCCGGTATATTCAGGCATGATCTGGCGCAAATAGGATTGTTGATGTACGAGCAGCCAAACGGATATCACTTTTTCATAAAAAGCTGTCTTTACCATCTTGTTGGTACCATGTTCAAATATTTACAATATAAAGTCGACGACCCTATGCCGAAGCCGCTGGACATTCGGTTGAAGGATTTTGACGCGATTAAGCAATATATTAAAAAACGGTTTTCCATTGAAATAAATGTTGAACAGATGTGCCTGGATCTAGCCATGAGCCGCGCAAAACTATACCGTCTTCTTAAAGAAGCGGGAACCGATTCTTACAAGTCGCTGGTTAATTATTACCGGGTGGAACACGCAAAGGGACTGTTACGCAATACCCATTCATCGGTTCAATACATCGCGACGGCAAGCGGATTTGAAAGTGATTCGTCTTTTTATCGTGTTTTTAAGGAATTAACATCCGTTTCGCCAAACCAATACCGTGAAAGTCCGCAAATCATGCATGTACCGGTAGGGGTACAAGGCTACGTTAGTTATAGTATGCCTCAGGCTATTGCCGCATTAAGAGAATATTGTGGATGATATTTAAGTTCTGTGTTTAATTATCTTCCCAAAAAAATAAAATTTGGCTTATAGTTAAATTATGAGCTCAATTTGCCTCCACAACGGTACGGTAATGACCAGTTTCGCGGCCATGGAGCATTGCGCCGTATTTGTTGAAGATGGACGTATATCGGATGTTTTCTCGGATAAACGCTTTGAACAGAAGCGTTTTGATTCGAATACCCAAATCATCGATGTTAATGAGGCCATAATCGCGCCGGGGTTAATCGATACCCACATTCATGGCTTCGGGGGCTGGGGAACCGAAGACATTTCCACCGATTCGACAATCGAAATGTCGCGTCTTTTGGTACAGTACGGGGTGACGGCGTTTAACCCCACCCTTTACCCCATGGAAAGAGAGCGGATGCTTGAAGCGGTAAAAGCGGCTGCTTCGGCAATCGGCAGGGAGGACGGAGCCCAGGTCATGGGGCTTCATCTGGAAGGCCCGTTTATTTCGCCTGAACGCCTGGGAGTCATGAAGGCAGGAACTGTACAGAACGTTGACCTGGCGTTCATGGAGCGGCTCTGGGAAGCGGCGGAAGGCAGGATCGTAAACATGACCGTAGCCCCTGAACTTAAGGGAATGAGGGAACTGGCCTTGTTCTGCCTGAAGAAAGGCATCGTGTTACAGGCCGGTCATACAGAAGCCGAATACGATAACATGGTGGAAGGAATGCAGGCCGGCATCCTTCATTGCACGCATCTTTTCAACGCCATGAGCAGCATGAAACACCGGAACCCAAACGCGGTAGGGGCGATTCTTATTCACCCGGAAATGTCCTGCGAAATTATCGCCGATGGTTTTCACATACACCCGGATTTGTACAAGCTGCTTTTAAGGGACAAGTCCGTAGACAAGATCGTGCTCGTAACCGATGCCCTAAAACCCACAGAGCAGGCTAAAGGCCCCTTGCTTGCAAACGGGGAAGAAGTGATCTTTCAGGACGGGGTTTTTCATCGCAAAGCCGATAATGTAATCGCCGGTTCGGCCTTGACCATGATCAAGGGTGTAAAAAACCTGGTGAACTTCGGCTTTAGCCTGGAAGACGCCGTAAAAACCGCTTCGTTCAATCCCGCGCAGGTAATGCGCTACCGGAACAAGGGCGCGATTATCCCGGGCTACGACGCGGACTTGGTTGTCTTTAGCAGAAACTTCAAGATGATGGCTGTGCTGGCACGCGGGGTCATCAAAAAAAATCTATTTGAGTAGCAAATTTATTTGCTAAGGAGTGCTTATGCGTCTGTTAATTCACAAAAGTTACGAAAATGTCTGCCGTTGGACTGCGGGCTATATTATGAAAAGAATAAACGACTTTAGGCCAAGCCCTGAAAAGCCTTTTGTGCTGGGGCTTCCAACAGGCTCAAGCCCTTTGGGCGTGTACAAAAAACTTATCCCCATCTGCAGTGAGAAATGGGTTTCCTTCTCCAATGTGATTACCTTCAATATGGATGAGTACCTTGGGCTTCCTGCGGATCATCCTCAAAGTTACAAGCGCTTTATGAAGGATAATTTTTTTGACGCGATTGATATTAAGGGCGAGAACATACACATCCTTGACGGTATGGCGCCTGATCCGGAAGCGGAATGTCGCGCTTACGAGGAAGTCATAAAGGCCGCCGGAGGGATCGAGCTTTTCCTGGGCGGGACCGGCAACAACGGGCATATCGCGTTTAACGAGCCCGGTTCTTCTTTCAGTTCCAGGACAAGGGTTGTAACGCTTACCG
>Ga0268262_10005917_pt1 | contig 11932 bp, 10 predicted proteins | sample TergutNc150P3_FD_190354 | JGI IMG/M metagenome (GOLD analysis project Ga0268262, IMG submission 190354) | Nasutitermes corniger P3 segment gut microbial community from laboratory colony in Florida, USA - Nc150 P3 (SPAdes) (version 2) | ecosystem: Host-associated > Arthropoda: Insects >... | reverse complement strand
ACAAAATATCCGCCAGTACCCTTTTCGGAGAAGAAAGCGCACTATCTTCTTCTGTTTTTGCAAGAACAAAATAAATTATTTACATTGTTACCTTTAGCAGGACGGGCCGCGAGGTCCGTCCTTTTTTGATCCAGCTATTGGCGCGAGATGACTGATATACGAATAACATTATTCTCAAATTTTTCTCGCAGAGGCGCGGAGGCGCAGAGGACGCAGAGGGCATTGTTTGTAGGATTGTCGATTTTCATTCAAGATTAGCCTTTAAGACCATTAACAATTCTGATTATTCCTTCCTTCATTACCTCAGTTCCAAAATTTAAGATATAGCCAAGTTTTGTATAGTAAGCGCAACAGTGTCTGACACCATTTTTGGACGGGCCCTTTGCGTCCTCTGCGCCTCTGCGTGAGGTTTTTCCAATAAATCTTCCTTATAACTACCAAGGTTTTTGTTAGTATTTTCTGTAAATTAAGTATTGACCATTTTAAAGATAGAATGCACTATCTTTAGCAATAGGAACCTATGTTCTTAAATCTTTTGCAAAATTAATATTTAAGGAGAATTTTATGCAAAAAAAGGTTTTGGTTATGGCATTGACCGCCATAATAGCTCTAGTTTTGACTATGCCTGTTACGGCGCAGCAGCCATCAAATACACCACAAAGCAGCCTTGGTACGTTATCATCCAATACCAGTATGGCTACCGCAGGCATCTTTAAAAATGATGTGGACAATTTTATGAACTACTACAACTATGGAAAAGTCTTCAAGGGTGACGCAAAATTTTTCAGCTTTTTAACAGGCAGAAATACCGCAGACGGCGTGCTTGACGCAGGTTTTGCCAGCAATTCAGGCAGTTCCTATTTGGGCGTATGGTACAGGGGGAATATGTTCAAGGTAAGTGACGGTTCTGAAACCCACACCATAACTCCCACATGGGACAATGACCAGGAAAAACTGTTACAGACTACGGAAACTACCCAATACTCAACCAAATGGCAGGAAAGCGCCAACCAGATTGAATTCCTGTTTGGCATGGCGGGACATGGCATTAAGGTAGGATTTTTAGAATGGCTTGCTTCCGATCAGAATCCCGGCTCAGACACCATTAGAATAATTGACTATAAGAACGGACATAAGAACCATTACGGAGAAACTGTTACTTATGAAAATAGCCAGGGGTATCTTAAGCCGTATCTTGGCTGGGGAACCAACATCGAAATGAACGGCGCTAAACTGATACCGTTTATCGATCTTGGATTACAAATTTACAACAATACATTGGTTAACAACTACCGTGATTATACCGAGGCACAGGGAGTAAAACAGAATATTACAAGTACGGTCGGAGCGGGAGGAAATCAGGGATTCCTGCGGCCTTATGGAGTAGCCGGTATAAGAGTTGACATTGCCGGAGAGAATACCACAACTCTGGAAATAAAATACGGTTTTGACATGCGCCTGGAAAACAACAACTACGATGCCACAGGATTATCCGGCGATGTCGATGGAACGGTAACATGGGATACTGGTTATGTCAAACGCGTAGAGGAGCACCTTGACAGTACCATAACCTCTACCGATATTATGTTGAATATTGATAAACAGTCTGAAATGACGCATTCAATTACCCCAACATACAAAGTCACAGGTCAACCGGCTGAAGGTCTAAATCTGGGCTTTTCTATGGTAGTTCCGATAACAATTTTATCACTGTCAACCTCTTCTTATTCTGACCGTTATCAATTCTCAAAAACGGACTATAAAGCGGACAATTCGCTGAACTCTGAATATACTACAAAAACCCGCACATATAATACTCGGGATACTGAACTTTCGTATCTTTCCATTGGGTTGAACCTGAACTTTGGCGCCAGCTACAAACTGATACCCGACCGCTTTACCATCAACGCGGGAATCGGCGCTAGTCCGACATCCTATACCCACTATGAATACAAATATTTGCCTAACAGCGTTGACAGCGTTTCCACGACAAAGACAACGGATTCTTTAGGAAACGTAACAGAAAGCAAGACGGTAACTTATGACACTCAAGGTAACAATAATGATACCCTTTATGTTTATGACAGATGGGGGCAGTGGACAGCAACCCTGTACGGCGGTTTTACATTCAATTTTAACTCCAATGCGACGTTGGATTTGGGTGCAAATTCCGGCACCGGTTCAGCAAACACTTTCAATCTGGACCTGACCACGGTAAACGTAATTTTTACGTTTAAATTTTAATTAAGGAGGAACATAATATGAAAACAATAATAAAAATTACCGCGTTAGCGATCATTACCATTTTGGCGATGCTTGCGTGTGCGCCTGAAATAGAAATGACCCAACGCGATTTCACTGAGATTAGGGACTCAAAAAACCCAAAGTATGATAATGTCATAACCACCGACAGTAATTTGCCGCAATTTAACATTAGCAACAGTCTTAACTCAAATTCTTTGAAAGAAGAAGATAAGGAAATGCACATTTCTTTCCCCAAAAGCGCGGATATTTTAAATAAGAATATAACAACCGCCGCCTTAAAAGAATTTTTAAGCATGTATATCTTCACTAACGGCACATCCACATATACTGAAGCAAGCGTCAAAGATACCGATGTAAATTTTGAATTTGTCCGCCGCGTAAGATATGGAACCGGTAATGATGAAGTTGTTATAAAACTGGATATCGTTCCCTCTAAAACCTTTGTAGTAAAAATTGACGCTACCAAGTACACATTCGCAAACGGCAAAAAATTGGATAAAAACGATAACGGGATTCCAGGCGAAGCGGTTTATGATGATTACTACAAAGAAATAACACCCACTGGCGCTACCAGCCTAAATTATTATCCCAAAACAATGGATATTACTCTTTATATTACTGCTGATACGATTAGCCCTAACACCCCAAATTCCCTGGATGCACAAAACATTCAAGTCGCCACTCTTGACTTGGGCAGTTACACTTCCGCAAGCTATAAAACGGAACTAGAAACCGTTATTAAAGATCTTATACCCAAGATAAAGTTACAGAAATACGACGCGACAAAAAAGACATGGACAAATGTTGGAACGGTTCAAGCAGTTAATCCAACCGCTAGTTCCAACGACTGGTATCTTGCCGCCCAAATTACCCCGCAGGACGGGGAAATATACCGCACATACGCCACAGGCATGAAAAACCTGACAACTCCTAAGAATTTTACTCTTCTTGGTATAACACAAAATATCAAAGTAAAAGGCGGTAATGATTTCGGTTTTAGATCTCCAAGCTTAAAATATAACACCGTCATTTCTGACCTGCTAATATTTTCTGAACCTAACAGTAAGCAAGTACTACAGGAATCTTCCCCTGTTAAAGGCTGCGTTGTTAGTTCTGATGCCACCGGGAAAAATGTCAAGTTGCAAATTTATTTTAATAAAATAGATGTATTAAATAATACGAATAATGATACAACTACACACTGGCTTAAAGAGGAGAAAAACACTGCCGCATTCAACAAAAATTTAAAGCTGGTATATAATACTGACAAAAACTTCAATTTAAACAACTCTACAAAGTTGGACGATTTAGTATTTATCCCCATAAAAAGTGTAAGCTACGACTCCAATAACCGGTTTAATGAACCGCTGCCATTGGGATTGAATAGAATAACCATAACTCTTGATCCTTCATACCAGTTAAGTCAAGGTAGAGACCGTATAATTTACCTCCTTTTGTCGCCCGGCTTTAAGTATGACAACGACCTTATCGCATTTGGTGATTTTTCTGATAAAGGTTCATCCATCTTCATTGACGGCGTAAACCGCTGGAAAAGTTATGGCCAACTTCCAAATATAAAGTTATAAAGCACCTTTTTAAAGAATTAAAAAGCCGCCCGTAACGGGCGGCTTTTTTTTGAGATGCGAGGTTCTTGTATATGAATGGAGTTATTCTCAAATTTTTCTCGCAAAGGCGCGGAGGCGCAGAGGACGCAAAGCTGTTGTTCGAAGGTTTATTGTTGAACAAGATATAGTATTTTTAGTACAGATTTATTATATTTAGTTATGGAATTGAATGAGAATGAAATCGGCTCTATTATCGTTGATACTGCAATTAATTTACATAAAAAAATAGGTCCTGGGTTATTGGAAAGCGTCTATGAAGTAATATTAATGAAACTGTTGTCTAAAAAGGGTTTATCTGTCCAAAGACAAGTAGCTATTCCAATAGAATATGAAGGTGAATATTTTGATGAAGGGTTTAGGGTAGATTTATTTGTTGAGGGAAAAGTAATAATAGAGTTAAAATCAGTAGAAAAAATTATAGGCGTACACAAAAAACAATTACTAACCTATTTAAGATTGACCAATACAAAACTTGGTTATATCCTGAATTTTGGGACTGAAGTAATGAAAGAAGGAATAACCAGGATCGTTAATGGTCTTAAAGGCTAATCTTGAATGAAAAACGACAATCCTTCAAACAACGTTCTCTGCGTCCTCTGCGCCTCCGCGCCTCTGCGTGAGGTCTTTTGTATAATTCCTCCCCTTAACATTGTTCCTCGTCAATGGTATAGTAAACTTAGGAGTTATCAATGAGCGAGTTGGTATTGGTGTTGGATTTTGGCGGGCAATATAAGGAACTTATTGCGGGTATGGTCAGGGGGCTGTCCGTCTACTCGGAAATAAAACCTGGCGACACTACAGCTGATGAAATTCAAAAAATGAAACCCATTGGTATTATTCTGACGGGCGGACCAAGCAGTATCTATCTGTCCGATTCTCCCAAGTGCGATCCTAAAATTTTCTCGTTGGGTATCCCTATTCTGGGTATCTGTTATGGAATGCATTTAATGTGTTATACCCTCGAAGGCGAAGTCATCTCGGGCAACAAGGGCGAATATGGGCGCGTAACCGTAACGCCCACCAAAAACGAGTCAAAATTATTTGGAGGCAAGAAAGAGCCTTTTACCGCATTGATGAGCCACAAAGACTCCGTGACCCGCCTGCCTAAAGGTTTTTGCGAAACGGCAAAAACATCGGTTTGCACCGCCGCCTGCGAAAATAAAGCGAAAAAACTTTACGGCGTGCAGTTTCACCCGGAGACAAAGCACACCAAAGGCGGGGAAAAAATCATCCGCAGATTTTTATACGACGTATGCGGCGCGTCGGGAAAATATAAACTTGACGATTATATAAAAACGCAAATAAAAAAAATACAAAAAAAAGCAGGCGAAGAAAATGTTCTGCTCGCCCTATCGGGCGGAGTGGACTCGTCCGTATGCGCGAAACTTTTATCCAAAGCCATCCCCGGACAGCTTGCCTGCATCTTTGTCGATCACGGCCTGATGCGGTTAAATGAGGGCGATGAGATAGAGCGCGTATTTTCAAAAGAAAAACTCAGTTTCATACGCATTAACGCAAAAGACCGCTTCCTTGCAAAATTAAAAGGCGTAACCGACCCTGAAACAAAACGCAAAATTATCGGCGAGGAATTTATCCGCGTGTTCGAAGAAGAAGCCGTAAAACTTGGAAATATTCCGTATCTCGCGCAGGGAACGATCTACCCCGATGTCGTTGAATCGGGAGGCAAGCACGGAGCCGTTATCAAGAGCCACCACAATGTGGGCGGACTTCCGGAAGGACTCAACTTCACTGGAGTTGTGGAACCCCTGTCTTTGCTTTTTAAAGACGAAGTGCGCGTCATGGGTATAAAGTTAGGGTTGCCTTCATCAATTGTCAACCGCCAACCGTTTCCGGGACCGGGGCTTGCCATCCGCGTCATTGGCGAAGTAACGGAAGAAAAACTTGATCTGTTACGAAAGGCCGATGCGATTCTCCGCGAAGAACTTGACGGAATGAAAAACAAACCCGATCAATATTTTTGCGTCCTCACCAATACCCGCTCGGTTGGCGTTAAGGGGGACGACAGGACTTATGATTATGTTATCGCAGTCAGGGCCGTAAAGACGGACGATTTTATGACTTGTGAATACGCCCCCCTTCACCACAAATTATTAGACCGTATTTCATCACGGATAACGGCGGAGATACCGTCCGTAAGCAGGGTTGTTTACGATATTACTTCAAAACCGCCGGCGACGGTTGAGTGGGAATAAAATTTTTTAAATAAAGGTTAATTATGATTGTTATTATCAAGAAAGACGCAAATGAAAAGAGTTTGAAGAACCTGATCTCTTGGCTTGAGAATCAGGGACTGCGCGTAAATGTAAACAGGGGCGTTTATCAAACGGTACTGGGACTGATAGGAGACACGCACAGCCTCAACGCGGAACTTGTCAGCGCAATGGATATTGTGGAGCGCGTTCAGCGGATCAGCGAACCGTACAAAAACGCCAACCGCAAGTTTCACGCGGACGATACCGTGATTGACATGGGCGGGTATAAAATAGGCGGCGGACATTTTCAGTTTATCGCAGGTCCCTGTTCAGTGGAATCGGAAGAACAGATCTGCGGTATTGCGTGGCATGTCAAAGAGGCGGGAGCGAATCTTTTACGCGGCGGTGCGTTCAAGCCCCGAACCTCTCCCTATTCGTTTCAGGGGCTTAGGGACGAGGGCATAGAGTTTTTGTTAAAAGCAAAAGAACTCAACGGAATGCCCGTCGTCAGTGAGATAATGAACGCCAACCATCTGCCAATGTTTGAGCAGGTTGACATTATTCAAGTAGGCGCGCGCAATATGCAGAACTTTGAACTTCTGAAAGAACTTGGCAGGCAGGAAAAGCCAATCCTGTTGAAACGCGGTCTTGCCAACACTCTTGAAGAACTTTTAATGAGCGCGGAGTACATCATGTCAGGCGGGAACGGAAAGATCATTCTATGCGAGCGCGGCATCCGCACCTTTGAAACAGCCACACGTAATACGCTCGATATTTCAGCCGTGCCGATGTTAAAGCGGCTGACCCATCTGCCCGTCATCATTGACCCAAGCCATGCGGCGGGCGACGCGGCACTTGTGTACCCGCTGTCAATGGCCTCAGCCGCCGCAGGCGCGGACGGATTGATCATCGAGGTACACAACGACCCAGCCCATGCCCTTTGCGATGGGCCGCAGTCGATTACGCCTGAAGCTTTCGCTACTTTGGCGCATGACGTTCAAAAGATTTTAAACATAGTGGGGAAGAATAGGGGTTAGTGAGTAGTGAGTAGTGAGTAGTGGTTAGAAAAGAGAGGGAAGAGGGAAGAGGGAAAAGTGAAAAAATAAGAAATAAGAAAGAGGGAAGATTATGAAGATTGATGAATTTAATTTGGAGATTGATAATGTTGATAACAAACTGTTGAAGTTGTTTGAAGAGCGTATGGAGATTGCTCTGGATATTGAAAAGGATAAAAAAGAAAATTCACAGCCTGTTATTGATACGGAGCATGAGCGGAAAATTCTTTACCGGCTTTGTGAGAAGGCGCGGCCTGAGTTATCGGGATATGTTAAGGTTTTGTTTTCTTCCATTTTTGAGATTTGCCACAGTCATCAGAAGGCGCAAAGTCATTATGACTCAGCCGTAAAAAAATTGCTTGAAGACGCGGTTCAACACAAGAGCGACAGTTTTCCTTCGCGGGCAGTTGTCGCGTGCCAGGGAGTGGAAGGAGCGTATTCACAAGCCGCCTGTGACAAATTGTTCTCTCCCGCTGACATCACATATTTCAACAACTTTGAAGGAGTCTTTCAGGCGTTGGACGGCGGCTTGTGCCGTTATGGCGTATTGCCGCTTGAAAACAGTTCCGCAGGTTCAGTCAACGAAGTGTATGATCTGATGAACCGTTACCGTTTCTTCATTGTGCGCAGTATTAAACTGCCGATAACGCATACGTTACTTGCCGCGCCCGGGGCGAAGATGGACGATATTAAAGAAGTGTTTTCGCACGAACAGGCAATTCGCCAATGCAGCCGATTTTTAAAATCGTGGAAGAATGTAAAGGTTACCGAATGCGCGAATACGGCAATGGCTGCGATGCAGGCGGCTAATTCCGGGAGGACGGACGCGGCTGTTATCTCATCGCGTGATTGCGCCGAGTTGTACGGTTTACAGGCGCTGTCATTCAGTATCCAGAACACCGACAACAATTACACGCGCTTTATCTGCATTTCTAAAAAGCCTGAAATTTATCCGGGTGCGCATAAAACCAGTCTTATGCTCGCGCTCAAACACAAGCCCGGCTCCCTCTACCATGTCCTTGCAAAGTTTTACGCGCATGGAATCAACATGAACAAACTTGAAAGCCGCCCCATCTCAGGGCAAGCCTTTGAGTTCCTATTTTATTTTGACATTGACACGCCCGTCATTTCTGACGAACTGAAACAGGTGCTGGCGGAGCTTGAACAGGAGACGGATATGTTTAATTATTTGGGAACGTATCAGGAGATATAAACCATGAAAACAATTTCCACCAATTCAGCCCCCGCAGCCATCGGCCCATATTCTCAAGCTATCGTAGTTGACGGATTTCTCTTCGCCTCAGGTCAAATTCCACTATCACCGGAAACAGGCGCCGTTGTAGAAGGCGGCATAAAAGAGCAGACCGAGCAAGTTATGAAAAATATCTCCGCGGTGCTTGCGGCTGCGGAAAGCGATTTTACAAAGGTGATAAAGACAACGTGCTTCTTAACAAGCATGGAGCATTTTACCGCGTTCAACGAAATTTATGCGCAGTACTTTACCGGCAAGCCCGCGCGTTCCTGCGTAGCCGTATCCGCCCTGCCGCGTGGAGTTCTTGTTGAAGTTGAAGTCATTGCCAAAGTTTCAGGCTAAGCGCGTCATTATGTATACTTGACAATATAAATCTATCCATACTATTATAATAATGTAATAACAGCAATGACGCTGTGGACTTAGTGTCTGCCGCGTCTATTTTTTTTAACGGAGAGTATTATAGATGAGTAAATTAATTGTACCGGACGGATACCGTCCAATTCTGCCGATTTATGAAACACAGATTGCCATTGGCGTTATTAAACGGGTGTTCGAGGATAAGTTATCAAGCGCTCTTAACCTTAAGCGCGTTTCCGCGCCGCTTTTTGTCGAGCCGCAAACGGGCTTGAATGACAACCTCAACGGCGTTGAGCGCCCGGTTGAGTTTGCAATAAAGGAAACCAATGGGACGGCGCAAATTGTCCAATCACTTGCCAAATGGAAACGCATGGCTCTGTACCAATACGGTTTTCCCGTAGGCGAAGGTTTGTATACGGATATGAACGCGGTACGGCGCGATGAAGAGATGGACAACCTTCATTCAATTTATGTTGACCAATGGGATTGGGAAGTGGTTATAGACAGGGCTTCGCGCAATGAGGATATGTTGAAAAAGACGGTTACCGCGATTGTAAACGCCATCTGCGATACGGCTGATAAAATTAAAGAAGCCTATCCGGCAATAAAAGTCAACCTTTCGCGTGATGTAAAATTTATTACAACGCAGCAGCTTGAGGACGCTTATCCAAAACTGTCCGCGAAAGAGCGCGAGAACGCATATTTAAAAGAAAACAAAACCGCGTTTATCATGCAAATAGGCGATTTATTAAAATCGGGCATTAAGCACGACGGACGCGCCCCGGATTATGACGACTGGTCGTTAAACGGCGATATTGTTTTTTGGAACGATGTACTTGGATGCGCTTTTGAAATTTCCTCAATGGGAATTCGCGTCGATGAACAATCGCTGGATACCCAGCTTGCCAAAGCGAAGTGCGATCACCGCAGAGAGCTTCCCTTCCACAAAATGCTGCTCGAAGGCAAGCTCCCCTTGTCAATGGGCGGCGGCATCGGACAGTCAAGGCTGTGCATGCTTCTTCTCAGAAAAGCGCACGTCGGAGAAGTGCAGGTTTCCGTGTGGGACGATAAAACAGTATTAGACTGCAAGTCCGCAGGAATCGCATTATTATGATTTAACAGACGGAGATTTTCATGCAAATAGACGATAAACTGCTTGCGTATCTGGAAGATTTATCCTGCCTTACGCTTTCAGACAGTGAAAAAATAAGATTGACTGGTGATTTGCAGGAGATACTCGATTACATGGCGCGGCTGGGTGAAATTGACACTAACAACATAGTCGAGCGCAGTCATCCTTTTGACAATGTAAATATTTTCCGCGATGACGAAGTACGTTCTTCGTTTGATCGCGCATTGATTTTACAAAACGCTCCCGTCAGGAACGATCAAATGTTTATCGCTCCCAAGACGGTTGAATGAAAAGGTTAACGGCCATGTTTGAATCAAGCGCCATACTGCAAAGCACCGCCTTGGAATTGTCGGCACTCATCAAAGCAAAGAAACTCAGCGTGGTTGAAGCGGTAGGCGCGTATATTGAATCAATCGAAAAAAACGACGACCGTTATAACGCTTTTCTTACAGTATCAAAAGAAAAAGCCTTGGCTCGCGCAAAAGAAATACAGTCCCGGATTGACTCATCCGAGCCGCTCTCACCGCTTGCGGGCGTGCCAATCGCCATTAAAGATAATATTTCCACAGAGGGAATAAAAACCACCTGCGCGTCAAAAATGCTGGGTAACTACACGCCCGTGTTTAACGCCGCGGTTATTGAGAAGCTGGAAAAAGCCTGCATGGTAGTAATCGGCAAACTCAACATGGACGAGTACGCTATGGGCGGCTCAAGTGAAACGGGAGCGTTTGGCGCGGTACGCAATCCGTGGGATACCGCGCGTGTAACGGGCGGCTCCTCAGGGGGAAGCACCGCCGCAGTAATCGCGGGGGAAACTCCCATCGCCCTCGGTTCCGACACGGGTGGCAGCATACGCCAGCCATGCGCCTTTTGCGGCGTTACCGGCATCAAGCCGACTTACGGTTCCGTGTCACGGTACGGGCTTCTCGCTTACGCGTCCTCATTAGATCAGATCGGTCCCATAGGACAGAACATCAACGACTGCGCGGCATTACTGTCGATCATCTCAGGACCGGATAAGCGGGACAGCACCTGCGTTATAGAAAAGCCGTTTGAATTCGGCGAAGCAAAATCAAAGCTGGAAGGCGTGAAGATAGGATTGCCCCGCAATTATTTTGCGGGTGGAATTGACGACGAAGTTAAAAACGCCGTTCTGGCCGTTTCAAAAGAGTTGCAGATGGCTGGCGCGACTATAGAAGAATTTGAAATGCCGTTTTTAGATTATGTGATCCCAACCTACTACATCATCGCGTGCGCCGAAGCGTCGTCAAATCTTTCGCGTTATGACGGTTTGAAATACGGCTACCGCAGTCCCAACGCCGGGTCACTTTCCGAAGTGTACCGTCTTTCCCGCAACGAAGGTTTCGGGCTGGAAGTAAAAAGAAGAATAATGCTGGGCTCGTTTGTCCTTTCATCCGGATACTACGACGCCTATTATAAAAAAGCCCTGCAGGTACGCTCTCTTATCAAAGACACTTATACAAAATTGTTCGCCAAGTATGACATGATACTCTCCCCCGTCGCGCCCACGACGGCGTACCGTATCGGGGAAAATTCCGGCGACCCGATGAAAATGTACATGGGTGACATTTACACGGTATCGATCAATCTGGCGGGGCTCCCCGCAACCGCGCTTCCCTGCGGATTTGACTCCAGTGGTTTGCCAATCGGCTTCCAACTTATCGGGGACACTTTCTCGGAGAACAAACTTATCGGCGCGGCGCGGGTCTATCAATCCCGCACTGATTACCATCTGCAAAAACCAAAAGGAATTAAAACATGAAGTGGGAAACCGTCATCGGTCTTGAGGTTCACGCCGAGCTTTCAACAAAATCAAAAATTTTCTGCGCCTGCACGACTTCTTACGGCGGAGAGCCAAATACGCACGTCTGTCCCGTCTGCGCCGGAATGCCGGGCGTATTGCCCGTGCTTAACCGCTCCGTAGTGGAGTACGCTATCCGGCTCGGTCTTGCCCTTGACTGCTCAATAACCAAATACTGCAAGTTTGACCGTAAAAATTATTTTTATCC